>Ga0075028_100000196_pt1 | contig 21899 bp, 19 predicted proteins | sample LitLauG_LLR_2014_FD_71390 | JGI IMG/M metagenome (GOLD analysis project Ga0075028, IMG submission 71390) | Freshwater sediment microbial communities from Pennsylvania, USA - Little Laurel Run_MetaG_LLR_2014 | ecosystem: Environmental > Aquatic > Freshwater > Creek > Sediment | place: USA... | reverse complement strand
CAGCCTTCTATCCTGCGTTCCGCTGTTGCTCGAACTGCCACCCCACGGCGGGAAAGAGCTTCGCGCGGGTGGGGGGGGGCTCGTCTGAGCCACAGTCGCGGCATGGCGTTTGGCATTCTGCTTCAATATTGCGGGATAGACGACCGAGATGGAGATTAGGAACCACAGGATGTAGGTCTGCTGACCCCAACCGTACAACATGACGCCGATCATCATGAAGTAGTAGGCCAACATGTTGACCAGGATTAGCAGCAGAAGATGTCGGTCCCTGCCCTTAACACCCAACCAATTCTTTAGTGCGAAGAACGCCGGCACGAACATGATGGCCACGCTCAGCGCCAGGCCAACGTATCCAGTGTCAACCATTATCTCGACCCAAGCGCTATCACAACTGTCGATCTTTGTGGGCTTGCCCATATACTTGCCGACCAGGTGGAGATAATAGAAAGACTCGGGTCCGTATCCCCACAGCTGGCGCTCAACATTCATATTCACTGCCTTGAAAGCCGCATCGTACAGTGAGTAACGGTAGTAATAGGACATGCCGGCAGGTGTTTCGGGATCAAGGGTTGACGTATACAGGCTGCTGAGGGTGTCCCAGACTCCCGGTCTGGTAATGAGCACGAAAAGAGCAAGGCCTATTATCGCGAGGATATGCTTTCGGGTCATTCTGGCACCGCACAACAGAAGCACTGCAAGCGAAATACCGAGTGCAAGCCACGGGCCGCGGCTCATCGTCTTGTAGAGAGCCATAAACATCACCATGGTCCCAATCCACAGTAATATGCGCTGCAGACGCTGCTTAACGACCGTCAACAGGTACAATGCCATCGGAATGGCCAGGGCAATCGCACTGCCAAGGAGAATCGGGTGTGGGAAGGATGCCCTTCCCCGCGCTCCCCGTTCGATGTCAGCGAAGGTCGCGTAGAATCGGTACTCCACTGGCGGAAACCATGACTGCACCATCACCCAGCTTGTGTAGGCCTCGTACGCTCCGATCACACTGCAGATAGCGACCGCCGCCACCACGGCACCGATGATCCTGTGGATGGTTTTGGTTGTAGTGAGGCTGTGCGTAAAAATAAAATAGATGACGTAGTACTCCACAGCTTGGGCCGTAGCGGCCTTGAAACTGATTAAAGGGACGACGGAGTGGGCCGTCGAAATCGCGGACCAAATGATGTGAAAGACAATTAATATCCCGATTGGACTACCGACCCCTGCCAGTCTTGGCGCACCGCTTCTGAGAAGGAAATAAAGCGCAACCAACACGACGATCAGGATACGGTCAACCGTCAGAGCGAACCAATCGCCCAAGTGAATGACCGACTCGCTGGGTACAATAACCAGAATGAAACAGAATGCCGGAAGGGCCCTCTCAATCCCCCCGCGCAGGGCGAGGTACACGACGATTAGCGTCGCGACGATGTCGATTGCGTATATGAGGATCATTGGAGGGCGGGGCGCTTGCCGGGGCACGAGCGCTGCATGCAGGCGCCCTCAGCAAACTACAGCTTGATGTCTTGGAACAACTCAAGCACGGCACGCTCGACCACGGGCATGCGCTGTCGTAGTGCCAGTCGTAGCGACCGCCGCGCTTCATAGACGCGGCAGGTCGTGGCGATTACTTCGTTACGAGACAGTATACGCAGATCGACCACCGCTGATTCCATTCCGACGCTCCGCAACACGCCCCTAAACTTATCGCTATAGGCCAAACCGGCTGCCGGCACGCTTTGCGAAAGTGCCGCAATGCAAGAATGCATGCGGGATCCCACAAAGAAATCACATAGGCCAATTACGTGCTTCACCTCGTGTTCATCGTACGGGGGCTTCAGTAGAAAGAGTCTGCCCGGACATTGATTGTGTAGCTTGTTATAGATCTCTTCGCAAGCCGGTAGGTCACTTTCCACGGTCCCGAAAACGTGGGGGATCAGCAACACTGTTGCACCCTTCTCCACCAGGAGAGTGCGAGCCAGATCGTGGACAATTTCCTTATAGTCGGATGTCAGTCCAAACATGTTTCCGTGCGTATACCCACCGACGTATAGCAAGCCGCTTATGTTCATTCCGACCACAGGCCGGTGAGCGAAGATCTCTGCCAGGGGTGGGTCGCACCGACGTGGGCGGACAGCCGTGACTGCGAAACCTACGTCAAAACAGAACTTGACCTGAGCGGCATGTGCCGCTGGGACTAACTTCCGCACTTGCTCCACCGCTTGCTCGTCCCGCGAGTACACCGTGGCTGCACGTGCCAGAACGAACTTGGCCACTAGTTCGCAACTCTTCCGTTTGAACGGGCCTATCGTCTGCGGCAACAGCAGTAGCTGCTTACCGAGCAAAAGCAGAAGGATCTGCGGCAGGCAGACGTAAAAGAATCGGATGACGCCATAGATATCACTGAAGCTGTCGCCTCCGCCCAAGGCCAGCGCTACATCTACCCGGGAGAGTTCGGACAGCCACGGATTACGGGACAGAAGCCTGGCCCGCATTGAATGGAAGTAGAGCACTTTCACGGCCAGGGCTAGCACAATCAAGTGGACGATATGGTTGCGTAACAGTGGGTTCTTCGAAAAGCGAACATTCAGAGTTTCGACTGGAACGACCTTGTCCCGAAGCTTGAAATGGTACTGGGGGCTGTTGATGCCATATTCGAGAATCCGCAGGTTTGCATCAGGATACTGCGCAAGAACCGCCGCCAGAGCCCCGCTAGTCAGGGCATTTACGCCTAGATTGTCGGTCTCAAAGCTAGCTCCCATCAAACATATCCGTGGACGGCAACGCCGCAGCACGCAAGAGGCCGACTGTGCCATCGTTTCGTTTAGCGAGACCACTGTGTGATTGCTGACCACGGGTTCATGTCTTCCTGAGGGAGGGACTTAAGCGGTTGTGCGAGCATTGTTGGCTTCGCAGAACTGACCACGGCGGATTGCACGGACTCTGCTCCACGTCTCGCCGGTCAACGGGTTACGCTGTGCGCGTATGGCTCGCGGGGGGAACAGTCCGTCCCTAACCCCACTCCAGAATTGGTCAGTCCAGCCGTAGATGATTGACCGATACAGGTCACGCGTGACCCGGGGCGTCACGAAACCCAGAGCGCGAACCAGCGGGTAATGCTTCCATGCAGTCCAGATCTTGTTTCGTAAGTAGAAGTAGTTCCACGGTGTTCTGGTCAGTTCAATATTGTTCCGGACTACGAGCTCCACACAGGTAATCGTCGGAGAATAGAGAATCCTGAATCCATCGCGGACCAGCTTAAGGGCGAGATCAACGCCTTCGAACGCACCGAAAAACTCATCATCATAACCGCCGGTCGCCATGATCACGCTTTTCCGCACAAATATAGCGCCCTCGCTGAAGTAGTCTGTATAAAAGAAATGATCTTTGCCACTTTCGTAGGGAACCGGGTGCCACCAATGCTTGCGCACATGTTCGGTGGGGTTGGCGGCCCCTGCAATCTTGAAGGTGATGAGACCAACCTCCGGCAAACTCTGGAATAGTGCGAAGGCCTTGCGGATGGCAGCTTTATCGTGGAAGACCATGTCATTGTCGATGGAGAGAATGATCTCCCCTGTCGCTGCACGAAAACCCTCGTTACGGCCGGCAGTTGGTGAATCGACCGATCTCCGGATTAAGCGGACGGATCTGCCGAACTCTGCTTGAACCATTTCCCCCGTGCCATCGGACGACACGTTGTCGACGACGATAACCTCCAAATCCGGCCAGTCAAGTTGCAGAACGCTAGCGAGTGATTGGCGTAGGACTTCTTTCTTGTTGTGCGTCAGAATTACCACCGAAACCATGTCACCAACCTCAATTAGTACCCGTCTTCAGGTGGGTCAGACCATCGGCTAGCGCCAGTCAGCAACAACCTCCGGGTGGAGAGTTGGCTCTGTCTCGCTGCCACTGTGCCTGTTCAACTGGCTCAATTGATCAAAGGTATCAACCGCAAACCATGACTTTGGATAAATGGCAGACGAATAGACCTGCCGCTCTGTGATCAGCTGGTTCCAAACCCCATAGAAGTTGTCTGTTGGGTTTGTGAGCCGATTAATCTTGCATGGATTAATGACCTGGATTCCGGAACAATAGCGATCCGAAGGTAGATCCCTGTCCAGCTTTGTGACAACGCCGAGTTCCTGGAAGATGTAGTCACCTTCCAAGCCAGGCACCGGCTTCACTGGAACGAGCATGCAGGCCGGCCTGCCACACCGGTAAAACTCCCATTCCAGTTGCTCGAAGTCGAGTTCAACCACGTTGTCACAAGTCAGGACAAAAATGGGTTCGTTCAAGTTTTTCAGCAGCGTATTGAAAAGCCACCAAGCGTTACCCTTGTCGCCGGTATTGAATACTGAGTCTACGCCGAGATCGATAACGTGCTCTGCCAACTCTGGCCCCTTGTAACCGACCGTAATATGAATTTTCTCAATATGCGGTCTGATCTTCCGAATGCCGTCGGCAATCAGCGTCGAGCCTAGATACGGGGCCATGGGTTTAGGAATGACTGCGGTCAGAGGCATCATGCGAACCCCACGGCCGGCAGCCATGATTAGCGCGTGCTTGATGTTGCACATATTTCTGATAGCTCCTCACTGGGTGGATTCTCGATTATCTGTAGGATCTCTTGGTCTGTGAGCTTCTCGGTATTGGCCGAGGAGAGAGCGGCCTTAACCGGGGTGGGTGTTTTCTGGTTGAATGAAATGACGTAGTGCGGGATACCGTGCAGAGTCGTTTCGTAGGTGTAAGGTATCTCCAATTCACCAATCAGAAATTCATCATCCCGCTCACCGGGTCGGCCTTCGATCTTCTCCCACCTGCCGCCCTTGTGCTCGGTCCATACCCTGAGAATATCGGCGATTTGCGCTGCCTTCATCCTCCGCGACAAGACTTTGCCCGCGAAGTTTTCGGAATTCTGAATGGCCGTCAGCACAAGTTGGACGGCCTCCTCGACGGTGAAGAAGAACCGCCTCATCTCCGGACCTGTGGTGCCGATCACGCTGGTCTTGTCGTGCATATTCTTCCAGATCGTCAGTACAGAACCGGTAGACCAGGCTACGTTGCCGTAACGCACGCAGAGAAACGTTGTTGGAGTCTTGCCATTTGAAGCGCAGAACAGACGTTCCATAAGTGCTTTTGACAAGCCGTAAATGTTACGAATGGGGGGTGACGCTTTGTCGGTCGAAATGCCGATGACGGTCCCCACGCCTCGCTCCATGGCCACTCGGGCGACGTTCTGGGATCCAAGTACGTTGACATCCAGACACTCCATCGGTTGACGTTCCGCAAGGTCTACAAACTTGGTGGCGGCCGCATGAATGATGATGTCTGGCTTGACAGCCACCACCGCGTCCCGCACAGACTCGATGTTGGAGACGTCCATCGGGAGGACATCGCAGCCCGTGAACTCCTGCGTCCGCATGTTTTGCTTGTTGTTACGACCGGCAAGGACAACGGCGTACGTGCTTCTGAGGGCCTGCCCGAGTCTTCTGCCGAGAAAGCCAGTTCCACCTGTAATCAACATTCTTTTCTGCATAGTTTTCTAGTTAGAGGCCCAGCTCCTCCGTAAGGATCAGAAAGTTGCGATTGCTTCCGGAAGGGCGACCGAGGAACGGTGACATCCGAAGCGGGCTTGAGTTTGAATTAACAGGCACCAAGAAACCAGCGCCGTCGCTAGTTTCATTGACTCAGTGACTAAGTCTTTGCGGGGATCGGCGCACGACCTCCGACAGCCCAGCGAAGAATCGCCAGCCACTTCGACAGGGGCCCGGGTCCGATTCTCTGGGCTGCAATAGGCCACAACATTAGTAGAACCAATACGCGTCCGAGAGCAACGCTCGCGGTCGCGACTCGATACACCGCTGCATACAGCGGGCTGTGTGTCTTGCGCACAAACCTCCATACTGCTTCTCTAATCAATACATCCGCAAAATGATCGGTCTTCACACAGGAGCTACTCTTCCCGCCGTGGTGGATAACAACGGCATCGGCAACGTAGCGAAGCACATATCCTGCCTGCTTAATTTTGTGGCAAAGATCCACATCGTCACCGTACATGAAATACTCGGGACTGAATAACCCGACGCTCTCGAACACCTCCCGCCTGACCATGAGGCAGGCCCCCGAAATCATCTGGACTTCGTCCGATGTCGCTTTAGAAGAAAACAAAGGCCGCATGCCCCACATTTTCCACCGCGGAAACGCGAGCTTAAGGTAATCGCTGTCAATGAGTTGATTCCATATCGTTGGAATCGCCTGCAGACAACTCGTCTGTGTCGATAGGTCAGCATTCAGCAGGCGACAACCGACAGCCCCCACACGTTGCATCGAGCACAGTTGGCAGAGCATTTGCGACAGGGCCCCGGCGCGCACCTCGGTGTCCGGATTCAAAAACAGAAGAGCGTGTCCACTCGAACTCGCATAGCCCAGATTATTCGCGCGCGCAAAACCTAGATTCTCCTGTGATTGGACGAATCTGACCTGCGGAAACTCACTACGAACTACCTCCTCAGACCCGTCGAAAGATGCATTATCTACAACAATCACCTCCATCTTGGAGCGATGTGAGTCGCTATAGATGCTTGCCAAACACCTACGCAGAAAAGCGACCGAGTTCCAATTCACAATGATGATTGAGAGAACCACTTGTGCAGGCCGGCTACATCGATGGCGATCGGAATGCTTGTTTCAAACCCTTGTAGATTCGTTGTGGCGCGCGCAGCCAATCGTACCCGCCTTCCAGTTTTGCGCGGAACAATCGCGGGTCGTCCCAGGAGTTGACTGGAATCCGCGGCAGGAAATAGGGGTCATCGTCCCTACCGGCCCGACCAATCGATGTACACACTCCGTACTCATATCCGTGCTTGATGAGCAAACGTCTGAGTACGGCAGTGAAGCGCCTGTCTTGCTCGGGAAAAGCATAGGGATAGGCAAACGACACAATGCGATGCCCTAGCGTATCCTCAATGATTGCTTTGGAGTCGCGGACTTCGCCCTCGAGTTTGCTGAATGACAGAGAGCGCAGGTCCGGATGGCTGAGCGTGTGTGAGCCGATTTCAACACCCTTCCTGTCTAACTCCCGCAGCTCTGAGCCAGTTAGGCAAGACGTTCCGCCAAAACTGTCTCGCTTTTTCCCCAGGCACCCGGCAACCATGAAGACCGTAGCAGATCCCCCACATTCACACAGCAGCGGAAACGCTGTTGTGTAAAAGTCTTCATAACCGTCGTCGAAGCTCACCGCCACGAGTTGTGCGGTAACATGGTCGTTTGCGACTGCCTGTGCACCCTGCCGAACAGAAACGATCCGATCTCCCCGGTCACACAGCCATGCAACGTGTTCTGCAAAGACTTCCGGAGTAGTCCTTGTTTCAAAGTAAGCACTAGTGGCGCTGTCTCCGTCAGCAATGGAGTGATACATCAGAATGGGCAATTTCGTCCGATCGGATTTGGCCAACACGTGCACTATCGGCCACGCGAGGTATAGGGTCGCAATGCGATCTGGACGCAGAGGCCTCAGTAGGTGGCTCATCAATTGACACTCACACAATCTGAGACGCGTCCCGTGCAGGTGGCGCTACTAGAGCGTTTCTCTCCGTTTGTCGCGTTGGGCGGGCAGAACGCACTCTTTGCGATGGACTCTGTGATCCAGTTTGTTGGGCCAGAGAACACAACGGACTTTTGGAAACAGTCGTCGACGCCAGTGTAAGATCGTGTTCGTGGGACGCATACGTCAACATTCTACGCACTGAAGTGTCGCTCTCGGCTGCCTAAGCGACGGGTTGCTCTGGCGTACGTGCCTGTTGTGAAACTGGCTGCCGTCGCCAGAGTCCGTGACCGACGCCGCGGACGACTGAGCCAGCTACCGTCCGCAGTTTTTTCTTGCCAGGCAGGCTCATCCAACTGCGAAGCAAGGAGAAGTGCTTAAAGGCGGGAGTCGGGCGCAACAGAAGACGCATTCCCAGTAACCGGCCCATGAGTTCACGACGGCGGCTGAGCAATTGCGGTTGCGCCGCAAATACATTGCCGGCCTCTACCCGCGTGAGCTCAACATACTTGGCAGCGATGGCGCGGCGGAGAATGTCCTGCCCCTTGGCGGTGCGGACAATCACTAGAGAGCGACCTGGATCATTTGGGTTAAGTTGGTAATGTTCCCAAGCATCGCCGCAGGAGATATCTGCTATTTGACCGAGTCCGTCTGGACACAAACGGCAGCGCAACGGAACATAGTGAGTTAGCGCTCCCCAGGCTTTGTCATAAGGAACAAAATCTGGACGAAATCCATTCCCCCGAACAACTTCGAAGCCGCCCGGCCATCCGTTGCCACGATACCGAAGTCGCTTCACCTGTTCCGGTGGCACCCCCATTTCTTGGAAGAGGTCTAGGGTACCCTGCGTGCTGGGCGTCCCGGCGCAGAAGCAGGCGAGAACAAGTCCCAGCCGCCGACCAATTTCAGGACGACGTTTACCTAACATCATGGCCGCAGCCGTGTCGCAGGGTTTGCCAATGAATACGCACGGTCCTTCACTTGATCCTATGTCGGCCAGACCCTCACACGGCGATGCTGGAGCATAACGCGAACCAGCTCGGCCCAGCAACTCTGCCCGTGTTCTGCTTTGTACGGTCACGTTGAGCCATGGTCTGTCCGGATCGCCCGCTGTATGTAGGACGAAGAACATTGACTCCTGTTCCAGACAGTACAGAGCAAGTGCAGAGAGGATCCCCCCTGACGATGCGCAGTAGCGAATCTCTGGGTCAGCAGCGTGCCCCTCCCAAATTTCAAGTGCGGAGCCGAACTCCATTTCGGCCAGTGAACTACCCCCGGAACCAGTTGCGAATTCTGCGTCGATGCCGAAACCGGGGCAGATAGACAGACACTCGTTACAGGAGCCGCAACCTCGTTTGAACATCGGTCGGATTCCAACCGCCTCGAAGTTCACAAGTGATACGGCTTGATCATGACAGGATACACAGGCGCCACATCCTGCGCAGAGGCCCCACTCGACCACATCCTGCAATGAACGTATTCGGCGCGACATCGTCAGAAAGCCTTCTCCATAGCGGGCGCCACCGCAAACGTCGAGAGGTACTGTAGCAGGCCCTCAACTACTCTCTGTTGCTGGTCTGCAGTCAGCTGTGGGAACATAGGCAAAGAGATGATGGTTTCCGAAACACGCTCTGTGACTAGAAAACTTTCCTTCTTGTATCCCAGAGACTCATACGCTCGCTGCAGGTGCAGCGGAATCGGATAGTGAATGCCTGTGCCGATTCCCGCCTGCGCAAGGTGATTGCGCAGACCCTCACGATCGTCCACACGCACAACGTATAGGTGGTAGACCGGCCTGGTGGTAGCGGGCCCATACGGTAGCACTAAGCCTTCCTGGTGTGTCAGTAGTTCTGCATATCGCGCCGCGGCCTCCTGGCGTCGCTGATTCCATCCGGCCAGGTGACGCAGCTTCACTTGCAGTATTCCCGCCTGAATCGCGTCCAACCTGCCGTTGTAACCTTCTACATCGTGGTAGTACTTCTTGGCCTGCCCGTGATCGCGAGACATGCGAACCTTGGCGGCGAGCGCTTCGTCGTTGGTCGTAACCGCACCCGCTTCACCGCACGCGCCCAAGTTCTTGCCGGGGTAGAAGCTAAAAGCAGCCGCCCGGCCCATTGCGCCGGCAGTGAACCAGCGATCGTGCTTGCGCGAAAAGTACTGGGCTCCGTGAGCCTGGCAGGCATCTTCGATAACAATCAAGCCATGGCGAGCGGCCAATTCGAGAATCGGATCCATGTCCGCCATTTGTCCGTAGAGATGGACGGGAATGACAGCGGTCACCGGAAGTCCGCTGCGCCGGCTCACAAGCTTGCCCGACGCATCTTTGGTGCACTTCTGCTCGAGATACTCCCGGAGCTTTTCCGGATCCATGTTGTAGGTTCGTTCGTCAATGTCGATGAATTCCGGCACGGCGCCAGATTGAGAAATGGCCTCGGTCGTCGCGATAAACGTGTTGGGTACAGTCACCACCACATCGCCAGGGCGGACACCAGCTGCCATCAGGGCAAAGCGCAGTGCGTCGGTGCCGCTACCAACTCCGACCGCGTACTGCGTTGTACAGAAGGTGGCAAACGCCTTTTCGAAATTCTCCACCATCGGGCCACCGATGAAGCCTGCGGTTCGCAGTGCTCCCTGGAAGACCGCGGTGAGCTCTTTTTCGAGCTGCACGTGAGGCGGGACGAGATCGAGGAACGGCACTTTCGCTTGTTCTGTCATTCTGTTACTCCTACTGGAGAAGTAATGTGACGCAGTAGTCTTGCCGGGTTTCCGGCGACGATCGTGTTGGGCTCAACATCGTGAGTAACCATGCTGCCGGCGCCGACGATGGCGTTCTCTCCGACCGTGACGTTCGCCAGGATGGTGCTTCCGGATCCGATCGAAGCGCCTTTCTTGACCAACGTGCGCTCGACCTTCCAGTCCTTCTCGGTCTGGAGTTCCCCAGCCCCAGTGGTCGCCCGGGGGTAGCAATCATTGATGAACGTGACACCGTGCCCGATAAACACGTAGTCTTCAATCGTCACGCCTTCACAGATGAACGTATGGCTTGAGATCTTGCAACGCCGGCCGATGAACGCATTCTTCTGCACTTCGACGAAGGCTCCGATCTTTGTTTCATCGCCGATCCCACAGCCATAGAGATTGATGAACTTGGAGAGCCGAACTCCCTTCCCCAGCTTGACGTCCGGAGCAATACAGCGATAGTCGTTCATGCCGCCATCAACTCCTCACTGTGCAGATCGATCATCGCTCCCCGGCTCTTCACCGACTGGTTCGCCGCCTCGAGCATCCGGACCACCCGCCAGCCCGCTTTCCCGTCGTTGATCGGTGTGCGATCGTTGGCAATACACTGCGCGAAATACTCCAGTTCCCTCTTTAGAGCTTCCACATTTTCTAGATGAGGGGCCCACATGTCGCCGGTGCGGTACTTGACCAGGATCTCGTAGATGCCCTCTGGACCCGTTGTCTTTTCTACGCCCTTGTCGTAGACACGAATCTTCTCGTCGGGCTCAAGGTCATTCCAGACCACCATCTTCTTCTCGCCGCCGATCAGGGTCGTGCGTACCTTAACGGGCGACAGCCAGTTCACGTTGACGTGGGCAATGATGTTGTGTGGGAAGTAGAACGTCAGGAATGCGACGTCTTCCAGGCCATTGAGGTGCGACTCTGCCGTGGCCACCACACCCTCTGGCTTTTCCTGAATCAGATAGTCCATGATCGAGAGATCATGGGGAGCGAGGTCCCAGATGACGTTGACGTCGTGCTGGAACAATCCCAGATTTACGCGCGTGGAATCGTAATAGTAGAGCTTGCCGAGCGTGCCGTCGTCGATCAACTGGCGGATCTTCTTCACTGCCCCAGTGAACAGGAACGTGTGGTCAACCATGATTTTCAGATTCTTCCGTTCTGCAAGGTTGATCAGTACCTCCGCTTCTGCTGCGGTGAAGGTGAAGGGTTTTTCGACGAAAACATGCTTGCCGTTTTCGAGGGCGCCCTTTGCCAGCTTAAAGTGCGTCCAAACCGGCGTGACGACGGCAACCACGTCAATATCCGGGGACGTGATGATCTCGGCGGAGTCCTTCGTAACTCCAATGTTGGGATAGGATTGAGCCACTTTGCGCAATGCGTCCGGCCTTTGGTCGCACACTGCGACGACTTTGGCAACATCGGGATTGTTAAAATTGCGGACCACGTTTGGTCCCCAGTATCCGTAGCCAATAACACCTACACGAAGCATGTGCGTCCTCGATTCATGGAGTGGCGGAATGCGTGCGGATTGTCCGCCACCTCCAGCAAGTTCAGTGTTGGATCAGCTTGGAGGAAAAACGAGGGGGAGGGCTGCTTCAGTAAGCACCGCCGCCGCCAACGACGGCTCGGGGCGTCCTGAGGAGGATGTTCAAATCTAGCCACAGCGAAGAAGACCGGGCGTACTTCAGATCTAGCCGAACCATGTCATCAAAACACACGCGGCTGCGTCCGTTAATCTGCCACAATCCCGTAATCCCGGGCTTTGCTTCCAGCACACGCCGCCGGTGCCAGAAGTCATAAGCCTTAACTTCATAGGCTACGGCGGGGCGAGGACCTACTAGTGACATCTCGCCCCGAAGCACGTTCCAGAACTGCGGAAGTTCGTCGAGGCTGGTTTTGCGGAGGAATCGACCTACGGAAGTGACGCGCGGATCATTCTCGATCTTGAATACCCCGTTAGTCGGTTTTCCCAACGTGCCGGCGATGAGCTTCGTCACATACTGTTGGTGGATCTTGGCGTCGTTCGCCACCTGCATAGAGCGAAACTTGAGGAACGTAAACCGTTTCCCGAATTGGCCGAAGCGTTCCTGCCGGAACAGAACGGGCCCTTTCGACGTCAGTTTGATGGCAATGCTAATGAGCAGGAAGACGGGACAAAACAGAAGCAGCGCAACACAACTGCCAAGAATATCTATGATTCTCTTGCCTGCGCTATGAAGCCATGTGGAACGCGGCTTCCTGCGAAGATCCGGATAGAGATCTGAATCTGTGGGTCCGCCCGGTTTATCCGAGGTCCACTCGTCCGGAAAGACATGGCAAGAGACGATAATCCTTGTGCTCGCTTCTTGACCCAGGTGTTCCCGGAGTGCGGTCTCCACCTTCGACAGGACGGACTTTACTGCCGCATCTAGAGGCTTGGCTTCGCCTAGCTCTGTAAAGATCGTACCCACCACGGTCCCGTCCCGATACCAGCCCGTTATATCGGTTTCCCGCGTGTAAGATATCGCCGCACGCAACACGTTCTCGATGAGGCGTTCGTAGTCGCCGTTTTCTCCCGCAAGTCTCTCCATGTTCAGCAGCACAAGAATGAAGGGTTTCCTGGAGCGCTCCGATCGCTTCCGCTCCAGGCCGACTAGGCGCGTGAACCAAGGCTCGGCCATCATCTTGCAGTGGCCGTATTGGCAGGCGGTGGCGCAGCGATGGGACTCTTCGTGGCTGGGTTTGCTCAGCATCGTGATGTACTGCCGAATTTCCGGAATGAGAAGGCGAAGTCTGGGAAGGAGCAGACGGCGGCGTGTCGCGAGGGCTCCGGGCCTACGAGGTCGTGGCTCGGCGGTGTGCACCTTTCGGGTAGTAATGCTCGTAATAACTGCTCTCAGCGCCTTGCGCTTCATTGAGCACAATCCCTACGATTTGTGGGTTGTCGAGGACAGCCAAGCCTTTCTCGAGAATCTTGCGTGGCGTCTTCCCTGCCCGAACGACGAGCAACAACCCGTCCGCCTGCTGCGACCAGAAGCTGGCGTCCGCCATCGGCAAAAGAGGGGGGGCATCGATGAGAATCCAGTCAAACGCCTGGGCGAGTTGCTTGTATAAGGCAAGAAACCGCGCCGACTGCAGAATGCCATCGGGATTCTCGGGCACGGCTCCTGCCGGCAACAGCCAAAGCTGGCTTGGGTACAGGTGATGGAGAAATTTCGTCGCCGCGTCTGGGCTCCTGAACCACTCCCCCAGGCCCGGGAAATCCTGCATGCCTAAGCAGTTCGCAAACGTAGGCTTGCGCAGGTCGCCCTCGATGAGAAGGACTCTCTCGGCGGTATCCTGGGCAAGGCTCAGGCCCAGGTTGATGCTCACCATCGTCTTACCTTCGCCGGGGATGGCACTGGTAACAACGATTCTCTTCAGCGGCCGTTGTTCCCGTTGATGCCGGATACGATGACGCAGTACCCGGAATTTCTCGGCGGCGAGGCTGCCTTCCTCTCCCAACGCAACGACGCGACTCTTCTCATGCAACAGAGGGCGGAAGGATACGATGTCTCCCCATACAATCGCGGCTTGCTCCTGTGGGACCAACTCCTTTGTGGCTTGCGCCTGCACGAGAGGAGGTGCGAGTTCGAGAACTGGCTTCTCGGTCTTCTGTTCCTGCTCCGAACGGCAAAGTGCATCGTACAAAAGGCTCATAGGCTCACCTTCCACAACGTTGCTGCGCTCGCGGCTTCAACACGTCCAACCGAGGGCTCACCCACGAAGATAGGTCCACGCGAAGCCAACCGCTGTCAGCACCACCATCAGGCTCAGTTCCACGCGTCCGAACCAATCCCCGATTGTCTGTACCTTCCGTTCGTATGCAGTAGGAAGTGGGGGAATTTCGGTGAGGACCGGCGCTGCGACGATCCGGCTGAGATCGTCTTTGGAATAAACGCGATCGTCCATCGCCTCGGAACCAGCCAGCAAAACCATCCCGAGACCGAGACCGGCCACCAGCCCGATCAAATTGAACTTGAGCCGATTAGGCGAGTACGGCTTCTGCGGCAGGTTCGGGGGATCCAAGACCCGAAACTGCTCACCTTCCTGCTGTCGTTCAAGATTGGTGGCCATCTCCGACTGGTCGCGCTTGGCTAACAGTTGTTCGTAGTTCTTGCGCGATTGTTCGTAGTCACGCGTGAGGTTCGCCAATTGTTGCTCGCGCACCGGCGTCAGGTTGAGGCGGGCTTGGTAGTCCTCAATCTGCTTACCCAGTTGCTCGATGGTGCGCTGGTGATTCTCAATTTCCAGTTTGTTCGCCTTCAATTGGCTCTCCACTTCCATGCGTGGCGACATGGCCTGCAGGTCGCTGTAGGTCGTCGGATGGGGCCGGCCATCGCCACCCGGCGCGTCCTGGCTCGCGGAAGGCGCCTTCGTGTCCGCCTGCTGTTGGAGCCGCTCCATGGTCGCAATCCGGTCTTTAAGTTTTCGAACGTCCGGGTGATTCTCGGTGTAGCGCGAACTCAATTCCGCGAGTTGCGCTCGCAGACTAGCCAAGTCCTGCCCCGGCGCCGGAGTCCCACCTGGCGCAGCTGACTTAAGGTTGGTCTCGAGTGACCGCCACTGGGCCATCAACGACTCCAGGTACACGCCTTGCTGCTTGGCTCGTCCGAGCGAGTCCATCTCTTGTTGCATCCGCGTCTGCAAGCCGGAGAGGATTTGCATGTTGCTTTGCACTTGTTCCGGCAACTCGCCCAGATTGCGGCTCTTGAACTCTTTCACCTTCGCTTCCTGCTCGCTGAGATTGTCGCGGGACTCGGTGAGCTGGCTGTCAAGAAACGCCGTGGTCTGTTCCGACTGTTTCTGCCGAGCTTTCGAATTCTCCTCAATGAATAGGGACGTGAGTTGCGCAGTAACTCGTTGTGCCAAAGCGGGATCGCCGGAGAGATACGCTACTTTGAATGCTGTCAGTTCGCCGCGACGACTGGTCGATTGCACCATCTCGATTTGAATGTCCTGGCGCATACGCTCGACCAGTTCGTCGGAAGTCACGCGTCCGCGCAGCTTGGGATAGAGCTGCAGATCGTTCATGATCTGGAGCAAACGCGTGCGGCTGAGGATCTGCTGCGTCATGCTGTCCAGGCGTTCCTGCATGTTGGCGGCGACGTTGGAGACGACGTACTGCTCGGGCACCTTCTGCTGTTCAACGAGGATTACCGTCTCGGAACGATAGACCGCAGGCAGCAGCCAAGCCGCGGCGCATGCGAGACCCCAAACGAGGAAAGCCGTGTTAGCCAGCCACCAGCGACGCCGTGAAAGGATCTCCCAGTACTTGCTCCAATCTACCTTTTCCAATGATTCGTCTTCGAAGTCCGCCATAGGTACCTGCCTGCCTGAATCGCTCACTTTGACGAGTGCGTACTGGTCTCCGGGCGCGTGAGCTTGTATTGATTGATCTTGTACAACAGCGATCGATAGCTCACCTTCAGCAGGTGCGCCGCCGCTCTCCGGTTCCAGCCCGTTTTCTCCAATGCTGCCGCGATCGCTTTTCGTTCCGTTTCCCAGCGAATGCTACGGAGAAAAGAATTCCGTTCGGGTCCTTGTTCCGCCACCTGCACTCCCCCCTGAGGCCCTGCACCTGACTTAATTTCGTTTACATTCGAATCGCTGTCGGATGCATCTTGCCCACCACAGACCTCTGGTTCTCCGAAAAGTAAGTAGCGGCGCACAAAGTCTTCCAGTTCGCGAACATTTCCTGGCCACGAATACTTCTTGCAGGCCTCCACCACTCGAGGCGTCATTGCGCGCGGGGCCAGTCGACAGCATTCTGCCAGCCGTTCCATCGCGAACTGTAGAAGAGGTTCGATCTCATCGCGTCGTTCGCACAAAGGAGGAACGTGGATGATGAACGTGCTCAACCACTCGTAGAGATCCTCCCGCAGCCGTCCCGTGCGCACGGCACGCTGAATGGTAGGTTCGCCTGCCGCCAGGATTCGCACCTGCGGCTGAAAGCCATACGGATATCCGACTTGCGGTTGCAACTGCCGAAGTTCTTGTATGGCCTTCGCCTGTTGAGCTGTTGGCAACGCGACCAGGTCATCAAGAAACGCAGTGGTGCCGGCTCTTTGCTTTGCCGGATCCGAACTTGCGGTGCATCCTCCGCCCGAACGGGTGCTTGGATCTTGGGAAAACAAGCCGCCGCTCAGGGCGTGGGGAGAAGAGCAGCTTATTTTGCGGAAGCCCTCGGTTCTCCCGAAACGGAGTTTATGGATGAGACGTGCGACGGCTTCTTTTTCCGTGCCCCGCTCCCCTAGAATCAACACCGGCACGTTAGCCTGCGCCAGCATCTCGGCCTGGGCCCGGATCCTGCGCATCTCGGTCCCCAGGGCGAAGAACACAATCTCGTCACCAACGTCCTCAACGTCTCGTGCGGCAACGCGAGGACGAAACGCGTCGGCGTTCTTGTCTTCCCAGGAATGCAGAACCGAGGAAGTCTTTGCCGGGTACATGGGTGTCCGGAACCGAGCTACCAAGTCATTCGCAATTGCGGTGGATTCGGAGCAGGAAGAAGGAAAGAGCGCTCGACTACATCGGCAGAACTACTAAGGCCCGTCCGCCAGGCGATCCAGTCAAGATCGGATCAAGACAGTCATAGCTTCGCCCTCTCAGTCACAAACTGAATGACCAATATCGAAAGCGGTCACCGCGGCGGATGCCGATCCAAGAAATGTCGTACGAGAAGGGGCATGGGCGATGACAGCCCACAAGGTAGTCATGCGGTGCAGTTTCCTGCAAGTGGCGTCGGCACTCAGGTCCACCTGCCTCTATTGGGAGTGACTTCCGTACTGTGCAGAACTATGCCTAATGAGCCGGGAGCAGATCGTCTCTCTGTGGAGAAATACAACAGGAACCATCACACCGTTCGGCGAGCGGGGATTCAGATCGATCTTTCTCGTAGGTTCATGAAGACAAACCTGATCCGGCTACGGATGACTTGGAACTCATACGCTTTCCGAGTTCGCATTCGCCTCCAGCGGTGCCAAAGAGCTCAAGACACCCGTTCCAAATTGGAACGGAGTACGTCAAAACCCCGGGCTCTGCAAATTTCTGCGTTGCTTCGCAATCGGCCATGTACTAAAGTACCGGATAGAACGCTGCCCAATGTTGGTCATTCTTCTCCCGGCGTTCTCTCCCCCCCGAAAAGTAGTTTTGATATTGCTTATGATCCCTTTTTCTGAGGACAGCCTGATGGCATGTGCGTCTCCTCCAGTTGAGCGGGCTTCAGTCCCCCACATGTCGGTCGCGCAGGCTACCACCACAACGAACCCGAGGAGTTCTTCATGTCAACCCAAGGCGTCAAGGATAATTGTATCCATGTACTTATTGCCGATAGCACGCGGATCCACACGCAACTATTAGCCGAAGCGCTGCAGAGGGACGCTCAGTTACAAACTGTCTTAGCAGGGCCAAAGCTGGAAGATGTAGTTCGCGCGAGCAAGCAGCAGCCATTTGACGTAGCCGTCATCAGCTCGAGCCTGGCCGATGAACCGTTTGGTGGCCTCACGCTGCTTCGCGAACTCCGCGACGCTCATCCCGACCTGCGGATGATCGCGATGCTGGACTCCTCCAAGCCGGAAACGATCGTGGAGGCATTTCGCGCTGGCGCCCGTGGGATCCTGAGCCGCGAGGAATCGCTCGACACACTGTGCAAGTGCGTGCATCGCGTCCACGAGGGTCAAGTATGGGCGAACAGCAACGAGATCACCAGCGTCCTCGAGGCCTTCGCAGCTTGCCCTTCGATCCATGCCGTGAATGCCAAAGGGATCGAGCTTCTCTCCAAGCGGGAAAAGCAGATCGTTAGCGCGCTCGCCGAGGGTCTCACGAATCGGGAGATTGCCGAACAGCTGGGGCTCAGCCCCCACACGGTCAAGAACTATCTCTTTCGCATCTTCGACAAACTTGGCGTGTCCAGCCGGGTTGAGCTCCTCTCCTTAACCATGACGAACCACTCCGGCCAGCACCGGGAGTCGTCGCGGGAGCGCAAGGACTGCGTCGTATGCCAGTCGGGCGTTCTGCACGCGCTGCAGAATGCCGCCGACCAGGGATTTGTGGTCGCGCAATGCGCCCTCGCGCATCTTTATCGCGTCGGGCAAGGCGTGCCACGCGATCTCGGCCAGGCTTACAAGTGGCATCGCATCTCTGAGGCCGCTTGCGACAGTCTTCCCGACGAACTGTTGCACGCCCGCAGCGAGATTGCTGCGGAACTTGGTCCTGAAAAGATGCGTCAAGCCGAACGCGCCGCCAATCGTTGGCTGGACGGTCCGCCGAAGGGTCAACCGCAAGACCTGGCTGACAAAGCCCAGATCGTGCCTGTGACAGGGGATTCCAGGATCGCCGTCCGACGGGACAGACCCGCGCAGCAGGAACTGTCGTCCGTTGGTTGAACTTTCGGTTGCTGCGCGCTAGGAAGTAACGCTCTGCCTGGTGCCGCTTACTTGCGGCGCCAGCACGATCTTGGGATGGAAGAGCGTCCCCGCCACGCGCTGCGCGATGCAGACAAGATCGGCCTGCCCATAGAACACTTTCACGAAGCGACTGCGCGACATTTCTGGCAGATTCACAGACCGCCCAGCGCGGATGCGACCGAGTTGCTCCTCATTTGCCGCTACACAGGGAAATTGTGGTAGGACCTGGCGCGGGTGGATCAGCATTTCTTCCATTCTCCCTTCGCGCACCGCCTGTTCCAATTCTTCCAGGCTGTGAGCATCCGCGATCCGGAACTCGCCTAGCGCGGTCCGGCGGAGATTCTGCAGATGCCCGCCACAACCAAGAACCAGTCCCAGGTCGTGAGCAATCGACCGCAAATAGGTCCCCGAGCCGACCCGCGCACGAAACTTCACCAGTTCGCCCTCCAGCCCCAGCACCGCAAATTCATGGACTTGAACTTCGACTGGCGTGAGCACAACTTCCTTGCTCTTGCGCGCTAGTTTGTAAGCTGGCACGCCGTGGATCTTTTTCGCCGAGAAGCGCGGCGGTTGCTGTTGGATGGAACCTTGAAAGCGGGCCGCGGCCTGCATAACTTCTTCAAGTGTTACTTGAACTGCAACCGGATCGCTTGTCGCCTCGCCGTCCGCGTCGTACGAATCGGTTGCGAACCCCAGGCGGATGGTACCCTCATATTCCTTCTCCGCATCGTCATAAAACTGAGCCAGCCGCGTCCAGTTCCCGCTCACTAGCACCAGCACTCCGGTCGCAGCTGGATCCAGCGTGCCCACGTGCCCCACCGAGCGTTGTCCGAGAATCCGGCGCAGACGGTTGACCACGTCATGCGACGTGATCCCCGCCGGCTTGTCGATCACCACGACCGCGTTCATCGCTTCTCCGTTGGCTGGCGCCAAGTCTCGCCCTGTGCGAAGATGCCAGCAGGCTGTTTCGGGCCTTCTTCCCTTCCATGATACCCGTTCGCGACGATCAGCCCAGATTCAGCACACCGTACGTTACGTATTTTCTAATCATCAGCAACGTACTCATTCTGCTGTATGAGAAGACTCTTTCTCCGCGCAGCCTGATGTTTCTCGAACAACAGTTCGGCCTGGTACCCGCCGCGGTTGCAGCGGCATTGTCCGGGCAGTACGGAACTAGCCTTCCCGCAGCCCTGCTTCCGTTGTTCACCTCGATGTTCCTCCACGGCGGCTGGCTTCATCTGCTGGGCAATGTCTGGGTGTTATGGATTTTCGGTGACAACATCGAGGACTACCTTGGCCACTTCCTCTACATCGTCTTCTACCTGATCTGCGGTCTGGGCGCCGGTCTGTGTCATCTTTTTTTCAACTGGGGATCGCCGGTTCCCACGGTTGGCGCGAGTGGCGCCATTGCCGGAGTCATGGGAGCCTATCTGCTCCTCTATCCGAAAGCACGGGTCACCACGATCGTCCCGCTCATCTTCTTCTTTACTTTCTGGAATCTTCCCGCGTGGGTCGTTCTCGGATACTGGTTCATCATTCAACTCTTCAGCGGGGCGGCGTCTTCCGTGGTGCAGGCGCAGCAAGGCGCTAGCGGCGGAATTGCCTTCTGGGCGCACGGCGGCGGCTTCGTGCTCGGCATGATTCTGATCAAAGTCCTGCCCGAGCGCCGCGGACGGTATCGCTACGGCACTTGGTAAAAGAGGTCACCGGTGGCGCCTGGATTGTCTACTGAATTCTCAGGAAAAGGAGGCTACCGCCGCATCGTCGTTGTCGAAAACCTCAAACAGGTTGAGCACCCCGACTAACCGCAGGGTTTGTACCGTGAACTTGGAAGGACTGACGAGTTTGAGATTTCCGCCGCGCTGCTTGGCCGATGCCAAGAAGCGAACCAGCAGCCCGATGCCGCTGGAGTCCACCATCGGCACCTCGGCCAGGTTCAAAACCAGCCGGGTGTCGCCCGACCCCATCAACTCCTCTATTGTCTTGCGCAGGCCATCTACGGCCTGCCCCAGTTTGAGAGCTCCTTTCAGCTGAATCAACTCGACCTGCGAACGTTTCCGGACATTGATATCCAAGCGCTGCTCCCCACCCGCGAAGGGTTTTCGTTGCCATAGGAATGCGCCTCAACTTACGGGAACTGGGAAGCTTTTGCAAGTCGGGCGAACTGTGCCAACCGGCAAACTGACACCACTGAGCGCCCCTCGTCGAAGGCAACCGGCCTCGCCATCGGTTAATTTTTCATACCCACAAGTCGAAAAAATTTGCCATAATTCCCTCCCCCGCCGAGGTGAATCATGGCGCTGGCACTGGCTCGGGACGCTCAACCGCGCGACAGCATTGCTGTCGTCACGAACGACGAGCTCGTCTCCCCTCAGATCGAAACCCATCTGGCTTCCGATTACGACTTCTTTGTGCTCCAGAATTGGCCGCAGATGGTCAACCTTCTGAAGCAACGGGCTCTCGATGCCGTGCTCCTGGACCTCGATACGATGGGCGAGAGCCGCGACGAAGGCGTCTCCGCTTTGCGTGAACTGCGCGCCATAGGTCCCGATCTGGTACTGCTTGCTCTTACCCGCTCCAGTGGCCGCAAGCTTCGGCTCAAGGCGGTCGAGGCCTCAGTGGATGAGTACTTCACCGCACCCTTCGATTTCAATGAGGTCAAACTCGTCCTCGGGCGCTCGCTGGAAAAGCGGGCCCTCGAAATTGAACATCGCCGCCGCCAGCAGGAACGCGGCGAACAGCAATCTTTCTGTGGATTAATCGGCGCCAGCGAGCCTATGCAGCACGTCTACGACGCGATCAGCCGGGTGGCTGAAGGAACCACGACGGTTCTCATTCGGGGCGAAAGCGGCACAGGAAAGGAACTGGCCGCACGCGCCATCGTCGAGCGTGGCCCGCGACACGACAAGCCGTTTATCAGCATCAATTGCGCCGCCCTTCCCGAACACTTGATCGAGACCGAGCTTTTCGGACACGAAAGGGGTGCCTTTACCGACGCTCGCACCTCGCGCCCTGGCCACATTGAACTCGCCGACACTGGCACTCTGTTTCTCGACGAGATCGCCACTCTGGGCCTGGGTCTGCAGTCCAAACTACTGCGCGTTTTGGAGGACCGCGCCGTTACCCGGATCGGTGGCAAGACTCCAAAGAAGATTGACTTCCGCTTGATCACAGCGACCAACGAGAGC
>Ga0075028_100000193_pt1 | contig 22183 bp, 19 predicted proteins | sample LitLauG_LLR_2014_FD_71390 | JGI IMG/M metagenome (GOLD analysis project Ga0075028, IMG submission 71390) | Freshwater sediment microbial communities from Pennsylvania, USA - Little Laurel Run_MetaG_LLR_2014 | ecosystem: Environmental > Aquatic > Freshwater > Creek > Sediment | place: USA... | reverse complement strand
ATGTAGAAGCCCATGCCATGCCAGATCGAGGCGAGAATAATGCCGTACATGGCCGTTCCGGGCGTCGCCAGCCAGTTGAACTGTGCGCTGGTCCAGCCGAGCTGATGCAGGAACGCTTCGATGCCCAGCGACGGGTTGAACATCCAGCGCCAGACCAGGCCGGTGACGATCAACGACACGGCCAGCGGATAAAGAAAGATGGTGCGAAACACCCCCTCGCCGAACTTTTCCCGCTCGACCATCGCCGCTAGGATGAAGCCGAAGACAATCGCCAGCGCGCTGCCGATGGCCAACACGATCAGATTGCGGAGGGATGTGGTCCAGGCATCGTTGCCGAACAGGCGGTCGTACTGGGCGTACCAATCGGCCGGGTCAATGGTGTAGTCGGGGAAGCGCCGGCTTCGCGTGAACGACATGTAGATCGTCCAGCCGATGGCCCAGGCAAAGCCGACAAGCGTGACCACCAGCGCGGGGGTCAACGCAATCTGGGGTGCCACTCTGCTCCATCGGACCGCCAACGGACGCGCCTCCCGGCTGGGCCTTTCAGTTCACATGTGAATAGGCCTCTTTGATATTTGAACACTAGGGCGAAGGTGGCATGGAGTCAATTGACGCCCCGATGGCCGGCATGGCGCCCGGGCGAGGATTTACCTTGCGAACCCAGGCCAGAACAGCGGCTCGACGCGATGTGCTTGATCGCCGAAATCTTCTGGCCAGGGCATGAAAGATTCCCTGGACGAGCTTTGGGCGGAGCATGTCGTCGGCGACCGAGCTATGCCGCCGCGGGTTCCGGCAAGGCCTGTTCGAATTTCGGGAACGGCCGGAAGGTCAGCGCGATCAACAAGGCGCCGATGCCCATTCCGAAACTAGAGATATAGAGCCAGCCGTAATTGCCAGTGGTGTCGAAAATCCAGCCGCCCAGCAGCGGACCGGTGGCCATGCCGAGACTGCCGCCCATGGACGTGCCGCCAATGATCGTGCCCATCATGCGCAGCGGGAAGTTCTCCCGCACAAGCACGGCATAGAGCGGCATGATGCCCGCATAGACAAAGCCGAACACGGTGGCGACGGCGTAGAATTCAGCCAAGCTGTGGGCAAAGAAATAGCCGAGCGCGCCGATCGCCTGCAAGAGAAGCCCGCCGACAAGAACCTTCTTTGCGCCGAGGCGGTCTCCCATGACACCAAAGCCGATCCGCCCGCCCATGCCCGCCAGTCCCTCGACGCTATAGATCGATACCGCGGTCAATGCAGGGATGCCGCAATAGATGGCATAGCTGACGGTGTGGAAGATCGGCCCTGAGTGCGTTGCGCAGCAGCAGAAATTGGTGAGAAACAGGATGATGAATTGCGGCGATAGCAGCGCCTGCCTGACGCCCATTCCGGGCTGCACGCTGTCTGGGGCAGCCTTCGCACTTGCCTCCGGCTCAAAGGCCGGTGGGCGGCGAATAAACAACGACAGCGGAATTGTCGTCACCGCGACGATGGCCGCGACGATCTCCAGGGTCGTGCGCCAATCGTACTGGGCCACCAGCGTCGCGACCAGGGGCGACATGGTGACGGGAGCCATGCCGAACCCCGCCGAAATCAGTGAGACCGCCAGACTGCGCTGGGTGTCGAACCAGCCGGTTACGGTCGCCATCAGTGGCGCGAAAAAGGCCGCCAGCGAGCAGCCAACCAAGACGCCAAACGCCAGCTGGAACGTCAGCAGCGATGGGGCCTGTGCCGCCAGAAAGAGACTGATGGCAAGCATGATCGACCCCGAAAGGACGACCACCCTCGGCCCGAACCGATCCGACAACGAGCCCCACAGCACGCCGGACACCGCCATGGCCAGGAAGCCAATGGTCATGGCCGCGGAAATTCCGGTTCGCGACCATCCCGTGTCCTTGACCATCGGCACCAGGAATACGGGTAGCGCGAACATTGCTCCGATGGCGACGCATCCCAGCAGACCGCCAATCGCAACGATCACCCAACGATAGGATTTGGTGTCCACCTTGCGCATGAGTTCCATGGTGACTTTGCTCCACTCCAGCATTTCGTTGGAAAGCAGCAACGGCGTCGGCGTCCCTTGTCAGGCAATTCCGACGGCCGCTGCTCCTGTCCCGCCCTCACCAATCAGGTGCCTGGTATCTGCAGGATCGGCATGACCTCCACGGACTCGCCTGGGAAGATCGTGAAATGCGGATGGTCCTTGAAGAGCTTGGCCGCGGCTTCGTGCGATTCCGCGCGAACGACCGTGAAGGCTCCCATCTCGTTGCCGACGTCCGCGATACCCGTTTTCGTGATTTTCTTGGTCTTGCCGAGCGGTCCACCCATGCTGACAATGGCGGACCGGTGCTTTTCGGCCCACGCCGTCCAGCCGGCCATTCCTTCGCGTTCCTTTACCTTGCGCTCCGCCTCGGGCAGGGCCTCCCATGCCTTCATCTTCCGGCTGGTTTTGCTGCCGAGGAAAACCGCGAGATATGTATTGGTGGGGTTCATGGCGTTTCCTTTCCTTTGCGCTTCTCAGACTGAAACAAAAGCTCCACATAGCGTCTCAGATGATCGATGCTCTCGCCCGCGATGGCGGCCTCGCCCTTCGCCTTGGCCAAGATGAATGCGCCTTGCAGCACGGCCTGGGTATGCAGCGCGAGACTGCCCGCCGTCCATTTGGGGCGCATCCTGCGTAATTTCATGGCTTCCGCGATGTCGGCTTCGAGCACTGCCGCATGGCCGCTGATGCAGGCCTCGCAAGCCTCGCGGATCGCGGGCGCTGTCTCATAGACTTCCTGGACCATCGTTCCAACGAGGCAGGTGAATTCGGGAAGCGTGCCAACGAGGATGGCCTTGCGGAAATCGATGTAGCCGAGAACCCGGTCGAGCGGGTCCTTGTGATGGTGGTAGGGCGCGGCCTGGAAAAACGCCTCCGCCCGTTCCGACCAATAGTCGGCGGCGGCAATTCCAAGACCTTCCTTGGTTTTGAAATGATGGAAGAACGCGCCCTTGGTGACGGCGGCCGCCTCGCACAGATCATCGACGGTCGTAGACGTGTACCCCTTGGTGCGGATGAGCGAAATGGCAGCCTCGAGCAGTTTCTGCCGGGCAGCTCCAGCGGGTTGTTTATCGGGTTGACGATCTCTCATGGCTATGTCGCATACCAACTGGTTGGTACGATGTCAAGTCGAAGCCCGATCTACGTACTCTTGCCTCGGCTGGGGCGGCGCACGACCCTCACCTTGCCGCTGCTGCCACCACCGCAGAAGAACCGGTCGCCGCCGTCGGACTCCAGCCCCGAAACGACCATTCCCGCAGGCATGTTGAGTTGCTCCAGGACCTCGCCCGACCTTGGATCGACCCGCGTCAGCTCGCTCTCCTCGCCCTCCCACGTACCGTGCCAGAGCTCGCCGTCGACCCAGGTAACTCCGGTGACGAACCGGTTGGTTTCGATGGTGCGAAGGATCGCTCCGGTCTGCGGATCGATCTGATGGATCTTGCGTTCGCGATAGACGCCAACCCACAGCGCGCCCTCGGCCCAGGCGAGCCCGGAATCGCCACCGAGGCCCGGCGCCGGGATGGTGGCAACGACACGGCCGTCAGACGGATCGATCTTCTGGATGCGATCCTTGGCGATCTGAAACAGGTGCGTGCCATCGAAGGCCGATCCAGCATGGGCGGCGACGTCGAGCGAGCGCACCGTCTCGCCGCTCGCGGGATCAAAGGCGTTCAGCTTGTCACCGGACGCAAACCAGACTTGACGGCCGTCGAACGTCACCCCGCCCACACGCTCGACACCGGGAAAGGGTCCATACTCATGATCAATTTCGGCGGCTTGGCGTTTCATGTTTTCAACTCGCTGTTTGCGCCCAAATTTCGCACGCTTTGCTATTCCAACCCTAGTCGCTCGGCAGCGGGGCGGGGAGTAACAAAGTCGTCGGGAAACCCGGTTGGGTCGGCGACATCCAGCGACGCGATCGCCCAAGGCCAATCGACCGGGCTTTGCCTGCCGCCGCGAGCCCGTCGAGCGCCCGCTGCACCGTGCGTTGGCTGACCCCCAGCGCGAGCGCCAGGGCGGTGCTCGACCATGACTCGCCATCCGCCAGGACGGCAAGAACCGATCCGTGTTCCTCATCGATGGGCGGCGCCAGCACGATAACGTCGCTTGCCTGGCGCGGCGCGAGCACAAACCCTTGCTTGGTCGCGCTCACGCCAGCCAGCCTTTGGAGTTCCGTGCGAAGCCGCGCCATCTCGACCCGCAACCTTGCGCGATGTGACTCATCGGCGGACTTCCCCCTGAACGCTTGGGTGATGAGCACGCCCCTCGACACATCTTCGGGCCAGGCCTCGGCTAGTGCGCGGGCGAGCGCCAACAGGACCGGCCGCGTCGCAAGCGAGACCGCTGTGCCGGCATCCCGCACCACCAGCCGGCACGCATCCACGACGAGCACGTTCGATTGCCCGAGCGCTTCAACTTCGTCGAGCCGGACCAGGCGTTCCTGGTGGCGCCCGATCAGACGTGCCGCGGGCGCATCGAGAGCGCGGGCCATGCTCTGCACTTCGGCGTCAAGCGATGGGATGCCGGCTCGCCCGGCGGCGCGTCTTGCCCGGGTAAGCGCGGCTCGTGCCGTCTTCGTGCGGATGCGTCGCATCGCGATTCCCGCAACGACCAGCTCAAGGGCGGCCCTCGATGCCGGCGGCAACGGCGCGGGATCGAGTTCGGCGAGCTTGCGCTCGGTCTCGTTGAGACGTCCAATCAACAGCAGGCGGCGGATCTCGAGATACCGCGCATACGCAGCGTTGACCTGGTCGCCGTGCGCCTCGAGGGTCGCTCGCGCGGCCTCGAGCGCGGTCGCGGACCAGCTAAGGTCACGCGAGACCAAGGCAATTTCGGCTTCGGCGACGACACACCTTGCGCGGGCCACGGCCTCGGTCGGACCGAACGCACGCGCCGCGCCTTGCAGGAGTGACTTGGCGCGAACCAGATCGCCGAGCTGCGCCATCGCGGTGCCGCGAAGCGCAAGGGCTGCTGCGTCGCCGCGCAGGGCGACAAGGTTCAAGGCGCCAAGCGGATCACCGGTCGCGAGCGCTCGTGCCGCGGCAACGATCAGCGAATCCATTCGATTCCCGACACACTTGTCACTCCCATCGCAACCCGATCCTGGCCTATTCCATCCTCACCGACCAACGCAACGCACCCGGACGGGTGCAAGCAACCAAGGAAACATAGGAGAAGATCAATGACAACCCATACGACTGGAACACGCGACGAATGGTTGGCCTCGCGGCTCGACCTCATGAAGGCGGAGAAGGAGCTGACGAGGCGCAGCGACGAGTTGGCGCGGCGACGGCAGGACCTGCCGTGGGTGCGCATCGACAAGTCCTATCGCTTCGACACCGATACAGGCAGCGCCTCGCTGGCCGATCTCTTCGCCGGGCGTTCGCAGATGCTTGTCTATCACTTCATGTTCGGGACCGACTACACGGCTGGTTGCCCCTCATGCTCGACGATCGCCGACGGCTTTGACGGCTTTGCCGTTCACCTGGCCAACCATGATGTGATGCTCCAGGTGGTGTCGCGGGCGCCGTTGGCAAAGCTGCAAACGTTCAAGCAGCGGATGGGTTGGTCGTTCCCGTGGGCATCCTCGTCCGGCAGTGAGTTCAATGCTGATTTCAACATCTTGTTCACCGAGGAACAGCAGCGCGAGGGCGGCATCGAATACAATTATCGCCGCGAACCGGCGATGGCCGGACCGGCCGCGGGCAAAACGGTCCAGCAGTGGAAGTTGCGGGGCGAGGAGAGCCCGGTGGTGCAGATCGCGGCCATGACCGGAACCGATGTCGCCACCTACACCCGCGACCGGCCAGGCCTCAGCGCATTCGTGCTGGAGAAGGGCGTCGTCTACCACACCTATTCCACCTATGCGCGCGGACTGGACGGCCTCTGGGGCATGTACCAGTGGCTCGATCGTGCTCCCAAGGGGCGCAACGAGCAGGGCATCTGGTGGCGCCACCACGACAAGTACGACAATCGCTGATCCAGGGAAGTCGCTGGCGCAACCGCCAATCAATGCCGGAGATGATCATGAGCAAGGCAATTTCCAGCGGTTGCGCCAGCGGCGAGGTCCATCATGAAGCCGGTGGCACGGTCCCGCGCGACACCGTCCACTGGCTATCCCTCGCGGCCGCGCCGACATTTGCATTCATGGCGTTTGCGACGGGCGGCCTTCATGGCGGCCCGCCGGAAATGCTCTGCTCGGCCGCGCTGGGTGCGTCGCCACTGAGCGGCATGGTTCTGATGTACCTTCTGATGAGCCTCTTCCACCTGGCGCCGTGGCTGAAGCTGATCTCGCATTCGAGCTTGCCATAACCCATGCTCGGGGCCACGTCCTGCGGCTATCCGTGGCAACCATGGCGTCCAAACGCTTGCATGTCGGACCCGTTGCGGCTATGAAGCAGTAAGGTTGTCAGTCTACTCAATCTTGGCGAAGAGTTTATGGGCGCTTGGCCGGCGCCCGCGGCTTTGGGTCATTTCCTGGCAAATAAAGTCGCCAAGGCATTTAGATATGACGTCAAGACTGGTCACACTCCCTGATGGCGCGCTCGCCGTCGCCGACGGCGGCGACCGGGATGAGGTGTCGCGATCGGCGTCCCTGGGCGATCAACTCACGGCGCGCATCGGTGGGCTGATCGACAGCGGCGAGTTCCAGGAGGGCGCCCGGCTGCCGGCCGAGAGCGATCTGGCAGAACGGTTCGGGGTGTCGCGTCCGATCATCCGCGAGGCCCTGTCCCGCCTCAGGTCCCGGGGCATCATCATCTCTCGCCGGGGCTCGGGCAGCTATGTCCAGAAGCGCATCGAGGCGGCAGCGGCCACGCAAGGAGGGGCGTCGTTTCCACCCCTGGACAGTCTGGCGCAGGTCAAGAAGTGCTTCCAGTTCCGGGCCACCATCGAGGGCGACGCGGCCTTCCATGCCTCGCTGAACAGATCGCCTGAAGCCCTTGTGCAGATGCGCGCGGCGCTGCAGCGCCTGGAGGCCGCGATTGCCGGCCGTGTGGTCGGCATCAGCCCCGATTACGACTTCCACATCGCGATCGCGCGCGCGTCCGGCAACGAGTTTTTCGAGGCTATCCTGCGCCAGCTGCAGACCCAGGTCGAATTCACGATCAACCTGGCGCGCAGCCTGTCCCTCACCCGCACCGTCGAACACATGCTGACCATCCAGGCGGAGCACGAGGGCATCTACAAGGCCATTGAAACGCGCGACGGCGAGACCGCCAGGCGGGTCATGCGCTCGCATCTCGATAATGCGTGTCTACGGATTTTCGACGGCCCGCCGGTCGTTGTCGATAGCCGAGGGCCTCAAGGCATCGGGTAGTCGTCTGCGTTGAGAACCCAGCCCGCGATGTTGGAGAAATCCAGCCTGGGCGGAGCAAAGATATCCACCAGCAGATTGGCGCCGGGCGCGAGCCCGCGACTGGTGTGAATGGCCGGCGGGGGAATGACGGCCAGGGACGGCGTTGAGCAGAATTCGTTCTCGTCGCCGCGCCACATCTTCATATTGGGCGTCCAGGGCCAGCGCAGGTGGTGCATGAAAGAGCCTTCAAGCGCGAGCGAATATTGCTCGAACTCGTCGTGATGATGGGGCGAAAGCTTGGTGACGTCGCGAGGCCCTCGTTGGGGGGCGAACAGATTGACCATGAAGGTGGTGCAGCGCCAGATGCGCCCGAATCGTCCGGGGACGTCCGGCACGTCGAGGCTGTAGGAGCGCACCTTGTAGCCACTGGTTGGGACCGGCCAGGGCGCGTAGGCCGACAGGTTTGGATTGGGGTCGCGGTGGCCGGCGGCGTTGCTGGCCTGCCCCGCGAGGTCGGATGCGTGGGCCGAAGTGAACATCCGCACGACGCGCCCGCCATCGGGCATTGTCAGCACACTGTCGCCCGGCGGCACGAAGGTGATCGAATAGCCGGCCAGATCATGCGCGCGGCCGGCGATCGTCAGCTGCGCGCCCGAGGCGGCGTCGGGCAACAGGATCACCCATTCGTCGGCCTGGCCCCGCCGGGCGAACGTGGCTCCGGCCTTGGTTTCGGAATAGACGATGACGGCGGCCCCACCCCGCCCGATCCAGCCGCGGGCGCGCTCGTCGCTCTGCTGCGGAGGGTCTTCGTAGAAGCGAAGATAGTCCGATGGCGTATAGGAGGTGAACACTTTGGGCTTGGCGGCAGCCTGTGTCGCCAGAAGCGCTCGCGGATCGTTCTTATCGTACACGGCGGATCTCCGTTGCGAGCGAATGACAACCCTTCACCCAACAGACTCAACCCTTGTATTCAACGATGTAGAGACCGGCGCTGAAGTCGGTGACGTAGCACAGCGCCTGGCTGTCCACGAACACGTCGGCCGAATGCAGCACGACCGGCCGGTTGGGGCGCGGGTCCATCCATTTGGCCGGCGGCGGCGGCACGAAGGCGCCGATTTCCCTGGGACGGAACTGGTCCTTGATGTCGTAAACGCGCAGGCCGGCGTTCTGGTAGGTCGCGAAAATGATTTCTGAGCTGATGAAACTGCCCGGTCGGTTCTCGTGCACATTGTGCGGCCCGAAATGGCCGCCGACCTTGAGGTAGTCCTTGTCCGAGGGCGCCGGGAAGGTCGAGATGCTGATCGGGTTCGACTTCACATGATTGTCGAAAATCCAGATCGGCTTGAAGCCGTCTTCCTGGTTGTCGAGCACCGTTTCGTCGACGACGATCAGCAGGTTGCGGTCCGGCAGCGGCAGCGCGTTGTGCGTGCCACCGCCAAACGGCGGCGCCCACATCTTGTGCGTCATGAGCTTTGGATTGGCCTTGTCCTTGACATCGACAACGGCAAGGCAGCCATCGCGCCAGCTGCAATAGGCGATGTCGTCGTGAATGGTCGGATGATGCAGGCCATAGCGGCCATTCGGCGACGGCCACTTGGCCACCTCGCCCGCGGCCTTGTTCATGCCTGGCAGCCAGAATTTGCCCGTCAGGACCGGCTTCTGCGGGTTCGCCATATCGATGACGATCATGATGTAGTCGGTGAAGCCGTCGAGCAGCGCCGAGGCGTAGGCCCAGCGTCCGCCGACATACCAGATGCGGTGCAGCCCCGTGCCGTCCACCGGCATGAAGCCGATCTGCTTGGGGTTGGCCCCATTGGAAATGTCGTACACGGCCATGCCGGCCGACCAGTTCTTGGCGCCGGTTTCCTCCTTGGCATGATGATCGACCGAGCCCTTGTAGTAGTTCTTCTCGTCGGCCAGTTCGGGCTGAGCGAACATATCCTTGTTGTGCACCACCAGCAGCAGATCGTCGTGCGCTTGCAGATGCAGGGTCCAGGTGTTGGGTGGCGCGGCGACATAGTTCACGGTCTGCGGATTTTTCGGGTCGCGCACGTCAACGACCGAAAATCCCTTGGAAAAGATGTGACCGACATAGGCATAGCCCTTGTGGACCATGACCTGCACGGCATCGCAGCGCCCACCCTGGTCGCTGTGGCCGATGAGGCGAAGATTGCTGGTGGCATGGTCGGGCGTGGGAAGGGTCATGATTTTCTCTCGCAATTTCGAGCCGAAATAGGGGTCAGACCCCTCGCCAGCATGTTTCGTTTCCGCCGTGAAGCCGGGGCGAGGGGTCTGACCCCTATTCCGCCCCGGCGACCGCTATTTCTACTTCACGCCCCAGATCTTCTTGTATTCGTCGCGGTAGCCGTTGCCGGGATCGAACTTGTTGTCCTTGCCGCCGTCCGCCTCGACGTTCGCGCCCGTGAACAGATGGACATGGGGCACGAAGCCGCTCGGCTTGTCGCCGGCAATCGCCCGGTTCATCTCGTCGGCCATGATCCAGCCCTGCTGGTTCAGCGGCTCGGCGACCGTGGCGTTCTGGTACTGCTTGTCGCGGATGCGCTTGAAGGCCGGCACCGAGCCGTCGCCGGACGAAATCTGCTGCGGCGAACCGGTGGCCGGATCGATGCCGGCTGCCTGTAGCGAGGGAGCCGAGAAGTCATAGTAGAGATCGTTCACGGCGATCGAATGCGTCCAGGCCTTGCCGTATTTCGACAAGAGCGACGTGGTCAGCTGGCCCATGCGGTTGCCGAGGTCTGCGATCGGCGTGTCGGCGATCTCAAGCACCTTGCAGCCCGTGCACCCCTCGACGATGGCTTTCGACGCATTGGTCTTGGCCGTGGCGATGGCGTAGATCGAGTCCGTGAACAGAATGACGCCGGCATGGCCGCCCGAATCCACGACCGCCTGGTAGCCGGCGGACGCCGCCACTTCCGACGGGTCGGTGGTGACGTTGGTGAAGACGGCCGGGATGCCGTCGATGGGTCCGGGCGCGGCGCCCGCGTGCCAGCCGACGATCTTGATGCCGGCGGCGGCGGCCTGCTCGAGCACCGGCTGCTGCTCCTTAGAGTCGATGCCGACATTCATGATGCCGTCGGGCTTGGCGGCAATCGCCTGGGTCAGCGCCGTGGCGTGGCCAGGAACGGTGCCCTGCCCGTCGAGAATGCGCGTTTCCCAGCCGAGGGACTTGGCCGCCTCGGCCGCGCCGTCAGCCGCGCCCTGCGCGCCACCGTTACGCTGGTCGGTCGAGACGATGATGATCAGCTTCTTGCCGACGCCCTTGGGACCGGTGGTCGGGCCGTCCCATTTCGTGACCGGCGCAGCCACATTTTTCAGATAGGCTTTGGCCTTTTCGAGGTAGGCCGCATCGTCGGCGCGGGCCACGCTGAAGGCCAGCGAGGCCACTCCAACCGATGTCAACAGCGCCGTCAGTAGCTTTGACCTTGTCATGTTTCTCTCCCTTGGTTGACTGGCCGCCGTTTGACGTACCAGGCCGGCGGTACCGGCATCTACGCAAGGACCCTTTGCCGGGCCCTTGATGCGTTCGTTGACCTCACGTCGCAGGCGGTGTCGCCAGTTCCCTGGTTGGTTTGATGACCGTTCTGCGTCGCTGTGCGAAGGCGGCAAGCGCGATGGCGACGACAAGGGTCGTGCCGTTGAACAGGGGTTCGACATAGAAGGCGCCGCCGAGCAGCTGGATGCCGGAAATGCCGACAGCTGTGATCAGCACACCGAAGATCGTTCCCCAGACGTTCACGCGCCCCGGCTTGATCGTGGTTGAGCCCAGGAATGCCCCGACCAGCGCGGGCAACAGATAGTCGAGGCCGACATTGGCCTGGCCGATGCGCAATTTCGCCCCGAGCACGCAGCCCGCCAGCCCCGCGATCACGCCCGAGGCGACGAACACGCCGATGACGTATTTGCGAACCGGGATGCCGTTCAGCGCGGCCGCCTTTTCGTTGGCGCCGATGGCGTAGATGAAGCGGCCGATCGGCAGTCGCTCGCTGACGACCCACAGCACGACGGCCAGCACCAGCACATAAATTGCGGGGATCGGAATGCCGAGAACCGAAGTGGTGTTGATGGCGATGAAGCCCGGCGGCAGCGTGCCGACGATCTGCCGGCCCTCTGTGTGCCAGAGCGCGAGGGCATAAAGAATGGTGCCGGTGCCGAGCGTCGCGACGAAGGCATCGACCTGCGCGACCTCCACCAGCAGTCCATTGACGAGGCCAACGAAACCCGCGCACAGCACGACGGTGAGGATCGCCAGCGGCCAGGGAAAGCCGAATTTCACCTGCAGGCTGAGGACTAGGATGTGCCACATCACGATCCCGAAACCGACCGTGAGATCGATCCGGCCCGCCATCATCGGCAGGGTCGCGGCCAGGGCAAGCATGGCGATGATCGACTTGTCGAACAGGATCGAGCGGGCGTTCAGCGTGGTCGGGAAGGTGTTCGGCAGCAGCCAGGAAAAGTACACGATCAGCAGCAGGGTCAGCAGCGGCAGCCCATAGACCGGCAGCAGGCGGAGCACCTTCTGGCCGGTCGTCATCGCCGCCAGCTCGGGCCGGGTCGGCTCCAGCGCGTTGGACTTAATGGACTGCATCTCTGGCCCCGCTCACTGCGTCGCGCGTTCCGAACAGCGCGCCCCGTCGCTCGATGCTCGCGGACGCCGCGGACAGCAGATTGCCGATGGACAACTTGTCCGGCCCCAGTTCGTCAACGACATGACCGCGATGGAACACCAGCGCGCGGTGACAGACTTTGGCAACTTCCTCGAAGTCTGTCGAGACGATGATGATGGCCGCCCCCTCCTTCAGCGCGACATCGAACAGGCGGTAGATTTCCGCCTTGGCGCCGACATCGACGCCGGCGGTGGGATCCTCGAACACGTAGATTTTCGATTTGAGATTGAGCCAGCGCCCCACCACCACCTTCTGCTGGTTGCCGCCCGAGAGCAGCTCGATGGCCAGGTTCGGATCGTTGGGCTTGAGGCCGACCGTTTCGCCCAGGCGTCGCGACACGCCTCCCTCGCGGCCCGGCGACAGCCAGGCCGTCAGCCCGCGTCCCGCCGCCAGCGGGTTGAGAAAGAAGTTCTCTCGGATCGCCAGCCCCGGAACGATCGATTCGCCGACCCGGTCCGCGCAGACGAGATTGATCCCGCACTCCATGGCGCGGCGCGGCGAGTCGATGGCCACGGCGCGCCCGTTGAGCTCTATCTCACCGCTGACCAATGGCTCGATGCCAAACAGCGTTCGCCCCACGGACTCCTGTCCAGCACCGCGCAAGCCTACCAGGCCGACGATTTCGCCCGCATGGATGTTGCAGTCGATGGGGCCGGCCGATCCCATGATCGCCTTGGATATCCGCAGAAGCGGTTCCCCCTGCCGCTCGGCGGGCCGCCGGAAAATCTGCGACGGCTCGCGGCCGACGATCAGCAGGATCGTCTCCTCCGGCGTCGCCTCCTTGACCACCCGCTCGCCGGCGACAAAGCCGTCCCGCAGCACCACCATGCGGTCGGCGATCTCGAACACTTCGTCCAGCCGGTGCGAGACATAGATCATACCCACACCCTGGCCGCGCAGCCGCCGCAGGGCCTCGAACAGGCGCGCGACTTCATCGGCCGGAAGGCTGGCGGTCGGCTCGTCGAGCACGAGGATTTCCGCATCGGCGGCCAGCGCCCGCGCGATCGCCACCAGGGATTTCTCCGTGCGCGTCAAATCCTTGATGCGCAGCTCCGGATCGATGTCGGCGCCCAGTTTCGACAGTGCGCCGGCGGCGCGCCGGCGGGCCGCGCGCCAATCGATCATTCCGAAATGGCGCGAATAACCGAGCGTCAGGCAGATGTTCTCGGCCACCGTCATCCAGTCTATGAGGCCCAGATCCTGATGGATGAAAGCGATCGGCATCCGGCGGACCGCATAGGTCATGTCCTGCCCGTTATAGGCGACCGTGCCTGTGTCGTGGCCGTGCACGCCCGCGAGTATCTTGATCAGCGTCGACTTGCCCGCGCCGTTCTCGCCCAGCAGCGCGACGATCTCCCCGCGATCCACGGTCATGCTGACATCGGTGAGCGCCTTGGTGCCGCCGAAACGCTTGGAGACCTTGCTGACCTCAAGCACAGCGCCGCTTCCCTGCCGCTGGCCTTGGCTGCGAACGCGTGGGCATCGCCCGGACCTCCCCTGACGCAAGCTCTATTGTTTTCCGGCACCATGCAAGGTAGATGTCATGCTGTCAAGCCAATCAGAAAGGCTGCTTGACACGTATCGGCACATCTTCGATATTAGTCAGACAACTATGCAGACAGTTGACAGGCTTGCGGCGCCTGGCGCGCTCCCGCCGCCGCGCCGGCAGACCCGCCGGATACGGAGAGTGACATGGGATTGGGCAAAGACAAGCCGCTTTCGATCTTGGCGTTCGAGCGCTACGATCCTACTGACACATCAATCACTTGGCTGCGCGAGCAGGGCTTGCGCGTGAAAACCGGTCACGCCTTGTGGGAGATGCCGTTCAAGCGCTTCTCCGAGGACAAACTGATCGCCGAGGCCAAGGACTGCGTGGGGCTGATGGGGGCCAGCGGCACGCGAATTTCGCGGCATGTCATCGGCTCCCTGCCGCAGCTGCGCTATATCTCCAAGTTCGGCATCGGCGTCGACAGCATCGATATGGACGCGGCCACCGAGCATGGCGTGCTGGTCAGCAACACGCCGAACGAGTTCCAGATTTTCACCGTCAGCGAGCACGCCATCGCCATGATGCTGGCGCTGGCCAAGCAATTCTCGACCTGGACGCCGGAGTTCATGCGCCAGGGCGGCTGGCGGGGCCTGACGCATTCGGCGACGCTGAAGGGCGCCACGGTCGGAATCATCGGCCTTGGCCGCATCGGACGGGGCGTCGCGCAGCGGCTCGCCGGCTGGGAGGCGCGCATCGGGGGCTACGATCCCGGATTGACAGCCGCTCCGCCCGGCGTCGAGCTGGTTGGCCTGAGGGACCTCCTCGCGCAATCCGACTTCATCACGCTGCACGCGGCCCCGAGCATTGACAACAAGCACATGCTGAACCGCGAGGCCTTCGCGCTGATGAAGCCGAATGCCGTCGTCATCAATACGGGTCGCGGTTCGCTGATCGACTATCCCGCCTTGCGGGCCGCACTCGAAGCCAGGCAGATCGCCGGCGCCGCGCTTGACGTCTTCGACCAGGAGCCGCCGCGCACCGACGATCCGCTGTTCCGCTATCCCAATGTCATCTGCACGCCCCATGTCGCGGCCTGGACCGCTGGCGGCACCCACGGCATCGGCTGGCACGCCGCCCGCAATCTCTGGGCCATGATCGGCGGCGAGGGCCCGGTCGATCTCGTCAATCCCGAGGCAAAGATGATCGCGCGTTCGTAGTGTGGCGGCCGAGAGACCGCGTTCAGGTCTTGGCCTCGCTTCGATCCAACCGCGCACCATAGACGGTTGCCGCCAACCCCAAGCCGGCTGCGATCGCCGCGGCGATCGGCGGGGCGCGCAACCCGAAGCCAAGATCCAAGACCGCGCCACCGATGAAGGCGCCGGCCGCATTGCCGAGATTGAACGCCCCGACATTGAGCGAGGAGGCGACGTTCGGCGCCTCCTTGGCGGTGTCCAGAATCCGGGTTTGCAACGGCGGAACCATCGCGAAGGCCGCCATGCCCCAAAAAAAGATCACCACGACGGCCAGGGCGGGGTAACCGCTGACGGCCGCAAAGACCACGGACAGGACGACGAGCGCCGCCAGCATCGCACCCAGCGCCCGCATCAAGCCCCGGTCGGCAAGTTTGCCACCGGCATACATGCCCATGGTGAGGCCGACGCCTATGACAAAGAGGATGGCCGTTACGGTCGCTGGCGCAAAGCCGCTGACAGTCTCCAGGATCGGCACGATGTAGGTGAACAGCGAGAAGACGCAGGCCGCCCCGAGGACCGTGGTCAGCAATGCCAACAGGACTTTCGGGCGGCGCGCGATGACAAATTCGCGCTTGAGGTCGATCGCTCCGCCGCCGGCCACCGATGGGATCAGCATGGCGGCGGCGGCCAGCGAGACAAGCCCGAGCGCGGTGATCACAAGAAAGGTCGCACGCCAACCATAGTTTTGCCCGACCAGCGTACCCAGGGGCACGCCGGCGAGATTGGCCAGCGTCAGCCCCGAAAACATCAGCGCCACGGCGCTGACCCGCTTGGCCTCGGGCACCAGTGAGACCGCAACCACCACCCCAACGCCGAACAGCGACCCATGGGCGAGCGCCGCAACGATCCGGGCCGCCGCCAGAACCGGATAGTTGGGCGCGAAGGCCGACAGGAAATTGCCGAGGACGAAGATGCACAGCATGGCCAACAGCACAATTTTACGGGGCATACGCGCCGTCAGGATCGCCATGAGCGGCGCTCCAAGCACGACACCCACCGCATAGACCGTCACCAGTTGCCCCGCGGCCGGGATCGAGACCGCGAGGTCGCGCGCAATGTCGGGCAGCAATCCGGCGATCACGAATTCGGCCGTGCCAATGGCAAAGGCGGCCAGCGTCAAGGCGAGAATGGGCACAGGAAATCCGAGCACCATCAGGCCTTTCGTGGCGGAAGTGTCCGTCGACGTCATTCATCCCTCTTTCGTTCTGCCGTTGGCCAATGCCGTCGATTGCGACGGAACCGCGCCGGTCGCACATCAGGCCCCGGAAGGGATGTCCAGGCTAACACATCTCTCATTCCATCGAGCGAATGTTTCAACTTTCGCTCGATCGCTTTTGCATTCGCGCGTCCCGGATTTCGGCGCGCTCTGTTTCCTGCGGCGAATATCCACGACCCTGACGGCGATTGGGGATTGTGGCTCTCACTCCACGGCCTATTTTCGCCGGTGCAGCCCCAGTTGCGATCGATCCGCACCTGCTAACGATCCTGGATATCCGCAGCGCGAAAATGAGCATTCACACGGACGGCGACCGTGGGGCGCAATAGGCCCTTGCCGTATTGCGCCGGGGGCAGGGCTCGGTGCGGGCGGTTGCAAATTCGCGTGCGGTTGGCGCGGCGCAATACGCAAAGAGGCTATTGCGCCCTACGGTCGATTCCGTGCGTAGCCCAGTCAGCGGACATGATCGGAAGCGCAAGACGCCAACCAGACGGCTTTACCGTAATTGCCGAGATTGCCTAAATATTGGGCAGTGAACTACATTGATCTGCCAACGTATGATGCGCCGAAACCCGCCGCCTTGTTCACCATCGCGTTCACCTCAACAAGCAACCTTACTTCGCGAAACTTGTGGTTAGCGGACAGAGTCAATGCCGAGTTGCCGATGCAGGTCGCGAAATCCGCGCGGCGCTTTCCGGACCGACACGACATGCATGGCCGGTGTCGCGGCGGCACACAGCGGTCGCCAGCAAAGAGCGGGCGGATGACGGTAAGAGACCGTCCAGATTGGGGCCAGAAACGACGGGAACAAGACGACATACGACAAAAAATCGCGAATTCGGGCCCGCGAATCCGGCCCGTTTTGCCTCGCTGCGTGGCCCAGAAACAAGAAAGGCCAGGGTGCGATCCCTGGCCTCCCCGAAATGCTCTCTGCCCGGATCACACCGAGAAATACATATCGTACTCGACCGGGTGCGGGGTCATCTCGAAGCGCTCGACTTCCTGCATCTTGAGGTCGATATAGCCATCGAGCATGTCGTCGGTGAAGACGCCGCCCTTCTTGAACACGGCGCGGGCCTTGTCGAGGCTCTCGAGCGCCTCGCGCAGACTTCCGCACACGGTCGGAATCTTGGCCAGTTCCGCCGGCGGAAGATCGTAGAGGTTCTTGTCCATCGGCTCGCCGGGGTTGAGCTTGTTCTCGATGCCGTCGAGGCCGGCCATCAGCATCGCGGCAAAGCCGAGATAGGGGTTGGCCGCCGGATCGGGGAAGCGGATCTCGATGCGCTTGGACTTCGGCCCCGAGCCGTGCGGAATTCGGCAGGAGGCGGAGCGATTGCGCGCCGAGTAGGCCAGCAGCACGGGGGCCTCGTAGCCCGGCACCAGCCGCTTGTAGCTGTTGGTGGTCGGGTTGGTGAAGGCGTTGATGGCCTTGGCGTGCTTCAAGATGCCGGCGATGTAGTTCAAAGCGAGATCCGACAAGTCGGCGTACTTGTTGCCCGCGAACATGTTGTTGCCGCCCTTCCAGATCGACTGGTGGACATGCATACCCGAGCCGTTGTCGCCGAAGATCGGCTTGGGCATGAAGGTCACCGTCTTGCCGTAGGCCTGGGCGACATTGTGGGCCACGTATTTGTAGAGCTGCATGTGGTCGGCCATCTTCAGCATGGGGCCGAACTTGACGCCGAGCTCGTGCTGGGCGCTGGCCACCTCGTGGTGGTGCTTTTCCACCGTCACGCCCATTTCGCGCATGACAGACAGCATTTCCGAGCGGATATCCTGGGCTGAATCGACCGGCGGCAGCGGGAAATAGCCGCCCTTGGCGCGCGGCCGGTGGCCGAGATTGCCCATCTCGTATTCGGTGCCGGTGTTGGTCGGCAGCTCGGAGCTATCGACCCTGAAGCCGGTGTTGTAGGCGTCGGTGTTGAAGCGCACATCATCGAAAATGAAGAACTCGGCCTCGGGGCCGAAATAGACCGTGTCGCCGACGCCGGTCTGCTTCATGTAGGCCTCGGCCTTCTTGGCGATGCCGCGCGGGTCGCGCTCGTATAGCTCGCCGGTGGTCGGCTCGACCACGTCGCAGAAGATTCCCATGGTGGTCTGGGCGAAGAACGGATCGATATGGGACGTATCGGGATCGAGCATCAGGGTCATGTCGGACTGGTGGATGTCGCGCCAGCCGGCGATGGACGAGCCGTCGAACATCATGCCGTCGGCGAACACGCCCTCGTCGATGGTGCTGACGTCTTGCGTCACATGGTGCACCTTGCCGCGGGTGTCGGTGAAGCGGAGGTCGACATATTTGACGTCCTGCTCCTTGATCTTCGCCAGCACTTCCTTTGCGTCTGCCATGGTGTTTTCCTCTGTTTTGGCAAGGGCTCGGGGCCGACGGTCATCGGCCCCGAATTCGAATGGGTTGGATGCGGATGGTGATGCGACGGTCAGACCGCCTCGTTGCCCCGTTCGCCGGTACGGATACGGATCGCGTCCTCGACGTTCAAGACGAAAATTTTGCCGTCGCCGATCTTGCCGGTCCGGGCGGCGGCCAGGATGGCGTCGATGGCCCTTTGGACCATGTCATCGGGCAGCACGATCTCGATCTTCACCTTGGGGAGGAAGTCGACGACATACTCGGCGCCCCGGTAGAGCTCGGTGTGCCCCTTCTGCCGCCCGAAGCCCTTGGCCTCGGTGACGGTGATGCCCTGCAAACCGATCTCCTGCAAGGCCTCCTTGACCTCGTCCAGCTTGAACGGCTTGATGATGGCCTCGATCTTCTTCATGCGTTGGGATTCCAGCAATTCATAGATGGTACTGCTTGCAATTCGTTAAGCATGAACCGTGCCAAATCGATACTGACAAATTGAAGCGTTGGCGACCGAAAACGCGGCCTTTCGCGCCAGAATCTGCGGCGCTCGGGGCTTTTGTTGCTGATAATTTGAGCGGTTAGGTTAATTCTTAAGCAAGTGGCCCGGCCCCCGGTTCATTCGAAATTGGGTCAAATTGCAATGGCATAGCGAGCCTAGATTTAATTCCGGCGGACTATCATCCAGGCCAACGCAGCCCTTGAGATGGGGGTCAAGCGTTCGGGGGCGGATCTGGCGGCACGCTGGCCGGCCGGGACGCATTCAGACGCTGTATGGACATGGAATCTTGATGCGCGGCCGGCTGGAACTTCTGACGAACGAAGAAATGTCGCGCGCGGACAGGCTGGCCGCTGCCCGTGATGTTGCCTCTCGCACATTGATGGAAAGCGCTGGTGCTGCGGTCGCGACGGCGGCCGCGGCGATGCTGGCCGAGCTGCCGAAGCCGGCCGGTGGAATCGGCGCTGTCCTGGTGTTGTGCGGTCGCGGAGCAAATGGTGGCGACGGCTTCGTGGCAGCCCGGCGGCTCAGCGAAATGGGATGCGCCGTGCGGGTCGCGCTGCTCGGCTCCTTCTCGGAGCTGCGCGGCGATGCCGCCTTGGCGGCCGCCGATTGGCTCGGCACCATCGAGGTCGCCAATCCCGATTGCCTGAAGCCTCGGGTTGACCTGATAGTGGACGCGCTGCTCGGGGCAGGACTGAAGGGCGAGTTGCGTGAGGACAACGCGGCCCTGATCGCTGCCATCAATGCCAGTGGCCGGCCGGTTCTCGCCGTCGACGTTCCCTCGGGTCTGGATGGCTCCACTGGTGCCATTGGCCAGGTGGCGGTCGAGGCCCGCCAGACCGTGACCTTCGTGCGCTGCAAACCCGGACATCTTCTGTTGCCGGGGCGGCTGGTCTGCGGCAGGGTGACGCTCGTGGATATCGGAATGCCCGAAACCGTGGTGGCTGACGTGGCCGCGCGCGCCTACCATAACGAGCCTGATCTCTGGCGCGATAGGTTTCCCCGGCCTCGCCTCGATCAGCACAAATACGATCGGGGTCACGTGGTGGTGGTCGCAGGGCCGCCCGAGAGTGGCGGGGCCGCTCGTCTGGGGGCCCGTGCGGCGCTGCGCATGGGCGCGGGTCTCGTGACGCTGGCATCCCCTCCCGAGGCCTTGCCGATCAATGCCTGCCACCTCAACGCCGTTATGGTGCGCGCCTACGAGGGAGCGTTTGGCCTGGGCGAGATGTTGGCCGACCGGCGAAAGAACGCGGTGCTGATCGGCCCTGGACTTGGCCTGGGGCAAGCGTCGCTTGAATTGACGATCTCAGCCTTGAGGTCAGGAGCCGCAGTGGTCATTGACGCCGATTCGATCACTTCGGCGGCGGACAACGCCGCGCATTTGTTCGCCAATATAGGCCATTCGGCGACCCGGCCCGTTGTCCTGACACCACACGAGGGCGAATTCGCGCGTCTGTTCCCAGACCTCACCGGCAGCAAGCTCGACCGGGCCAGGGCCGCGGCGGACCGCTCCGGCGCCGTCGTGGTGCTGAAGGGCGCCGATACGGTTATCGCAGCGCCAGGCGGACAGGCGGCCATCAGCGACAATGCGCCGCCAACCCTGGCGACAGCTGGCTCCGGCGATGTGCTGGCCGGCATGATCGCGGGACTTCTGGCGCAAGCGATGCCTGCATTCGAAGCGGCGGCGGCGGCGGTGTGGCTGCACGGCGAGGCCGCCAGCGATTTCGGCCCTGGCTTGATCTCCGAGGATCTTCCTGAATTGCTGCCCGCCGCATTGCGCCGGCTCGCCAAGCACGCCTGAGATCGCTCGCCTAAGCTGGCGCGACAGCGACCATTCGCTCACCTCGGTAGGCAGCTTTGTCGTGGACCGGACCCGCGCGCTTGGCTATCGCAGGGACCGGAACGTTCGCCCCAAGGCGACTGCGGCGGGTTGAGGTCGATGGCGGTGATGAATGAGCTGACTGGGCCAGCTTCTAAGGCCGCCGACACGCTGCCATTCAGAATCGCGGGTGGCGTGATGGCAGCGGCCATCGCCTTCATTCACATTATTCCGCGCTCAAGCTGGCTCGCTCTCATCGTCATAACTGGCACCTTGGCGTGGCTGCTTTGGCGGGACGGCTGGATGCTGAACCAGGCCAAGCGACCCACCGCCACCAGCCTCGGACTGGTGGCCTTTGGGAGCCTGGCGGTGCTGGGAGCGGCATGGGCGGCTGTTCCGGCGTTGGCGGTGCATTCGGGACTGGTGTTTATCGCGCAAGTCGTTCTGGCGACAGTGGGGGCCGACGCGGCCGCACGGTTGCCGAATGTTGCCATCCGCCGGCTGAGCGAGGGGCTGCTCATCGGCGTTGCGGTCGGGGTCGCGTATCTCTTGGTCGATGGCGCCACGAGGTTGTCGATCTACCGGCTCTTCTTCGAGACCTTGGCTTATCTCGCGCCAGGCTATGGACAAGATACGCTCGCCCTTAGTGAACGGCTCTCGAAACTTGGGCCATCAGACATCAAGCGCAACATGGCCGAGGCGGCATTGCTGATTTGGCCGGTGCTGCTGATCGCGTGGCGCGGCAATATTTTCCGCCGCAGCCGCGGAGTCGCCTTCATGATTTTGGCCATCGTCGCTCTCGCGGGAGTTTTGATCAACCACGACTCGTCGCTCCTGGCGATGGCTTTGGGGTTGGCGGTTCTGACAGGAGCCAAATTTGCCTACCGGGCGACCTGGCCCGCGGTGGCCGCCACCTGGTGCATCTTGAACCTGTTGTTGGTGCCAGCCGCCCTTTGGCAGTTTCACGCCAAGCTCTATCTGCTGAATTGGATACAGTTCTCGGCCCGGGCGCGGATGGTTATTTGGGGTTATTCCGCCGAGCAGATCCTGAAGTCGCCGGTCCTGGGCATCGGCGCGGGTTCAGGCGCCGTGCTGGACGCGCGTCAAACGCACTTTGACCTGGCACCGGGGTCGAATTTTCCGCTGAGCACGGCAAACCATCAGCACGACATCTTTTTGCAAACATGGTACGAGATGGGGGGCCTGGGCGCCCTTGTGCTCTGCGCTACTGGGCTCGTGGCCTTGTGGCGCCTGCGAAAGCTCCCCGACCCGGTTCGCGGCTATGGATTGGCGGCGTTTGCCTCGACGATGGGCATGATCTCGACCAGCTACGGGCTCTGGCAGGAGTGGTTCCAGGCTTCCATCGCCATCTCGGCGATCGCCTTGGTGATCGCTATCCGGGCAGCGCGGGTCGAGGCCTTCGATATCAAGACCAGGAGCTAGAACGAGCCGTGCCGAAGCCGCTTGATCTGAGATAGAGAATGACGCGGACACCAACAGGCTGCCGGACGGCATGTCTCGTTGCCATG
>Ga0075028_100000191_pt1 | contig 22254 bp, 18 predicted proteins | sample LitLauG_LLR_2014_FD_71390 | JGI IMG/M metagenome (GOLD analysis project Ga0075028, IMG submission 71390) | Freshwater sediment microbial communities from Pennsylvania, USA - Little Laurel Run_MetaG_LLR_2014 | ecosystem: Environmental > Aquatic > Freshwater > Creek > Sediment | place: USA... | reverse complement strand
CGCGCGTCGTCGAAGACAGCGCTGGCGACGGCGACACTATCTATGCGGTCGATCGCATCAGCGAGGAAATCCTCGTCGATCTATTCGAACGTAAAATTGCGTCCAAGACGCCGATCATCCTGATCGCCGAGGGGCTGGCCGACGGAAAGATAACCCTGCCCCGCGGCACTCCGGAAGGTGACGCAACCCTGCGGGTGATTGCCGACCCCATCGACGGCACCCGCTGCCTCATGTACCAGAAACGCAGCGCTTGGATACTGACTGGCGTAGCTCCCAACCGCGGAGAACACACTTCCCTCGCCGACATTGAAGTTGCTGTGCAAACAGAAATCCCGCTGGTGAAACAGCACCTTTCCGATACCCTCTGGGCGCTAAGGGGAACAGGCACTCATGGCGAGAGGTTCAATCGAATCACGGGAGAGCGAAAGGCGCTTCATCCGCAACCGTCGAACGCTGTCGAGCTCGAGCACAGATTTTGTTCCGTTACCCGCTTCTTTTCCGGCGCTCGCGACGTGCTGGCAGCCATTGATGACGAGATTTCCTTCGGTGTCGCCGGTCCCGGCCGCGCGGGCAAGGCGTATTGCTTCGAAGATCAATATCTTTCGACCGGCGGACAGCTATATGAACTCATCGTGGGCCACGACTGCTTCCAAGCCGACCTTCGTCCTCTGTTACGCTCAATTTTGGAGGAACGCGGATGGAAGATGGGCTTATGTTGCCATCCCTATGACCTGTGTACGGAATTGATCGCGCAGGAAGCCGGTGTTCTGATCTCGGATGAGCTTGGAAAAACTTTGGCGCCGCCGCTGAACCTCGCTGCTGATGTGACCTGGGTAGGCTATGCGAATAGCGACATTCGCGCATTGGTAGAGCCGCTTCTACATCTCGCGCTGGAACGCCGCGGAATGCTGCGGCATGGCCCGTCCTGAGTCACAGACTCAGCAGGGCTGGCATGCACTTTCTCTGTCTGACATCGAGAGCCGTCTTACATCAACGACACTCAGGAATAAACCTTTCGAGTCCAACTGCCGAGTAGCGATCCATACCACAACTCCATCCAAAGACGCGGCCGCGACCGCCACAATCTTTTCTGCGGCGCCGCAAGCTTTCTACACGGGTTCAGCAATTAATGCTAGACCTACATGTCCTCAGCCGTAGGCGTTTTTGTAGGTGGAGCAGCGAGCTTACTCGGTGAGAACACTCAATCTCCTGCGAGGGCCGTACTTGACCACTTGGAAGAAACCAGAGGCCGAGCCGAGCCTTTCATAAGTGCTTGAAAAGAATGGTCGGGGAGAGAGGATTTGAACCTCCGACCCCCTGGTCCCGAACCAGATTCCAGGGCTTATGGAAATGTGTTGGATTCTGTGGTCCTTAAATGCTTTGGATTGAATTTGTTAGGAGCCGACTCTTGAAACCGATTGAACTCTGGTGATCCAGCGTGCTCTGACCGTCTCAAAATCGTCTACAGCTGGTTTTATGTCGAAGACTGTGTTGAGCAATTCAGGAGTTGTGCGACTTCGTCACGTCGAGTATAAATTCTTCAGACGCATGACGAAAGCCCACAACGACCAAACCAGGCGAGTTAAGAAAGCCGATCCAAGGTACCGCCCTGTGATTTGTCAGTGCGTTTGCTTATTGTGCATCTTATTCGCGACACTGCTCGCTGACGCGGCAAGGAATCCAAAGGTCAGGAGCCGTGCTGGCGAGGGGGCTGCCAGCCAGAATGGACCTTCGGCTGCAAATGTCAATCATGCTATTGATTTAGCAGTGGGTTACATGAATCGGGCCTGCGACCCAAACGGTCGTTTTGCCTACCGAATCGATATCGCTTCCGGTCAACTAATTCCCTCCTACAACATTGTCCGGCACGCTGGCGCGGTCTACGCGCTCGCAATGGCAAACGGCTCTCACCCGGATCAGCGAACTAGTGACACAATACTTCGGGCGGCAAGGTTCATGCGCTTAAATTACATCGGCCCCGGAGTTCGCCCCGAACAACTCACTGTTTGGTCAAAACCTCTGGCGCAACATTCCGATGCAGAGTTGGGCGCTACTGCGCTTGGCTTGGTGGCCTTGGCGGAGGCTCGGAAACTGGACCCAAAATCTGTGTCCCTTGAGCAATTGCAAGCGCTTGGTCGATTCGTACTATTTTCACAGAGACCTGACGGTAGTTTTGTACAGAAATACAATGCCGACAAGAAACCGATGGCAAAATGGTCAAGCCCTTACTACCCTGGCGAAGCAGCATTGGGATTTATCGCGCTCTACGCAGCGGATCACTCCCGAGTCTGGCTGGCCGCTGCAGCTAAGTCGCTCTCATATCTCGCGACCAAGCGCTCCGGGATATCAGCAGCCCCGAACGATCACTGGGCACTCATCGCGACCGCTCGCCTACTTCCGTATTGCAGGAAGAGCGAGTGTGGCACCTCCTACCACGCACTAGTCCGTCATGCCATTCAAATCTGTAAAGCCATACTCCGAGAACAGCTGGAAAGCTCTAGTGAGGCATCTGATGGCGCGTTTGATGCTGCTGGCCGCACCGCTCCCACCGCCACCCGTATGGAGGGACTGCTAGCCACTCTGGAGTTCCTGCCCGATGAGTACGGAGGGCTGCGTAGAGAAATTCAAGCAGCCATCGGGCGTGGCATCGCTTTCCTCATTCGCGCGCAGATCGCCTCCGGTCCCGCCGCCGGCGGTTTGCCGGGGGCACTAGCGTCCGGAGTCCCTGGGGCATCTGAAGTTCGAATTGACTACTTGCAGCACACGCTGTGCGCGTGGCTGCGTTACGAGCTGCTTATCCACAACAGTGTTCAGAGCTGAGATCGACTGGTCCCATGTGAGCTGCTCCATACCGCGCCCGCGCGCCGGGCTTGAATTGAGATGCCCTAAAGCATGGCTGATAAGACCCTAGACTTGGGATATTAGATTCGGGAATTCTGAAAGCGTACTTGGATCAATGATAATGGGATTGCGCTAGTTCCTATCTGACCGACGATATATCGTGGGACCCAACTGCATAGATGACTGTCCATTGGCGAGCATCCCGTGGCCGGTTGGTCAGCTTGTCTCTCCTGCCATAGTCACCTCTTCAGGTATGTCATCAGCGAAACCTGACTGCGATTCCCGTCAAGTACGTGCAAAGGAGGTAGGCGTCCTTGCCCCCAATGCTTTTGATTTCCAAGAAGCACCCGAGTAGGAATAAATCAGTAGACATCTTTTTCGTCAACTTCTCCTAACTCGAGAAGATGTTTGCAAAATCTCGCATAAGCGCTGTCACCCGGCGACCATCTATCCACGACGTGATACTTGCCGTTCTGTGCGCCTTCCAGAATCCACTGGGCGCCATCAACGTGTGGGATTGTTGCTTTACTTTGACCGAGAGCGTCTCTTCGCTCAGCTGTTCCTGATGATTCCTCCGTTTGCATGGACCAAAAGTTAAGCGCCTGCAGTTTTTCCATTACTTCTTCGATATGTGACCTGTCGAGGTTTATTTTGGAATCCACAATCAGCTTGCCGCCACGACCCCCTTTTCCATCCGTCATTTTTGTCACAACAAATCCGTCTCCACCAGAGTTTATTGATAACCGCACTGAAACAGGGCGATGGAAGCTCCTAAGCCACAGAAACCTATAAGCATGAAGCTTCTTGTCGTCGCGCGATTCGAACAGCGACGGTTCGTTCATCGCTGCTAGTTCACGGCCATACCAAGCACCTCGCGGACTGCCGTGGACGGTTTGCTTGTCAAACACCCCAACCGGAAAGTATCGGGCGCTCTTGGATACACCTGAGTGACTGGCGTCGGAGCTTTGTGACCGCACACGCGATTGAGGAAACACAAAGCAGATAAAAAATGAAGCGATACAGATGACCGCTCTGACTTTGCTCATCATCCAACTTTACCCCACCAACGACTTATCTCTATTGTTAAATTTGTTCGCCATAACTACTCTAGCGATGACCTGACAAAAAAACGTGGGCCGACACCTAAGGCTATTCTCAATCGCCCGAAAGACATCCAGGCCCAGAAAGTTCTATCACCGACCCGCCTTCAGGCGAGGTACCGATAAACGCGAGAGTATTGCCGCTGGGCGTGCCAAGGACGTTGATCCCGCTGCCACCCGCTCCAACACCGTTTGGCTCATTCGCCGCCTCCGTAGCAGCCAGTGCATCTCCATACGAGAAGACTTCGGGGAAAGTATTGGCTTGACCTCCGGTATGAGTGTGATACACGCCAACTGTCTGGGCACCAAAAGGAATATCCGTGCCGCCTCCTCCCGCTCCCTTCGCGCTCCCCTCGACTGGCGTTGTAAAAGAGAACGAGCCACTTGGAAGCTGGTATATGAGCCCCACGTATTCCGATCCCACCGACTGAGATGCTTGATTCACCCCGGCAACGGCAGCTGCGCCAGCCTGGAGAGGGCTGTCGAAAGCTGTCCCTGGACCAACCATGGGCTGGCTGTTAGGATCCAAGTTCGACCCGGGGGGGCAATCCGCGGCGTTTTGCACAGGCAGGTTCAGGGGACAAGCCGTTAAGTCCGTATCGCAAGTGTCACCGGGCATACTTACGCAAGTAGGATCCGTCGTCGGATCGCACCCACTACCGCTGTCATCGCCGCCGCTGTCGCCTCCACCTCCACTGTCGTCGCCGCCTCCACCTCCACTGTCGTCGCCACCTCCACTCCCGCCGCCACAACCTTTATCATCGTCATCGTCGTCATCCCCACCCGAATCGCTTTTATCACATAGTCCAGCGGGATCCACCAGCCGCAGCGGGTTATTCAGTACGTACACGTAACGATTCCAGCTCTGTGGATTGGTCAGACTCACTGCAGCGCGTCCAGCCGGATCTGGCGAGATCCATCGTCCCTGCGACGGGCTGTACCGCCGCGCCGGAAAGTCATAAAGATTGCTGACTGTGTCTTGCTCTTGGTCGGTAAAGGAAGCATCCGTAGCGCCAGCTTTCGCATACTGCTCACCGAAGGGCGCGTAGGCGGAGCTTGAGTACATGGCCCTGGCCGGTGTTGAAGCTAGGCGCGAACTTCCCAACCAATCCGAGTGGCGGTAATACAAGATTCCAGACGAGTTGTAGACTGCCTTGGCCCCTCCCGGAAGTCGCACGAACGCCTTCACGAGTGTCTGCCCTATCACCGAGGCGACCTTCTCTCCATTTGGAGCATAAATGAACCCCGTGAAAGTACTACCAGAACCTTTCTCCACCATACGCCCAAGCGCATCATAGGTCACGCTCACGGTCGTACCACTCGTCGTTACCGTGAGCGGGTGGTTGTCTGCGTCCCACGTGTAAGTGTTTAGGTTGTCCGTGGTAAGATTTCCGTTTCCATCGTATGTCGGCGTGATGCCCGGCAGAGACGTGAACCGGTTGGTTGAAGAAGAGTATCCCGGAGTAAAAGCGCTGCTGCCCGATTTCGTGATGTTACCAAAAACATCGTAAGAAAACGTCTGGGACCAAACCGCATTGCACGCCGAAGTTGTGACACGTTGCAGATCGTCGTAGGTGTAGCCACACGTTTGCGTGTCGGAGGAGTTGAGCTGATCGACGATGGCCAGCTGGTTTAGCGTCCCATTCTTATTCCATGCTAGGGTTCCGGTATCCGTCTGACCATTCACGTTGAAAATGTACGTCTTCATTCGCCCAGTTTGAGTGTCGTATGTGAAGCTATCAAAGTCAGAGGAACCAAATGTAACTTTCGTGAGCGAACCAATCGGCTCGGAAGTTCCGCTAGTGGTGTAAGTAACACCCGTGATTGGATTAGTACCTGAAGAGGCATTCACCTTCGTCACGCGACCCTCGCCGTCGAGACCCGTTCCATCGCTTGCGCCGTAGTAGACCGTCGGCACTGTGGGTATACCGCTCAGACTCTTGAGTGCGCCGTGTGCCCAATATGCAGCGGTGGTGTGATAGTACGTATTCGTTCCGGAATGCGGAGTCAACTCATATACGTCGGTCATTTCACCGCGGGCAGAATAGCTGAAGATTTCATCCGTAATCTTGGAGGCGCACGTTCCGGTACAGGTATAGGCCTCTGCCATGCGACCTTTGGTATTGTTGAGGGTGAAGCCGTTGATCGCGGCGGCGTCATATACGAATGTCTTTGTGGGCGTGCTGGAGGAGTAGGCGCCCGACGGATAGGTGACGCTTGTCATTCTGTGCAGTAAGTCATATGCGTAACAAACCGCATTGCCCACGCCATCAATCTTCTTAACAAGGTTCCCAGGGTAGCTGACGGTGCCGCAAGCGGAGTCGTTGCTCAGGCTATCGTAGAAGTATTGAACCTGGCCCGTTTCGGGATTGGTCTCAGAAGTAGCGCGACCCAGCATGTCATACACAAACGTGCGAGTCTGCATACCGCTGGAGGCCTGAGCATTCTGAACGACGTTGGTCAAGTCGCCCATAGCGTCGTAGGTGTATTTAGTCCAATACCCAGTTTGAGAGTTTTGCTGACCGCATGAACCGTTACCCGGAAGAGTCGACGTAATTTCACAGACTGAAGTGAGCCTGCCGAGGCCGTCGTACTCAAACTGTTTCTGAAATGTCTGCGTCGGACCAATTTTTTGCAAGGTGTCGTTGTACGAATAAGTGTATTGTGCCGTTCCTCCGCCTCCGTCGGTGATCGTTTGCGGACGCCCCATCGCATCATAGACAGTCGTGACTTTGGATGGGGCGGTCGAACTCGTGGTCCCCGCCGTTGCCTGGAACGGCATAGTCACGCGCGAAACCCGGCCCAAGTTGTCATAGTCGGTTTCCACTGTGTCGTAATTGCTGGAACCTGGTCCTTGTAAGCGCTGACCGAGGATCGGCCTGCCAAATTTGTCGACTGTGACCCGGGAATCGGATACCGAAATGGTTCCATTGAAATTCAACGTAGTTTCGGCAGCTGGCCCTCCCGAGCCTGGCAAGACGTAATTTATGGCTGTGTTGTTACTGATTTGATCTACAACACTGGTTGGCCTCCAATAGTTTGCATCTCCATAGTTCGTTTGGGTTTGCTGGAGGTTCTCATCGGTCAAAGCAGTTTGCACGCCCCCCATGCAATTCGGGTCATAGGTCATTGAACGCGATAGGCTTAATGGGCCGTTGACTTGGGTCGGGAATGAATTTCCACAAGAGCCGGTTCCGTAAACGTAGGTCGTTGCCGGACCATTCGTAGTTGCTGACAGGCTCGAATCCGTAGCACTACTAGGGGTCCCGGTGTCATAGTAAGTGAACTTGCGATAGAGAGTTTGGGTGCTATTAACTTTTGTCGCGACCGTTGTAAGGTTGCCTCTGCCTGTCCCAGCTGCCACGTGCTGAGGTGTTCCTGTGGTGGCCGTTGGCGTACCTTCATCGTAGGTATAATTTGCCTGCGACAACACATTGCCGCTGCCATCCTTGGTAACGACACTCGTCGGGTGGTTATTTACGCCGTAGGTAGTTAGTATTTCGCGGATGAGAGCGCCAACCACACCGAGTCCAGACGCGAAATCATATTCGTCCGCCTTAGTGACAAGACTTACAGCATTGTATGTGAGGTCAACTTCAGATTGTTTACCCGTCGCGTCTGGTAGATACTTGAAAACAGTTTTCCTAGTCATCGGCGAAGTTACCGCGCCGGAAGGGCAGTTGGTCGGCACGACCGCGCCCGCAGGAGCGTTGTAGCAGGTAATCTGGGTTTGCAGGGGTGTTGTCGGCGCCGTACCCTGGTAGACGACTCGTCGTGTTTCGTAGAAACTGTTCGAGGTCGTTGAGCTGTCTTCCACAAAGTCAAAAACGGTCTGGTTACCTGTTGGAGTCGACGGATCCGTGACTGTTGTTGTCCAATGAGTGCCAGAAACCGCCGTTCGCGAATAGGTCCACTGCCCACCTGGATTCAGAGTGCGCGTCATCCCCGCCGTGGAACCATCGCTCTCAATTCCCGTGTTATTCGGCCCGCCGCTATAGACGTAGGTAATCGTGCCTCCGGTCGGAAGCGTTATTGAATGAATGCGTCCTGTAATGCAGTTAGCAGAATAAGTGCCGGAAAGCGGTGTGCAGGAACCGGTTGTGGCTTCGTAGACGAAGGAATAGCTAGTACTGTCGGGCAGAGTAATACTGCTTACCAAAGAGTTAGAAAGTGGGCCGTACTCGGAAATTCCAGATACCCCAAAATTTGTTTTCACCGTGTAGCTTGTGTAGTTTATCTTTGCTGAAACGGACACATTCTGCGGGTTTGTATACGTAAACAAAACCGGATTCGAACCGGAAACAGTGAGTGCAGTGGTGCCTAACGTATCCGTGAAGACCCCCGCAGCACTCACAGTGATTTCATTGCCATTCGAGTCCTTGCGGAGTCCAGATCCTGTAGCCACATTTTGAGGAACCGTCAGCTGGCCGCCTGTTCGCGTGGTGATGCTGTTAGGAAAGGTCGCCGAATACCCAGAGCCATCGCTTGCACTGGCCGTGTTAGTCCCGTCGCCGCACATCAAGGAAATAGGGAACCAATGCGACGCTCCCCAAGGGTCATGATAGACAAAATTATTGTCTCTTGATCCCCAAGACCATTGGCCCGTGTCGTTGAAGCACTTCGTTGTGCTCTGGGAGTACGTAACATACCCAAGCGAACTCTCAGTCCATCCCCGCCAACCCCAAGTAGACACAGGAGTCCACACTTGACTCCCGCTGCTGCCTACCGGGTACCAAACGGAACTGTCGTATTTCAAATCGTAGTTAAATGGCAGACCCCGACCCGCTTTGTGCAAAACAGGAATTGCGAAATGTACATTCAGGTTGCCTAGATTGATCGTGTCGGGCGGTCCACCGCCAAAGCTGCCGAAAGGCTGAGGCCCCGATGCAGGAGCGATCCCGGTAGCTTGCCCAGAACACATTCCCGAAAACACAACGACCGCCAGAAGCAAAGCGGCAAGTCTAAATCTAGTCCGGGTCATGGGGAGTCCTCGGTCTATTGCACGTTGAAATTGTTTTCAGGGATGCCAGTGTTCACGCTGGCAGTTGTAAGCTGGATGTCCATCGCCAAAGTGTCATTCGTGTAACGTTGGACATGGAACGGGATCATAGCCCCGTTCGCATTGCGGTAGTCTGAAAACATGACCTGAACGCCAATGTTGATGGTCTGATCACCATCCGGATGCGTATTGAACATGACAATCGAGGGAAGGAGCGTTTGAGCATCCAAGTAAAAATCCATGGTACTTAAACTCTGAGCATTCGGTAATCCCGGAGTGAAACTATAGGCTTGAATATGCTGCAAATTCCCTTGCGTCCCGAGATAGGATAAAACCACATTCGGATTCGCCGCAAACGCCGCCAGCGAACCAAGTGCAGGAAAAAACCAGCTAGGATCGGTGAAGCAGTTGTGCATGGCAATGACGTTGACTGCACCATCCGGACCTACCCAATTCCCTAGATTGTTGGCGGAGTTACTGTTGCGAATTTCGCTCCGATTGCCACCACTCAGCGTGAGATCGATGCGACTCTCGGCAAAGCCCTTGGCTAGCAATGTCGCTGTGCCGCTTTCCTGATCCGACCCTGCGATGCGGGTGACGTTGCCAGTGAGCGTCGCATCCGTGATCGGTGCGCCGCCGGTCAACGCGGCGAGGGATTGGGCGGCCAAAGAAACGGCTTGAGGATCACTCGGCGGAGGAGACTGTGCGGTAAGGGTGACGGATTCGAACAGCACAAATAGAAGTAGAAAGATCGCCTTAGCCACGCGAACCTCCGACGGACCCATTTCTGCGGTGCCGATTATTCGGCACTCTAATCCGGTTTCCACCAGCAGGTCAAGAACAAAGTTTTTCGTTTTCCACTGACTGGATTTGGAAACTGTGGAGCCCTTTGCTGATCTGTTCTTCAGCTGCGCACGAAGGCTAGTCGCTCCAGCGCTGCACGTTTCCCTCCGCCGAGTAGACAATTACACCCGCACCAGCGGCAGAGAAGTATTTGACCCAAAAGTTATGCGAGGTCATCCACGAATGCGGAGTGAACCCCTTAGGCGATGCCCCATAGATGAATATTCGGTAACCTCTCAGCGGCATCACTAGGCCGTTCTCCTTAGCCAGCTCCAACATACGTTCCGGTCCCAATGCAATCAGCTTTCGCATGGGGAACTCCTTGGTTTCGTTCACCATGTCCGAAAAAATCCAAATGGTTTTTGAAGCAGAATCCGGCGCGTCCGACCTGGGCATCGATTCAAATAACGCCTTGATGCGCCACAACCCGCCAAAGATGTCCGTGCCCGGCGACTTCGGAACTAGGAATGAGGACTTCGCTTGGAAGCTGGCAGCCAACTGACGCCGGGCACGATTGAGGTCGTCGGTGAAGACACCGCGAGCGTCCGGAGTCCAGCCCTCGACAATCGCGTCGGCTCCACCGAACGAGTCAGCTGCAATGCTCGAGACCCAGACCCGGCTTTTCGGGGGTTCCGTGAGCAGCAGCTTCTTGGTCGAAGCCAGGTATTCGTGAAACAGCTGGTTCTTTGCTTTGTATTTCGCAATCGATGCGCTCGTGTCGATGAGGATGCCTTCGTAGCGCTCAATGCTCTGGGCATGGGATAAGTGCGCGGCGAAGATCACGAAGAGGAGCGCTGCAGCGACACCTCCATCACCGTGGTAAGGAGGCTTCCGCTTACGCCGCTGGTTCTGGGCCCGCAGAATTCCCGCCATGCACAGCTTCTGGGCGATCTCGATGGAAGACCTCAGCTCCGAGATGCGTTCCTTGATCTGGATGTCGAGTTCTGCGATCTTGATGAGCTTGCGCCACGCCCCGTAGTCCTCGTCGGTGTGCATCCGCGAAAGCTGTCCGACAAGGAAGCCCAACATCACGTCCGCGGCGATCATGATGAGAAGCAGGGCACCGCTGAGCGTCTCCCGGATCTTCGATTCGGAGTCGTCTTGCGGCGCTGGCTGCGGATCAGACGAGGCATCGGCCCCGCTTTCCTCTATATAAGAGGAGGTGGCGGGTGGTGCTGCGGCACGCGTCACCATCAACTGCCGCGCCTCGGCCAGACGAAAGAGGCCGCCAAAGCAGAGTCCAACGGCGAGAACGACAATCGCTGTTTGCAACCCTTTGTGACCAGACACGATCCGCTCATAGGCAAGGTGCCCGACAACAAGCGGAAGGGCCGTCAACCCGACCCCGGCAAAGAGCGTTGGGATGAGCCCGAGTCCAAACAGGAAAAAGGTTGCGGTGTTGCCGACCAGGCACGCCATCCCAGCAAGAACCGCGAGCGCGAGCAAGATTCCAATCTTCTGCCGGTGCGTCAGCATGGCTGCGTCCTCCACCGGAACGGGGCGGTCGTACAAATGACTGCGCAAGGCATCACTCTTCTGCTTGTTTTGCTGGATTTCCTCGTCCAACGTGCGAAGCTCCGGCTGCAACGATTCCGCGTACGCGTGCAGTTTGAGGCCACAGATGATTTTCGCGGCCTCGATGGCCTCGCACTTGAGCATCGTCTGGAATCCAAACTCCTCGAAATCCATTTCGTTTCTCTTGGTCTGTGTTTTCTTCCAAAAGCGCTTCATAACTCACCCGTTTCGTGATCGCCGCGTTCTTGCGACCCCTTGTTCAATCTGAAAACCAACCACCGGATTGCGAGTATTCCCACGAACACAATGAGCACGATCCCGACGATCCGAGCCATGAAGTGTTGCAGTGCTACGAGCGCCGCAACGACCACGGGCACAATCAGGGTCTTTACAAGGCATAGCATTGCGAGTGTCAGGATCAGTAACGAGAACGTTCGCCCCACCCCTCTCGCGGCGTTTTCAAGGCTGATCGCCTGCACAATGACGAGCAGCCCCACGATTACGATCCCCATGACACCGATTGCCGATATGCACTGACTGAACATGACTGGGTTCACCTCAGTAGCCTCCCCTCTCGCGTCACCGCAAAAAAGGAGCTTGCCGATGGGCAAACTCCTAAAACTAAAGAGCTATGTGGTTTCGAGGAGCTTCTTGACCTCTTCGAGCTTTTGCAGTTGCTGTTTCGTCCGTTTGAGCTCTTCTTCTTTCTCGGCCAAGCCTTCGCGAAGCCGGCTGATCTGATCCAGCACCGCTTGGACCGGGGTCTTCTTCTTCCACGGTTTCCGCGAGGCTGGGGTTGAGGTTTCGGGTGTAGAGTGTGCTGCACCCGCTTCCGCTTGCTTTTGTGCTGTCATGGTCTTCTCCTTTTTCAACTACGGCTTAACGTGCAATTCTGGTGATGTGGCTGAGACGCTTGAGCACGACGCTGATGTAGAGCACGGCCTCGTCCAGCCCGGTGAATGCGCCGAGTGCGGCAAGATGTTGACCGTCCCGGAGATGCGCGACTACCTGCTCAAGCCTCTCTTGCATGGTCTCCGCCGTTCGCTGGCAGTCGCTCATCATTGTTCGGAGAAGGTTCTCCGTTTCCTCGGTGTTCAAATCCATGCTGTTCTCCCTGAGTATTGCGTTGCGTTTGCACCCACGCTTCGAGCTTGCGGATCGCTTCCCGCTTCGCCGGAGTTTCCACGTGGGTGTAGATCGAGTTCACTTCCTCGCCCGAGGAATGGCCCATCAGGCTCTTGCGGATTTCCTGCATGACACCGGCTTCCATCAGGCGCGTGTTGAACGTGTGGCGAAGATCGTGAAAGCGGAAGTATCGAATTCCCGCTCGGCGGATCGTGGCCTTCCACGCCGTCTTGATGCGGTGGATGGGACGCCCCTTGAACGTGCAGAGCAATCCCGGTTGTTGGTTTTCGCGAAGCAGATGAAAGAGACGGTCTGTGAGAGGAATCTCGCGGCCTTCGCCGCCAGCCGTCTTCGACTTCGTGACATAGAGCACGCGGCGGGTGAAATCGACGTGCTCCGCGAGTTGCCCGAGAATCTCTCCCCGGCGCATCCCGCTGTCGAGCGCAATAATAATGATGGAGCGGAGATGCGGAGCGGCCGCCGCGAGGAGCTTGTCTTCCTCTTCGAGGCTGACGACGATGCGTGGCTTGCGCCGTTCGCGCACCATCCGCATCCCTCCCAGCGGATTCGCGGTCAGCAGTCCTTCTTCTACCGCCCAGAAGAGCAAGTGCCGCAACACTTCGAGATCGCGATTCACCGTCGTATCGGAGATGGGTTTCTCCGCCCGACGGTGTTTGCGATACTCGCGTGCCTGGGCCTTCGTGATCCGTCCGATGGGAGTCTCGCTCCAATACGGCAGAAGAATTTTCAGGCGTTCGATGTGATGGGGCTTCGGAGAATTCTCGGCAAGGAAACATGCCGCGAGTTCCCCGAACGTCATCTCGGGCGTCGGCTGACTGACGCCCTGCTTCTTCAGATTGAGTTCGTCCTTGTAGCGGCGATCAATCAGCTCCGCCTGCCTGCGGCTGCCCGTGCCGGTGGACTTTGCCTCCCGGACTCCGTCCACCCAGACGTAGCTCCAATACACGCCGCCGCGCTTGTAGAGCGCCATCGCCTTCACCTCCTTCCTTGCTTTTGTTTTTGAAGAATCCATTGCACGACTTGCTTCCGGTAGAACAAGAGCTTGCCGGTGCTCCCGATACGGAAGTACGGCAGGCCGGACGGCAGATAGCGCTGCCGAACGGTCCAGACCGAACAGGCGAGCAGTTCCGCCACCTGGCCGATGGTCATCGGCTCCCCGAGCGGATCGGCATCGGCTTTTGCGGCCTTCGGCGTCGTTGATTGCGTTGCCGTCGGCTGAGTTGTTATGACTTGTGCCTGCGGGTACTGCTGCGGGTAGCACTGCCCTAGGCTGGAACGAGAAAAGTCCTTGTTTTCCGCGGACTTCGCACCGTCCGCGAAATCCGACTTGCGTACCTCTTCCCTACCTCTGCCCTCCGCGCTCGCGCCTTCCTCCGGAACGAGGTCCCACACGCGCTCGCCGCTAGTCATGGTTCTTCCGCTCCTTTCTTTGAAGGGCTCGCCGTGCGACCTTCTTCAGCCAATCCGGAATCTCACTCCACATCCACCAGAGGAGCCCAAGAAGAATGCCAAGACCGAGCAAAGCATTCTGCATCTGCGGCATCGACACGAGATTCACGAGCAAGGTGATCGAAAGCAGTACGAGTAGCGCTCCAACAACAATCCGCAGAATGAAGCTCAGGACCTTCCACCACACCGATACCTTGGGTTGCGGCGTGGAAAGATCACGGCTGCCGCACTGAGAACACACCTGCGAGATGCGGGAGTTCGGGTGCAGACGAGGGCAGAACTTCACGTCGTAGCTCCTGCCGCAGTGATTACAGAAGAGAGGCTCGCCGACTGTCATGCGTCCGCATTGGTAGCAGTACTTCATAGTGTTCGTGGTGTTTCCTTAATAAGTGCTTGTCGTTCGTCCCCTTTCGGGCGGAGCCATATGCTTCCGAAAAGTCCCTCGCGCTCGATTGCTCCCAGCGTTGCGAACCAGAAAATCTTTTCGGTGATTCCGGCGACCGTCTTGCGAATCGACTGCAGCCGCCGCTCGGAATTCACGATAACGAGCGTACGGAAGCGAGATTGTCCGAACTGCGCTGCGTACTTTCCCGAGAGCGCGTACTGAAGGTAGTTCTGGGTTTTCCCCTTCCACACCGCCAAGCTCTCATTGCCAAGATCGACTTCGAGAAAGGCTGCGAAGAGTTCCGTCGGCGTTTGCAGTTCGACATACCCATCGGGGATCAAACGCAGTCCCTCGGTGATCGGTGCGTAGAATCCCAGCCAGCGCTTGAAGATCACTTCGCTGAGCGGAATCTCCGCGTACCTCACCGCGCAGTAGAGTCTGTTGATCGCCAACTGGTGGTCAACGAAGTAATTTCCGACGAACGATTCGTCGCTCCGCCGACGCAGACCTCGTTCGGGCACATCCACGAGCGAGGCCCCTTTGGCCGAAAGCGAGTAGAGTGCTTTTTTTCCACCAGCAGTCGTGCCAAGGAAGAATCGCCGGAGAAGTCCCGCACGAGTGAGCGCGAGCAACCGGACATTGGCTCTGGTGGTTGAGCCGAACCCAGCAACGATTTTCGCCTGCTCCCGGTCGACGACGCGCATGAGCGCAAGTTCCCGCAGCAAATGCCGGTCGCGCTCTTGCATGACAATGCTTCGCCCGACAATTCGACGCCCGCTATTCCCAGTCCTGCTATTCCCAGTCATCGAGCACCTCGTCGGTTTTCCGCGTCATGAGTTCCTGGCGCTTCGCGATGTCACGCTCGATGTGAGCGCGCACGCGACCCCGCGCATACCGCGTTCGATTCAGAAGATCGGTGTAGTCCACGTTGGGTTCCCGCACGGTCGGCACTTCGACTTCCGTAGAGCGGTCGGAGCTGCTCTTCACAATCGCGTGTCGCTTGGGAAGATTCTTCAGGCGTTCGGCAAGAGCTTTCCCGCCGTCCAGTGCCTGGGCGATCTGCGTCGCGTCTGAACTCGAAAGCTGAAAGAAGACATGCGTGCCCACCGAAAGGATTGCAGCCCGCATCTCCGCCGGATACTGATCGAGAAACTGGTTGGCTGAGACCAAGGCGACGCCAAACTTGCGCGCTTCGGAGAGCACTGTTTCGATGCCGCTGTCGTACGCGACCAGATTCTGAATCTCGTCGCAGTACACGGTGAAGAGTGACCGTTGCTCTCGCGTGAAGAGCGCGTTCTTCATCATGGTGAAGATCAGGCTCCCCAGCGTGAGCGACTGTTCGCCGAGCCTTCCCTTTGCAAGGTTCACGACCACCCACTGGCCTTCGTCCATCGCCTGTCGCAGGGAGAACGTCGACTGCTGCTGGCCCACGATGTGGCGAAAGTGCGGATCGGCTGTAAACGCGGACGTCTTATTAAGGATGGGCTCCCGCATCGTGGCCCGCATCGCTTCGCTTGCCTGGTCGTAGCGGAGCTCGAAATACTGCCGGACTTCCGTGTTCTCCACCCGCTTCAGGCACGCAGCGCGAAATCCCGGGTGGACAAGAAGCGGCGAAAGCTCGAGCAGGGTAAGACCATTTGCGGAAAGCACATACAGCGCATTCCGCAACAGCTCATCCGTACGAGCGCCGAAGTGGTCGAGCGACCAGCGCTGCTTCAGGACTTGCGCGAACTCCGCGATGCGGACAAAGTCCGGAGTTTCCTGTTCGAGCGGGTTCAGCCCGACGGACATGATCGGATCAGCAGGTTCGATGAGCACGAGCTTGTCGCTCAGATGGCGGCGTTCACGTCGTTCGCGCGCGTTGATCGTCCGCAGAAGAAACGGCGTGGCATCCCCGTGCAGGTCGAAATACAGAAATCCTCGATCCGCCTCAATATCTTGTTGACATAGAAATCTCAGGAACGAACTCTTGCCGGTTCCCGTCTTGCCGAGTACGGCGATGTGCATCGCGCGGCGCGTGGTGCTGAGACCCACCGACGATCTTGTTACCGCGCCGTCCGTCACACGCGACCCCAGCTGCAAACTGCGTCCTTCGCGCCGTGCTTCGCGATGCCGCGACCGGATGCGGTTCCAGAACCTCGCGATGAGTTGTTCAAGGAAGCGAATCATCTTGATTCAATTGTCTGGGGTGCTTCGACGGGATCGGTAACAAACGCAAAAACCCAGGGGGCCTAGTGGGTAGGCCCCGAGGGATGACAAGGACGCGGAGAGTTGAACCTTATTAGAAGGAAGCGGCGCGCAGGCTACGCCCTGAAGTTCGTAATCACGACCTCGACATGACGGCGGCCTGCGTGCTTCTGCGACGAGTAGTGCAGTTCGATCTCCTGAATGTGAAAGTGCTTGAACAAAGCACGCACCTCGGGCACATCATTCAAAGACAACATGAATTTGCCCTTGACCTTCCGCAACCGCTCTTCCAGGTTCACGAAGTCTTCCGTCGTGAAATTGTGGCGGTACAGCTTCTTGCCCCAATACGGCGGGTCGAGATAGAAAAACGTCGCGGACCGGTCGTACCGTGCCAGCATCTTTTCATACGGAAGATGCTCGATCTGTACTCGTTCCAACCGCTGATGAGTTTTTTCAAGGAGCTCAGGGAGACGTTCGAGATTGAATCCCGGTGGCTGGACTACATGCCAGTGGTAATTTGGATTCCGTACAATACTCGCGAACGAGTTCTTCAAGAGGTAGAAATACCGCGCCGCCCTCTGGATGTCCGTTAAGCTTGCCGGGTCGGTCGCCTTGAGGAGTTCGAACCACTTCCTGCTTACGAGCCCAAAATGCAGATAGCGAACGAGCTCTTCATGATGCTGCTGGCAGACGCGGAAGAAATTCACCACCTCACCGTCCAGGTCATTGATGACCTCGACTTTGGACGGCTCCTTGTGGAACAACACCTGCGCCCCGCCCGCAAATGCCTCTACATAGGTGGTGTGCTCCGGGAATATCTCAATCAACCGGTTCGCCAGCCGGTTCTTCCCTCCTATGTATGACAGCGGCCCGACCATGCCTCCTGGAAAATTAAACTGGGCCTTGCTAGTTTCTTCGACACCTCGACTCAGGCCCATATCGAAGCGTGCTGTCATCTTATAGCTCACGCGGAAAAACAAAAGGTGTCGGATGTTGCGTGGCAAGCGAATACCTCGTGAATTTTTCGACCTTCACAAGTGCGATTTCCGGGTGTAGACTTGCCTTCGCGCAGTGGTAGAAACGGTCGACGGCACCAAAGTTCGGCAGTAGAACAAATAAGAGCAGACCCCCAGCCCGAAATGCGCAGATTGTCCCCGTGAAATTCCCGGGAGGATTGTTCGTCAGATATACGGACCCTTCAGGCTTTTTGACAAGACAACGAGCGCTAGAAACGCCGATCATATTCTTCAGGCTATGAAGCGCTGAGCGCAGCCATTTGTTTACAAAACTTGAGGTGCCCGATGAACTCAGTCGCACGAACAATTCAAACGGGAACATTCAACCGGTTCGGACCTGCGGGGATGGTTCTACTCTTGGGGATGCTCGCGTGCGGCGGCAACAAGACCGCGTCCCCACCTCCTCCTCCGACGCCAACACCACCCTCGGTGCAAGTAAACGTGGTGGCTACGGACTCCGCTGGAAATACGCTGTCATACCGCTGGAAGGCGACGGACGGTACGATTGTGGATGCCAATTCGCCGTCGACTAGCTGGACGCTGCCCAACGGTCCTGGCCTCCATTTTGCCTATGTGTTGGTATCGAATGGAAACGGTGGCTACACGGAGCGTCGAGTCGCCGTCAACACCGATAGCATTGGCACTCCGGCCGTAGTGCCACCTCCTGTTTCCCTCAGCCCACCTCCCGCTCCCGCGCAGCAGGGCGATAGCTTTCGGGCTTTTGTTATCTGGGGCGATCATGTCGTCAATTCTCACGTTCATGCCGTATACGAACCGGGTGTATCCGCGCACCTGCAAGATATGACGTCGGGTACGCGCTACCCTGCGAGCGGGGAGGTTCCTACTGATCTCAAGGGTCAGGTCGTCATCCCGGGTGTGCCCGGTGGGAACAACTATGCGTTCAATTGTTCAATCGATGGCGGGCAGACTTTTGTACAGTGCATTGACAATTCTACGTATGCGATGGAAATGCTCCCCTCTGCTACTTCGATCTATGTCGATACGAATCTTAATTGTTGTGGAAGTCTTGTCATTTCCGGAGGCTTAGTACTCCCGGATGGCAGTCCGTGTGGAACCATCAACGAATTCTTCGGCGTACATGTGACAGCATCCGCCACGTTACGCGATGGGTCCGGGGCGACACTCGCCGGACCCGTGCAGGCCAACGAATTCGGGGACTATTCGCTTCCCTACAGCGCAACGGGTGCATCCGTAGAACTGCAATGCGAAAACGCTGTCCCCATGAACATTACGATCTCCAATCTCAACCCCAACGGCGTAACTGATTTGGGCCAATCAACAATGACAGGCGTAAGTGCGCCCACGGTTTCGTCAATGTCAGCGACGCTCAACGGGACTCAAGTTGGGTTATTCCTTCCGCCTCCCGCCGGCCTGCCGTCGGATGTTTTGACACAGGCAGATGGATACCTCGCGGAGAAGGGTGTGGACACACGCCTCAGTGCTTGCCAATACTACAAATCAGTCGGAGCAGTTGCTGGTTGTGACGGTGCGGGCAATCTGCAGGGAGCCATCAGTTTCGAAGACTGGAAGCGAACGATCAAGATCGACAAGTACGCGACATCGGGTGTGCCCGTGTACGCAGCCACCTATGTCAACAAGATGGATCTCAACCTCACGCGGGTCCACCACTCGGTTTCTTATGGTCCGAACCAAACCGCTGCTTACGTGTGTAACCACCTCGGTCCTCCGTTTAACCTCGTCACGCCGCAGGGAGATATCGACGCAGCAGTCGACAATGCTGCGAATGGGAAGAACCTCGTTGCCTGTGTGGCAATGGACTATACCGTAGCCCACTCTGTCAATGGGGATCAGCCGCTGATTCGGTTTCTAATTTTTGGCCCTAGCGGACAACTGCTCCCGTCGGTGAATCTCGATGGGCGAAGAGAGAAATTTGTGCCGGGCACATGCGTGGTCTGCCACGGTGGGGATCACTACGCTGGGAAGTTCCCGGAAGACGGCTCGGGATTCGCCAATGTTGGCGGCCACTTCCTTCCTTATGACACCGGCAATTTCCAGTTTTCAAGCAAGGCTGGACTCACGGAGGCCGATCAAGAACAGGCAATCTATTTTCTCAACCAGAACGTGCTCAATGCAGGTCCTACAGGGGCGGAGCAAGCCCTGATCGGCGGCTGGTATGCCAATGGGCAGGTTCTCGACAAGAATTATGTGCCTCCGAGTTGGCAGGGCCAGGGCGCCATCGCCGTCAGCTTCTATCAGAACGTCCAGGCACGTACTTGTCGCAGCTGCCATGTCGCGATGGTGGAAGGCTATAACTTCGACCATTATCAAAACCTCGTGCCCGGAAGCGACCGATTCTCCGCTGTAAAATTTGATGTCGGTATCAATGTGTGCGGGGGCAGCAATCAAATCGTTCGTGATCACATGATGCCCAATTCACTCGTGACCTTTAACCGGTTCTGGTTAACTTACCAGAACACCGCGGGTTTGCCCGACCAGCCGAATATTTTGTCGCAGTTCCTTCCCGACCCAGGTGGCTCCGAAAGTCCATGTGTTCCTGGTATATTGCCGTAGTCCTCGCATACGTGGAGCATAGTGAAGGCGAAACCGCGACGGGGAACCCTCAAAAGCACGCTCCCGAGGTGACAAAATACTTCGGCCCGAACGATTCGAAATACTAGCCCAAACCACCGAGGATCGGTAGCTTGCCGGTGATCGTATAGAGAAGAGAGGAATACCACACATATCCCAAGACCCACTCGATCCAGACTAAACCGATAAAAGTCCGCGACTTTACCTTGGGGTTGATGCGTAAATTGCCGACACCGAACTTGGCGAATGTCATGAGGCTAAAAAGAACGCAGTACCACATTCGCGCAACCTGGCCGCGATACCTGGGCCGGTACGGGATCCGTATCGACCGCTCACCATATGAGAGAGTAGGGGTCTCTGACGGTCGAAACTTGATCTCAATGGGTTTTTCAATCTTGATGATCAGCGGCCAGAAAGTCAGATATGCGTAATCGATGATCGCGAAAATCACGACCAGAATCAGTCCAGTCAGGAACTGCCGAGGCAGACTAGTAAAGTAACCAGTCGTTACCCAAATCATCTTCAATACCCCTAGTTTCGTCCAGCACCACAGGCAATGAGAATTGGTGCGGTTCTGGAGTTTTGCTTTCTGGGCATACCAATCCAGGCGAGCTAGTCGCTCGTTAGTTATATCGCCCCGATCTTTGTACGAACGGACTATGGCAATAAATGTCTCGTCGGGCGCTTCCACCCTCCCGACCGGCCACTCTAGCTTGAGATCCGAGAATTCTGAATCGTCTAGCCTAACGGTACCGAGTTGTGCACCCGAGAAATCAGTACGCTTATTGAAACGGGTTCTAAATATTTCTATCCGACCAATGTCAGCCTGTCTAAAGGACACCGGCGATTCAACATCCGTCAATGATGGCCCGGTTTGTTCGCCTGGATCTTGCCGATCACCGGCGCTGAAGAATAATTCGGTGATTTTCGTTCGATCAAAATCTAGCCCTTGACCCTTGAGCTGAGCGTCGCCCTCCAAGTTTTCAACGATATGCACCGCTCCCCCGAGCTTAGAACCGTAGAATGTCAAACGCCCGTCCTGGAACTCGAGGTTAGACAGCGAAACGTCGCCGTCAACAATCGTTGATGAGAGATCGGCTCCATGTTTGAAAGTGTCTCCGTAGAAGCTCACGCCATGCCCAAAGCGAGACATCCGGAAGAAAGTCCGCTGCTCGAAAGTACTGTACGAGAGGTCGGCACCGCCCGCAAACTGAGTGCCGATAAACCGAGTATCGTCCCGAAATTCACATCCGACACATGAAAACAGTTTTGTAAATGTTGCCCCTGGCACCGCTATTTTTGCAAAGCGGCTTTGGGAAAAAGACACCTCTGATCGGAATATGACTGGATTTCTAATCAGAAATACTCCGTCAAACAGGCAGTACACGCAATTCCAATGACCGACTACGGCTGCTTCCATACCAGAGTTTTTTTGCCCTAGCGACCGAAAATCAAGTCCACCTGTGATCCGGACAAAACGAAGGTCGACATCGCGCCCAGAGCTCAAAGCCTGAAGGATATCCGCGGAGGAAACATTGATCAGCCGGCTCTCCGATGGCCCTGTCTTGAAGTAAGTTCTTGGTCGGTCGGGAAGATCCCGAGGAGAAGCTCCCCTGAGCCTGATACTTTTGACATCAAAAGACGCTCCGTTCGAAAACGCTTGGCCGCCCATTACGAGACTCTGAAAAGAATCGCCAGGGATTTCGTTGAAAGTGTAAGCCAAGACATTCTGGATGCGACTAGTGCCAGATCCGACGAAAACCTCAAATCGCCGACCCTGCCGGGCGATCCGGATGTACCAAGCATCTTCCCCAGAACGAGCCAGCTCTTCAGATGTTGCCAGCTTTTGACTTAAGACCTGCTGTCCGTTATCGATAACCTCTACCTGAAAGGCGTGACTACCGGGATCGAGGTCGGCAGATCGAGTAACTACAATGGCGTTGAGGTTACGGCGATCCCGTCCCTGAAGCGAGAGCCACATCGAAGCGTGGCGGCCATTCCCGATCCTGCCCAAGCGATAGATGACTCGCGTGTCAAGAACCCATTCAGTACCACCGAAGCTTAGCGAAATCAGAGTCGACGGAACCACAGGCCGCCCAAGACTGTCGATGGCAAGGAAATCGCTGGTGGTCGATGCTCCGTCTGCTGCCCGCGCGATCTGATAGTGCAAACCGCCGTTGCCACGCGAAATAGAACCGGCAC
>Ga0075028_100000190_pt1 | contig 22297 bp, 9 predicted proteins | sample LitLauG_LLR_2014_FD_71390 | JGI IMG/M metagenome (GOLD analysis project Ga0075028, IMG submission 71390) | Freshwater sediment microbial communities from Pennsylvania, USA - Little Laurel Run_MetaG_LLR_2014 | ecosystem: Environmental > Aquatic > Freshwater > Creek > Sediment | place: USA... | reverse complement strand
CCCACGATTCCCTCGTCTCTTACGGATTCTCAAGTACTTAGGCGGCCACCTGAAGTCACTCAACTTGTCCGTCAAGAAGGGCAAGACGCCGGTCCTGTCGGCCGAGGAAGCGCGGAGGCTGTTGGATTCGATAGACCGCTCCTCTTCTCATGTAGCACTTCGGAATCGGGCGCCAATTGCCTTGATGGTCTCTTCTTTTGCCCGGATCGGTGCCGCCCTCAAAGATGCGTGTCGAGGATGTCTACGTTCAGAAACGCCGCTCCTGCGTGCGTCTCCACGAGAAAGTCGGCAAGCGGCACGAGATGCCATCACAATCTCGAAACCTATCTCCAGGCGTATTTACCTCACTAATCCGCAATAATCACGCCTTGCCCCATGGCGCGGAGTCCAAACTGCTTTTGGCCTTCTGTTTTTCTGTGCGAGTTGCTTCGTTTTTGGTAGCGGGTGAAATTTTGGCGAGAAGCTGCCCTTAATTCTGGCGTGGCACAGGCCCGCCAATACCCACGCATAGGGCCCTATTGGCGGATTTTTACGGATTCTTATGCTCGATATTTTCAAACCGGTCTTGGGTAACGACTTTCAAATAGGTTCTCTCGAAGGACGTCCGGTTGCCTTCTTTTTGCTCGGCCACGATTTGGTAGTCACCAGGCATCTGTCTCACCGACACTTGAGCACGAAATCGACCGTCCTCGCCCACGGCTACATTGTCGGCAACGATCTGATTAGCTAAGCGGATCTGGAGTGGAGTCTCGCCGTGAGTATTGCGAGCAAAACCCTCTCCCGATACGACGACCTCATCTCCCGGTACTGCCGTAGGGATACCTGCATTTGGACCCTTGCTAAGGATCCGAATATATGGAATGCGGGCCGGCTGGAAGGGGAGTTGCGCCTGCGAGGTAATAACCCCTTTCAGAATGTCGCCGTCAACAACCAATCCTCTGATCGGTGTTTTCTCTTTTAAAAGAGACTGGAAGGCCTGATTGCCGCCGAAGTTGCCGACCGATGCGGAATAGCCGTTCGGGATTTGCAATGGCACTTCCTTCTTACTTGCATCGAACTGATGGATGCTGCCGCCCGCCACGATGATTTTCAGAACGTGGGTGCCTTGCATTTTGACATCGGTGATGGCCCCGTTCGTGACAATTAGGTACTGGCACGCCAAGCAAATTTTAGGATGGTCTTTGAACTGAATACGTACCCCAGTCGAGGGGTCGACGATAGTGGGTATGGGAATGGGGATACTTGGGAGCGTTTCGAACGTGCACGATGGAGACTGCCTTTTGACTGCCAACTGCCATAAGCCTCGCCCGTAAGTCGAGACGATTATGTTTCCGGTAGGAGGAAAATAGAAAGAGGATAGATTGGTGATGACTTCTGATGCGTCTATTTTCTGCCACGAGTGCCCGCCGTCCAGAGTTTGGATCACACCATTCTGGGCTGTGCCAACGAGGATGTCGCACGAATTGTAAGGATCGAAAGCGATCGAATGCACGAGCGTAAAAGGCCCCAACCGAAATTGAAAGGTCCCGAAGTTAGTGACCACGCTCGTGAGCGTCGGGTCTACGAACCAGTTTTGTCCTGCATTGCAGGAAAATTTCATCTGGTTTGTATCAATATCGGGCGCGATAAGATGATCAGCATTATTCGGGTCAACTGCAAACACGGTGTACCAGGCCCAGTCGGTTGGGAACAAGCCAAGGCCGCCAAAACCGATGTCAGCCTCTTTGACGTCTGGGGCTCCGGGGCCGTAGAGGTTGGTCGCCTTAACGAGGCCGATCAGTAGTTGTCCATCGGAAGTAGTTCCTCCTCGCACGACCCCTTCGTAAACCGTAGGATTCGCGGCCGGACCTGCAACTTTGGGAAATCCTGATGCCGCCAGTGCAAGCTGGAATGAAGTCGACCAGGTGGTCCCTGCATTTTTCGTAAGCTCGAAAATATCTGAGCCGGAACTCGAATAGTCCTGCACGTAATTAAAGGCTTTAGGAAGCATGTAAGGGGCCTGAAAGGGGTGGAGATTCTGGTTTGTATCGCCGGGCCAAGCCCTCACGTCTGCAAACACTTGACCGGTCAGGAAGATCATGCAGGTGGGGCCCGACCCGGTTACGGGCATGGCACCAGTTACGCTCGTAGGAGGGGTCTGCAGAGAGTATCCCTCACTGCAGACTTGGGCCGGCCATGTCACGCCCCCATCGGGTGACGCGTAGATATTGTTGTCCTGCGTGGCGTAATAGAGATTCAGGTGCGGGAAGATGCCTTGCTTTGGAAACGTGCCGGTGACTTGTTCCCCTGTCACTTCGGTGATTTGGAGAGCGTTGTATCCTCCCGGCCCACCTCCTGTGAGTGTCCAGGTCCCACCAGCGTCCGGTGTCTTGTGGATGCCACCGTCGGTGGCTAAGAGCTGCGGATAGGTATCTTGAGAGTCGAACCCCACATCGGCGGGATCTGAGTGGTCAGAGTTGAGCTGCGTCCAGCCGGAGATCGCCGTTGGCCCGGAAGGCAAATCTACAAATACTGTCCTGTAAAGGTAGACTCCGTTTCCCCAGTAAACGTCGAATTGATTGCTTACACCGGATATTGATTTGGCAATCCTGACGAACGGAGGACGACTCACATACGGAGGCGGGGGCGCCTTCAGGTCCGTCCAATGTATGCCCGCATCGGTGCTTATGAAGAGTTGATCCGTCCCTCCGGCAAAGAAAACATAGTTCGGATTGTAAGGGGACGCCGCAAAGGAATGATTGCTCCCCGCGAAATTAGGAGAGCCCGCGGCGGCTGGCGTCCAAGTTGTTCCGCTATCGAGGGAAGAGTACAGCCCGCTCGTGGCTGCCACGTTGAGTCGCCTACCTCTAAGTGCCAGCACTGCCCGGATGCTGTTCTGAGATTGGATGTGAGGATCAACGGCGATGTAGTTCGGACTCCACGTGGCGCCTTGGTCGTTGCTGACCGCGAGGCCGCAATCGGTTGCTACGTAGAGGTTTTCGCTGCCCGGCTGGAAGGACAGGCCCCAGGCGCTAACATCTATAGGGCAAGTCTGGCTTGATACGGGAAGCGAACCGGGAGGCTGGGACCATGTGTTGCCACCATCGACACTTCTCCAGATGAAGCCGTTGTTACTGACCATAAAATCAGTGTAGGCAGACGCCACGACAATGTTGTTGGATCCCGGCGCGTACGCTACGTCATTCACATCGTAGCTCTTCAAGTTGTCGAAATGCTGCCAATTGTTTCCGCTGTCGGTCGTCCAGAAGAGGCCGCCCGTTTCCGACGCAACGATCAGTTGCCTGTTGTCAACGGGATTCACGGCTACCGCAACCGTCCTACCCCCCTGAGGAACGTTGGGTTGAAAGGGAATGACAAGCCCAACAGGAACCACAATGTTAAGAGACAAAAACTGAATACCGTTGCTTGGTGCGAGGCCGCTTCTGTCTACTCCAGTGACATGAATTGGGTAGGTTCCAGGGCCTGTTCGGTTGGTGATCGAAACGGTTAGAGTTGAAACCGCGGAGCCACCACCTACCGTCAACGGCGCCGGTGGGGAGCAATCCGGCCCCGCGAGGCCCGGTGGCCGTCCTATAACGACACAATTGATCGTGACAATCCCATTGTAGCCGTTCGCCGGATTGACAGTGATGATGGATTTGGGCGAAGCCACGGTGAAATAACTGATCGGATCAGGCGTAAGCGGGGATAACGAGAGGGTATAGCTGAGTGTGAGAAGAGGGGTAACGACGAGGGCCAAAGACTGCGCGCCATTACTCGGAGGAAGGTTGTTCGCATCGACTCCGGTGACCGAAATGGGGTACGTTCCGCCGCCTGTTTGAGTAGTGGTCGTGACAGTTAGTGTTGAGGTGGGGGATGTCACCGCCAGCTGCGTCGAGAAAGGAGACGTAGCAGGCGGAGTAAACTTGCAAAACGGCCCTGAAGAGCCTGGTGGTGTTATCACGGCACAAAAAACCGTAACGGTCCCATTGTAGCCGTTGACCGGAGTCATGGTGACGATGGATGTGACAACTCCGCCGGGATTGACCGGGACCGGCGTCAAAGCGCTGGCACTTATGGTGTAGCTAGGTGTGAGAGGGGTGACGAAGAGGTGCGAAAACTGCTCGCCGTTGCTGGGCGGGAGACCCCCATTGTCTACTGCGTCGAGCCTAATAGGGTACGTTCCGATACCTGTTTGATTGGTGGTCGAGACGGTTAGTGTTACCGATAGGGGGCCCGGTGGCGGCGTCACCGTCAGCGTCACCGACGTAGATCCATTTGGAAAATTGCAATTCGGCCCTGCAGAGCCTGGTGGTCGTCCTACCACGGTACAAGTGACCGTAACGGTGGTCCCATTGTAGCCGTTTGCCGGAGTGATGGTGACGGTGGATGTGGCCGAAGCCGCAGTGAAAAGATTGATCGAGGCCGGCGTAAGCGGGGATACCGAGAGGGTGTAGCTGGGGTTTTGTGCATAACTCATAACCGGAGAGACTATTAGGGCCGCGCTAGTGATCAGAAACGCGAGCAGACTTCGTGCACGCAAAAGCATCATAGCGACACCTCTTATTCTGCGATTTCCGAGAACGTGTAATCTTCGTGGCCCAAGAAAATAGAGTTATTACCGAAACATTCTTTCGGGCGCTGACCTCTGGCCGAAGGGAAACCGTTGCCTGCCTTTTCAGGGAATTAACTAAGGAGCGAATGCGAGTAACGATTTAACAGCCATTAATCTCGCTTGTCAATAACCATAATTGCGAATTGGCCAGACTCGCAACATTTGCGACCTAGGACTTTTTCATTAGCGGCGAGCAGGGACTTCGAGACAAAACCTCATGAAAGTTGCCTCGCTTAGAACCGATGTCAATCACATAAAGAAATCGTTCGCAGCGACGCGGACTTGAAGAGCTTTTGTGGAGCGACTCGATACAGCTGAGGGTTGTCTGCATGTACTTCAAAATCCCCAGGCCGCTTGTGGGTCCAAGCTGAGCTAGTGCGTTCGTCGCCTTCCTATGGCCCTATCGCAAAAATCACTTAAGCCAGCTTCGAAAAAGAAACTTAGCTTCATTGGATATTGCTCGCCACTTTCTTCCAATTCGTAGTTTGGGAAAAGATCTCTCCCGAGCCGTTGATGAAAGCACCGTGCGCGTAGGTATCACCCTGGAGCTGATCCATAAACCATGCGGTCGGATAACCCAGGTATCCATAGACGCCGTTGACACAAGGAAACGAGGCATGAGCGCAGTCGGGCTGTCCTTGAATGTCGTTGTGGTTGGGACCGATCAGAGTGCCCTTGAGCTTGGGGACGGAGCTCGGAACGGCCTGATAGTAGGCATCGACTGATTGTAGTCCCGTGACGTTGCCCTGCTCGGGAGGGGAGATGAAATCAGCCGAACCATCGACGAAGAAGATCGAGCCGGAGGTCAGGTTGGCGGTGTTGAGACAGCAGCCCCAGATCTGAGCGGGGAGTTCGATAGGGAGAACGGTCTTAATCAGGCCGTTCGCGTTGAGCAAGGCATTGATCGCGCCGCCGGCTCCCTGGGAATGGCCGAAGGAGCCGATCTGGTTGACGTTGAGTTTGTGAAAGAACGGGCTGGTGGAATCTTGGTTGGCGGCGGCCATATATTTAGCAGCGTCGATAATGGTTTGCCCAGGGCCGGTCATGGAATCTTCGGTGGCAACGACGACGAAGCCCCACGAGGCCATGTGGCGAAGGAAGTAATCATACAACTTGGGCGCGCCAAAGCTGCCGTTGCCCCAGGTGAGGATGGGGTGGAGGAATCCGTTTGCGCCCAGGTTGGTGGGATAGTAGAGGTCGCACTTGTTGCGCAGGGAATCGCAGGCGGTGGTACTCTCGCTGACGGTAACGGGCCACGGGCCGGGGGCGTAGTACTTCTTCTCAATCGTGCCGGTCGGCAGGTTGTGGTTATTGCATCCCAGAAGGAGGCCAACCGCGAGCAAGATGAGCGCGGACAGGCATCGACGTTCAATTCTATTCATGATTTTCCTCGCACTTTAGGTTTCGATTCCGCAAGAAACCGGTACCCCTGTGCCGATCGTTGCGCCCCCATCAGGCTCTTCAAACGGAATCCCCTTTTCGGACTTCAAACACGGCGGTAAGTGTATACCTCATCTCGCCTGTTCGCGAATTGTGAAACGACTTCACTTGGAGCGCCCCAACGTCTAGCGCGGATGCCCCAAACCGAGAATTGCGAAAAAGCACCGTGCGATCTGGTGCGGTGCCATGTACGAGACGCAGGCTTGCCGAACACTCACGCTGTTTTCAACCTTCGCGCGAGACCAAAACTTCTCTCCGGATAGCAACACCAGGTGGGTGAACGAGGGCTCGAGCCTTTCCTTTGGGTTCGAGCCCACGGGGGTCATTTTCATGACGCCCTCACACGCCTAAATCCAAGAACAAGGAGCTTACCAATGTCGGGAATTACTCAATTTACCAACTCTCCGGCTTCAGGTTGGGCCGGTTTTCTCAAGCGCAAGTGGAAGTCGATTCGTTTCTTCTTCGAGAAACGTTCATTCGAGTCGAGCCTGGAAGGCATTCCCGGGGCCCGCCGCCGGTCACGAAGGAAACTCGTTGCCAGCCGGCGATCTTACCGGAATGCGAAGGATCTCAAGCGGCGGATCCCAGAATTTTGCGTGCGCCCGAAACGCCTCAATTCGCTTTTTCATACGAGCGCTGTTTGCCCGGAGAGGCGGGAATCGGCCAGCGCCCGAAGGAGTAGAGCCGCCAGGCGCGAATGTAATCACCATTCGCCTTCGCCGGATCCGTCTTCTCGATCGACTTGGCCTCGTTCATGTAGCGATCGGCCACGCCCATGAAAGCCGCCGCCCATTCGTCTTTGTCCTTAGTGTGGATCGAAGTGAAAGCTTCCTTCACGTCGCCCGCGTCGAGGCCGATCCGCGGAGTGGAAGAGCCCGGCGGACGGGGACGCGCGGATTGCGAAGATGAAGGACGGGCGCACACATCTGGCGCACAAGGCCGAGCACGCGGTGGATCTGGACACGGGGGCGGTGGTGGCGGTCACGCTACAGGGCGCCGATCAGGGCGACACGACCACGCTCGAGGAGACGCTGTGCGAGGCCGGGATGGCAGTGGCGGAGCAGGTCGAGCGCGAAGCAGAGTTGCGGCCCGATGAAGCGCCAAAGGTGAACGTGGCCGGGATCGAAGAGACGGTGACCGACAAGGGCTACCACAGCGGCGCGGTGGTGAAGCGGATGAAGGCGTACGAAGTGCGCAGCTACATTCCGGAGAAGAAACCGAAGGGGCGGCGGAACTGGGCGGGCAAACAGGCCGAACAGCAAGCGGTGTACGCGAACCGGCGGCGGGTGCGGGGCGAGTACGGCAGGAGTTTACTGCGGCGCCGCGGCGAATTGGTCGAGCGCAGCTTCGCGCACTGCTACGAGACGGGCGCGATGCGGCGTTGCCATCTGCGCGAACAGGAAAACATTCTGAAGCGGCAACTGATCCACGTGGGTGCATTCAATCTCAGCCTGATCCTGCGCATATTGCTGGGTGCGGGCACGCCGCGGGAGTGGAAGAGCCGCTTCGGCAGGCTTGTTTTGACCCTTTCCTTATTCTTCACGTGTCGGATAAGTCAGAAGCGGCTTTGCAGAAGCCGAATCTCTGCGTCCGTTGCCAAGTGCTTCATGAGATCGCGTACCCGACTACGTCGCCCGACTTGCAGGAAATCTGCTACAGCAGGAAATCTGCTACTTGCACCCCGGGTTGCTAGCCTACCACCTCGCGAACACAGTCTTTGCTTTACCCGCGGTCAGCCAGAGCATCATCGTCGCGGGCGGTGGGGCCTACGAGCGTTGACTTCGGCCAGCAGGTTTCGAGCACGCAGAGTGAACCGCGGGCCCTAACCAATCCCGGCTCGGATCCCCTGCCGGTGTCGCAAATCGTGCGTGCCGGCGATTTCGCGGCCACGCACGAATGCCCTTACCAGGGGGTGATTACTTTCGTGGCGTAGTCGTTCTCGAAGGGGCAACGATCATCGATTCGGGCCCGGTACACTTCGCTTCCCTGGGCGCTCTATCTACAGCAACGGCTGGTGAAGACGGGAGCACGGCTGGTGAAGCATGCGCAGTCCTAACTGGCTGCTCTTGGCGGAAGGGCATCTGAACCGGCGACGGTTTGGAGCCACGCTGGGCCGGATCGCGCTGCTACCGCTAGGGACGGGACAGCGAGTTGGTGGCCAACGTCAGCCGCGCGGAATCTGTTTACGGCGGGTTGGGGTGATGAGGGGTGTTGCAAAAGTGAGCTGGAATCCGAGCCAATTTCGGGCCGCATTGGTACTGATCGACACCCGCGGGGGGGCCCAGACGGAACTTGGGTTCAAGCAACGTACAAGTAGCCAAACCAGTGTAGAATACGTGCCGTGTTGGAAGTCAAGCATTGGCTGGGCGGAATGACCCGAATCCGGCGAGATGGTTGTGAACGTGAGAGGTCGGATCTGCTACGTGTTGTCCCTCCTGAGAATCCACAGCCCAGACTGTGAATATTGTCATGCTCGCGAAACGTGCTGGGTTGAGATGCGAAAGCGGCTGGACGAGCTGAGTTGGCGAACGCAGCCGGGTTCACTCAAGAACGGGGATCAGGGAGAGGTCGTAGGGGCACCCGATTCTATGCTGCCCAAGTTGTAGCCTGAGAGTGGAATCTAGGGGTTCGTCTTCTAAAGCCTCGGGTGGCCTTTGAGAAGCGAGGCGTATTCTTCTCTGCTATTTCGCTGAGCAAGAGTAGCTGAATTAGTAGGCTTCCCGAAGAGGTTGGTCCGCTAAGAACTGGAGGTCTAACTTCATCCATGAGGAACGCATTTGACCTTCTCCAGCAAGAAGAGCTGGATCTTCTCCGCCTACGCAAGGAAACCGAATCGCTTACGGATTGTCGCGGCCCTGCTTGGCGACGGTAAGGATCAGCAGGAATACACGAGGTAGGAAGAAATCGCCGAGCAGTCCGATCTGCAAGGCACCGGCACGGAGGGCTTCTTTTCATCTAGTTGTGGCTTTCCACTTCGAGGTGACAGAAGTAGCGGCGACCAGCCGTTTCTGCTGCCAAAGCCCAGCGCCCGAACCCTCGAGGTTTGGCATTGGTTGCATGAGAAGAAGCTGGCAGTGTTGGCGAGTGTTCGGGGACCGGTTCGACGGTGGTGGTACGGGGCTGCCGGAGGAATGCTAATCGTGGTAGCGATAGGCGGCTACCTGCTTGTGCACCGGACTCGCCACCAAGCGAAGGCAACCGGGTCCGCCGCCGCAGGGGCGGCTACAGCGGCTCCTCAGCAGCCCGCGTCCAGACCAGAAACCACGCCGGTTCGGCCGCAAGTGGTGGTTTATCCGATCGAGTCCTTTGGGCAGCGGCCAACCTCGAATCTACCCAAGCTGGGGAAAGCGGACTCGCCCACCGGGCATGAGGCGCAGCCTGCGAGATCGCAGACGGATGCACTGGTTGCTCCCGTTCCGAGGGCCAGCCAAGCTGCGTCCGATGAGGGTAGCCGGGAACTCATCCTGGGCCGCCATCTACTGGGACAAGGCGTCCCCGAGGACCACGCGGCAGCGGCACAGTGGCTTTGGAAATCGGTCGCGAAGCAGAATGCCGACGCCGCCCTGCTGCTTTCCGACCTGCATGCGCGCGGCGATGGCGTAGCGAAGAGCTGTGACCAGGCGCGGATCCTCCGGACCGCGGCGGCCAAGGGGGGACCAGCCAAAGTCGGGGCCAATCTGGACCTCACCGAGAATGCGGCCTGCCGGTAAAGCGGACTCGACTCCTTCCGCGTTGTCAGTTCAGCCGGGACTGCATCAGCTTTTATAGGTTTGAGCTGCCGGATTCTGGCTCACTTCACCGTCCCTTTGGCCAACAATGTGCACCTTTCTGTGGGTCAGGTGGCAATCGGAGGCCGGAGCCATCTCGCATCCCAACGAGTTGCCCTATTTCAGCGAGGGTCTAATTCTCCGAACTCAGCTCTTCGCCAGCAGCTGCTGGCTCTGGTCCACCTTTTGCCGGCATCGATTCTGATCGCCGCTCGACCTCCCCGGTCCCACAACCGAAACTACTCGCATTCGAACGGTCGCGTTGTGATGGATCAAAATGCAACGTGTGATGGTGTCGCTATTCACCAGACCTGTTGGCCGCCATTTTGGCGGCAGCACGAATCACGTCGTCGTCATCGAATTGCGCCAGCAGTTTATTCCTCATCTCGCCCCCTAACAGGGAAAGCGTCGGAAACTCGAATATTTCTCGAACCTCAAGGTTGATGTCGTATTGTTGGCGAATGCGAAGAACGGATCTGGCAGCGAGAAGAGAGTGGCCTCCAATCGCAAAGAAGCTGTCATGCCTTCCTATACGTTGCACTCGGAGCAGGTCGCACCAGATCCTCGCAAGGTGCTCTTCAATTTCGCCCTCTGGAGCTTCGAAATCGCGGTTTGGATGTGACTGCACTTCCGGCTCGGGGAGCGCGTTGCGGTCTAACTTTCCATTGTGGGATACGAGCATAGACTCGAGCCAAACATAACTCGTCGGCACCATGTACTCAGGCAGCTTGCGGGCAAGAAATGTGCGCAATTCGTCCGCGCTGATCTCCCGTCCGTCTGTTGTCGTGTAATAGGCCAGCAGACGCTTGTCGCCTGCCGCAGGTCCGCGCACGACTGCCACGGCTTCGCGTATCCCGTTGAACTTGGCCAGCCTCGCCTCGATCTCTTCCAACTCAATGCGAAATCCGCGCAACTTTACCTGAGAATCGTTGCGGCCCAGAAACTCGATATTTCCGTCTGCCAGCCATCTGCCTAAGTCTCCAGTCTTGTAGATGCGGGCGGTTCTGTCGTCTGGGAGAGCGCCGCTCAAGAACCGCTGAGCAGTTAGTTCCGGGCGATTTAGATAACCACGTGCCACCTGAACACCACCTATGTAAATCTCCCCCGCCACACCAATGGGCGTCGGCTGCATGCTGTTGTCGAGAATGTAGATCTGCGTATTGGCAATAGGCCGCCCAATGGGGATCGTGGTGCGTGAACAAGCCAGCGTGCAGGTCCACGCCGTAACATCGATGGCCGCTTCGGTTGGTCCATATAAATTGTGTAACGCCGTATGCGGCAGCAGAGTATGAAATCTTTGCGCCAAGGTCGCAGGCAAGGCTTCTCCACTACAAAAGACTTGCCGTAAGTCGGTGAGGGCCTCGCTTTCCAGTGTCTCCAGAAAGACGTGTAACATGGATGGAACGTAATGTGCGGTCGTTACGTTGTTGGACCGGATGCAGTCGAGAAGGTAAGCTGGGTCTCTGTGGCCTCGAGGCTTGGCTATTATCAGCCTGGCCCCGTACAAGAGTGGCCAGAAGAACTCCCAAACGGAAACGTCGAAGCTGAACGGAGTTTTCTGCAGTACAGTGTCACACTTAGTCAAGCTATAGGCCGACTGCATCCATACCAGCCGGTTGACCAGGCCGCAATGTTCATTCATCACTCCCTTGGGCTGGCCGCTCGTACCGGATGTGTAGATTACATATGCCAGGTGCTCCGGCCTTACCCCAGTTACATGTTGGCTCAGGTTTTCATCCGGGCACTCGCGCCATGCCGGATCCTCGCCTAGTTCCAACACCGGCACGGCACCGTCCACTGCTTCTATCATTCCTCGCAGATGTCTCTGTGTCAGGAGGATGCGCGGTTTGCTGTCCTTCAGCATGAACTGCAGTCGCTCCGCTGGATACTCCGGATCAATCGGCAGATATGCTCCACCCGCCTTCCACACCCCGAGCAACGCCTCCACCATCTCCACGCTTCGTTCCGCACAAACCGCCACCCGATCGTCCGGCCCTACTCCCAGTTCCCGCAGGTAATGCCCCAACCGGTTCGCTCTTCGGTTCAACTCCCCGTAGCCCACCTTCTGGCTGCCACACACTACCGCGATAGCGTCCGCATCCCTCTCTACCCGCTCCTCGAACAACTCCTGCACACACTTATCCCGTGGATACTTGCGCTCCGTCCGGTTCCACTCATAAAGAACCTTGTGCCGTTCGTCCGGCGAGATGAAGCACACGGCAGAGATCGGCTGCTGTGGATCGGCAACCAATGCCTCGAGCATTCGGATGTAATGGCCGACCATTCTCTCGGCCGTGCTCGTCTCAAACTGGTCTCGGTTGTATTCCCAGACAATGGTGATTCCGTTGGGCGGCGCATCAGGGTAGATCATTTTTCTCGATTCATCGCCCACGAGGATGGTAACGTTCACATCCACCTTGGCTCCGCCGGTGCTCAGCGGGTCGCGAACCGACAACCGCAGTCCGCTCATCGGCTCGCCCGGAAACGGTGAATCATCGAAGGAAAACATTGCCTGGAACAGCGGGTTCATGCCGGGTACGCGGCTCGGCTGGAGAACCTCGATGATTTTGTCCAGCGGAAACTCTTGATGTTCGAATGCCTCGAGCACGATGTCACGAACGCGGCTCAACACCTCCTGGAAGCTGGGCCGGCCGGACAAGTCACACCTGAGGACAACCGTGTTCACGAACATACCTACTACATGCTGGCTGTCAGGATGACGGCGGTTAGCGATTCCACTCCCTACCTGTATGTCGTCCTGCCCGCTGTAGCGGTGAAGGAGCGCCGCGAAACCGGCAAACATGGTCATGAACAGAGTGACTCGGTTCGTCGCGGCGAACGAGCGGAGTGCATGGCAAATCGGGACCGGCAGGTCAATCCTGAGTGACGCTCCCCGAAAGGCCTTATCCGGGTTGCGTGCGTGGTCGTGTGGAAGCTGGAGCGGCAGCGCGGGGTTGGCCAATTGATCCTTCCAGTAGTCCAGTTGCTCTTGCGCAGCCTCTGTTGTGAGCCAGCGCCGCTCCCAGCGCGCATAATCGGCAAATTGAAACTTCACCTCCGGCAGGTTCGAAGAACCGCGCGGATCACAAAAGGACTTGTACGCCGCTGTGAGTTCGGACAAATACAGATTAAAGGACCAGGCATCGTGAACGAGGTGATGTTCAACCTGAATCAAGACATGTTCCTGCTCGCTGACCTGAACGAGCGTCCAACGAATCAGGGGCATTTGATCCAGGTGGAACTTTGTCATGAGTTCCCGTTCCGTCAGCGCCAGGAGATCCGAGCCGAGCGGATATTCCGGCAGGTCGAACCTACAAAAGGGATGTATGCGTTGGACAAGTTCCCCGTCGACAATCTCGAAGGTGGTTCGAAAGATTTCGTGACGCTCCACCATCAGGTTGAGCGCCCGCTCTAAAGCTCGCACGTCAAGGGCTCCCCTGAGCGAAATCGTAGCCGCAAAGCGATAAGCCGTTTCATCGGGATCAAGCTGATGGATAAACCAAACTCTTTCCTGAGAGGCAGAAAGTGGTGCGGTTGGTAGGGATTCGCGTAGCCAGTGACCACTACTTGGATCCTGTAGCGTTGCTGGCCCAGCCGAAGAAGAAATCAGTTCAACCACGCGGCGAGGCGTGATATGCATTGCGAACGTCTGCCAGGAGAAAGGCAGTCCGGTCAACTCCCGCAATTGAGAAAGAAGACGGCCAACCAGCAGCGAATGTCCGCCGAGCTGAAAAAAATCGTCATCCAAGCCCACATGATCTAGTCCCAGAACTTTTTGGAAGAGGTTGCAAACCAGCTCTTCCTCTTGAGTCAGTGTTTGCCGAGACTGACTTCGCGACTGGCGCTGAGGCGCGGGTAAGGACTTGCGATCAATCTTTCCGCTGAGCGTCAGCGGCATTGCCTCCAGCCGTACGTAGGCGGTGGGGAGCATGTACGGAGGAAGCTTAGCGGACAAGTGCGCCTGTAACTGATTCTGGACTTCCGAATGAGATCCGTTGTGAGTGTTCAGGGAATTTCCTGTTGTCCTCAGGGTGTAATACACAACCAGTTCCTTGTCACCCGGCCGTTCCTCGCGTACCACCGCGACAGCGTCCCGGATGTCCGGGATCTCTTTCAATGCGGATTCAACCTCGGCCAACTCAATGCGATAACCGCGGATCTTGACCTGCTCATCATTCCGACCGCGAAATTCGATCGCGCCGTCTGGTAGCCACGCGCCCAAGTCTCCGGTTCTATACATCCGCGTGCCATTCTGGGTGAGCGGATCCTGGAGAAACCACTGAGCGGTCAACTCGGGCCGGTTCAAATAGCCGCGCGCCACACCCGGCCCTGCAATAAACAGCTCCCCAGTAACACCGGGTTCGACGGGACGACGATCCGAATCCAGAATATAGATCCGAGTGTCATCCAGGGGATGCCCAATGGATCGCCAGCTGCTTCCCCCACGATCCATGTCCTCGACCGTCGCGACGACGGTGCATTCCGTGGGACCATAGCTGTTCAGCAGTCTGGGGCGATGCCCAATCCGGCTTCGCCATGCTGCGAGGGTTGCCTGCTCTAAGGTTTCGCCGCCAAGTATGATCAGGCGCATGCACCGTGGAATCTCCATGGTGGCATCCTCTGTGATCGATTGCCAAAAACGAGTCGGCAGATCGGCAATGCTCACTCTGTGCTTTTCGCAGAGCCGAAAAAATTCTCTCGGTCCTTCGAGCCATGAATCATTCCTGAGGATCAGGGTTGCGCCAGAACTCAGCGCGCCGAATATCTCCTCTATCGAAGTATCGAATGCCAGGGAGGCAAACTGCAAAATGCGGTCCTTGGGACTAAACTCATAGATGCGGCGCAAGGTAAGAATGCGTGTGGTCGCACTGCGATGCTCGACCATCACCCCTTTGGGACGTCCCGTCGAACCTGACGTAAAAATGACATAAGACAGATTACGGTCAGTCAGTCCCAGATCTTGTTTCGGGTTTGTGTCTAGTTCACTTTCCCACGGGCGGCCTTCAGCAGTTAGGTCAATGATGTGTGCACTGCCGGTGAGTCTGTGCAACATGCTACGCAGCTTGCTTCCAGTCAGTACGGCAACCGGTTGGCTGTCTTCCAATATCAGACGATGTCTCTCTGGCGGAGAATTCTTATCCAGGGGCAGATAGGTTCCTCCCGCCTTCAAGACTCCAAGCAGCGCCTCGATCATTGCAAAGCTGCGCTTCATATAAATCGCAACCCTGGATTCGGGTTTTACACCGAGTCGACGAAGATAGTGGGCCAGCCGATTCGCGCGGCGGTTGAGCTCGCCATATGAGAGCTCCTGTGTCTCATGAACCAGGGCTACGGCGTCAGGCGTCGTTTGCGCCTGTTGCTCGAACAGTTCGTGCAGGTGCAGCGCTCCATATTCACTGTGCATCAGGAACCTCCCGATTCATCGCGCGCAAAATCTAACTGAGTCAGTTGTGGCCCGAATGAAGTATTCGAGCGGCAGTATGTTGGCGGCATTCAGGGTCAGGCTCACGCCGTGACGGTAAGCAAGAGCAAGTCGAACGCGGCGAGGCAGCTCGTCTCACGGCGCAGCGTCGATCGCAGGACTGGGGCGATCCCTAGCCATCCTGTCCCATCCCGAGGCGGTCAACCGCCACAATCCTCAGTTCGCAACAGTAGCGACGGTCAGTAATATCCGGAAGCCAGAGCTGGTCGGGTCCCGGCAGCATCTCAGAAACAACAATTGGGGCTGGTGCTCTGCTCGCCAGTACGCTGCGCACCAGCTTGGCCAGAACTTCCACAAAAATGGGACTCTCTAAATCGAAATACAACGGCTTCAACTCGACCTGGGTTTTCACGAACACATGTCGGGGCAGCTGCTGTTCCTGCGCCCAACGCCGGGCTTCCAGAAACCTGTCCGCTTCGTCTCCTTTGTGCACAAAACCGATTTCTTCAGCCCGATACGACCAACTTTCACGTTGCACTACCAGGCGGTCAATGACGACACGTGGGGTGTGGGGTCGAAGTGGAATGATCTTCAACTGATCGGCTACGTGCCAGGAGAGCATATCCGCAAAGAACTCCACGACCTCAAATCTCAGCCGGTTGTCACGGGTTCGCACCACCAGCCCTTCCGGGGAATCTTCCACGACAAATGCTGATATGGGCAGTGTCTTTGAACGAGGTGCAGACGACATCGAGTCGTGACTGGCCTCCAGATGGTAATGATTTCCGGGGACCAGCGAAAAAAGAGTGCGCGCCGTCGCTTGCGGCCATGAACGAGGTGCGACAACGACAACGCCGGGAACCGGCCAATCGCTCTCGATGGCTCGCTGCATTTCTTCAACGTTCGGATGCTGCGACATGAAGCATTGCATCCTCAACGTGTTCAGCGCCATATGCAACTCACCCAGAACAAGCAGGTAGTCTCCGCGCCTGATCGCATTCGTGTCAGCTGCGGCGATCATGACGTCGGGACTATGCTGCCGTGCCGCTTGCCAACCACAGTCCGGCGCTGCGAACGTCTCAGCGACGCTGTCTCTGATGTCTTGACTCGCGTAGCGCACTTCCCGCTGCTCTGCAGGCATTTCCCCCAGTATGTTCTGCCAGCGCCTTTGCAGATCCTCGGTGAAGTTGAATTGGCCAGATCCGGGATCCAAAAGGCTCTGCAGGTTCAACCAGAAGGGAATAACTTCCGTATAGTGGCGACGGGTCCGGTCAACGGTTGCGCGATAAATCTCCCAGCATTTTTTCCGAACCGCGGTTGCAAGCTTGCAGGTGTACCAGCGAGCAGAAGGCAGAATAAGCGTGAGGGCAGGACTGAGTTCCTCGATGATTTCTGATCCGACCTCCATATCGAGATCGCGGCGACAGTCCTGGTAAACCAACGTTCGTCCGGCGTACATGCGTCCGGCATTTCTCGTCGTGTTTTTGCCGGTCAACCGGCCGAAAGTCTGCTCCAGTCTTTCAAGCTGCGCCTCGAAGCGGGCAACATCTCCGAAGGCTGCGGTTACGTCATCTTTCGCCTGCTTTAGTTCCTCCAGAACTGCAAGAGCAGATTCCCGATGGTCGCGCAGGCTAATCTGCTCCAGCAGGCTCCTCAACTTACGTTCCGGGTTGGCGTCCCACGATATTTCGAACTTCCATGCGATCATTCCGCGTCGTTCAAAGTCCTGCAAAACGGCATACACATCACTCTTGGAGTCGATGGAGAGTTGAAGAACTTCCTCAGCAATGCGACTGGCCGTCAGTTCCCCCGTGCACATGCTCAAGATCGCACGCTGGAACGGACTCAGCCCGATGCTAGCTCCTCCGGGGAGATGCAATCGGCTGCCCTCCAGATAGAAAGCCGGTAAACACCGCGGGCGCATCCAGTCTCGCAGAGAGTCTGGTTGTTCCAGTGCTTCGGCAACCGCTTCAATGCACCACTGTTCAAAATAGATGTTTGATTTGCGGATCAGACCGGGGCCAGGAACAACCGTCAGGTGCGGAACGGCGCGATTGAATCGAAACCACCCCACCGGCCCAAAGAAGCCGATGGAATCGTTCTTCATGCAGTAACGCTGAAGATACTTTGCAGCCAGACCTTCTCTTTGTCGCTGTTTCTTACTTCTCGTCACCTGGTCCGGCGGGTCGTCAGTGAGCAAATCCATTCCCAACGCCAAACCAGCCCGGTTCTGCAGCAGCAGAGCGTGGCGAAGCTCGGAGGTGCGCAGTATCCGCCTGATCTGCGCGGAGACATCAGACAGGCCCGTCATGAATTCCTGCCTATATGTTTTTTCCGCAAGCGACCGTGAAGCTGTAAGTGCGTTGAATTGTTCCAGCGCGGTATCGGCTGTGGAGCCGAGCGGCGCTGCCGGCCTCGATTGCTTCAGGCGGGTAATTGCATCCCCGAGCCTTCGCCGTTGCTGAACGTCAACGGGCGTTTGCAAGTCGTGTCGCAGAGAAGCTAGCACTTCCGCCCTCGAATGCTCAATATCCCGCTGCAACAAGAGCAGGCGGTCTGCTCCGGCAACACATGCGGGTGACGATAGGTCGGACACCATTGCCGCGGGGAACCCCGCGCCTCGCAGGCAGCCCCAGCGCCACAGTCCCCAGCGTTGGTCGGTCAGCGGAACGAGGTGATCTGACACAGCCTCGCGGGGCATTCCGTTCATCGCAACGACCGACATATGTATTTCCGCCTCTTTACCCGTATGGCTTTCCGGCTCGGCACCCGTCAGTTCTACGGCCAGAACAGAATCGCCCGTATGTGCCAGACCGGCCTTCTCATCCTTCGAAGCGTAGAGCCGCTAACAGTCGAGTTGCCTCGCCAAGGTCAACCAACTCGGGCGCTCAAGTTGCGAATCAGCTTCAAGCGCTCCGCCGAGAGGCACTCTGAACGTATTTTGCCCGCCCATCGCCCGGTTCAGCGGAGCCAGCAAGAAGAGTCGCCAGGCTTCTAATTGTCGTGTGCCTGAACAGATCAACGACCGGGACGTCGTGCCCGGTCGCCTTGCGCAGCTCGCTTCGGAGACGAACCAGCTGTAGAGAATGTCCGCCCAAATCGAAGAAGTTGTCGTCCTTATTCACACGATCGAGGGTGAGCAGTCTCTTCCAGATATCACGAATCGCTCTTTCCAGATCTGTGGGTGGTTCTGTCTCGACTTCTGTACTGGCTTCCGCCTGGCCTGCCTTCGGCAGAGCATCTCGGTCAATTTTGAGATTGGCGGTCATCGGCATTGTCGGCAGAATCGTGAAGGTTGCGGGCAACATATAAGCTGGCAAAGTCTGCTTCAGATGGTTTCTTAGTTCCCCTAGAGCCGGCAAGCCACCATTTCTCGGGACCAGATAGGCGGAAAGATTCGTTTCGCCGTCAGCGGTCACACTCGGTATGACCACAGCCTGTCCGACATCAGGATACTTTTCCAGGACAGTCTCAATTTCGCCCAGTTCGATCCGGTGCCCTCGTATTTTGACCTGTTGATCTTTGCGTCCCTGAAACAGGATGCTTCCATCCGCGAGATACCGCCCATAGTCACCCGTGCGGTAGAGGCATGTGCCGGGCTGGCTGGCAAAGGGATTGGGCAAGAACTTGGTGGAGGTCAGAGCGGGGTCATTAAGATAACCGCGGGCCAGGTTTTTGCCGGCGACAAATATCTCCCCCTCGACGCCAGCGGGCACAGGTTGCAGGTTGCGGTCGAGGATATGAATCTGGGTATTTGCGATCGGACGCCCAATCGGAACAGACGACTCTACTCCGCCGCGGGACATCTCATGCCAAGTCACATCGCCAGCAACTTCCGAAGAACCGTACAGGTTCAGCAGATGAGTGCTTGGATCGCTCTCAAACAGTTGGTTGGCAGTCTTATTGGAAATGACCTCGCCACTTGTGATCCAGTATTTGAGCCGCGGTAAGGTAATTTGGCCCGAGGAATGGGCGTCCAACAGAACCTGGAGCAGGGAAGGGACCACGGTTATGCGGGTGATCCGGTGCGAGACCAAGGTTTGGGCAAGCTGGGGCAAGTCCAAGATCAATGCTGAGGGAAGCAGCACAAGAGGCACGCCGTTGAGCAGAGGACCGAACAACTCTGCAACGGAATCTACGAAGTTGAATGAAGTACGCGCGCAACACACCTCATCGGGACCATAGGGATAGGCTGCCTGCATCCAGGAAATTCTGTTAATCGTGGCGCGATGGGTGGCCAAAATGCCCTTCGGGCGCCCGGTGCTACCGGAAGTGTAGACAACATAGGCCGACTGCTCCGGCAGCACCCTCAGGTTGGGATTTGATGGGTCAAGGCAAGAGATGCGAGCCCAGTCTCTTTCGAGATAAATGTAGCGCGGCCGCGCGGACAGGGGCTGGGCGCTGAGTTCGCTGCGCGTCACAATGAACTCGAGGCGGCTGTCGTTGATCATGTATTCGAGACGCTCTCGAGGGTATTCAGGATCTAACGGCAGAAAAGTACCGCCGGCCTTGAGCACTGCCAGAATCGCGATGACTGCCTCCACCGACCTCTCCAGGTGGATGCCAACGAGAGTCTCTCGTCGGACGCCGAGTTCGATCAAATATCGAGCCAACTGGTTGGCTTGATGGTTTAGATCCAAGTAGTTGCAACGACGCCCACCGGACGTGACCGCAATCGCTCTCGGGAACCGTTTTGCCTGTTCCTCGAACAGAGATGCCATCGATTCGCGCTCACGATAGGGACGCGCCGTTTCGTTCCAGTTACGAAGCTGCTCCCCTTCCTTCTGGGTCAGCAGTGTGAAGTTCGAAAGCGCCGTGTCGGGACTTGCCGTGAGGCGCTCCAGAAGGACCAGATAGTGGCGAAGAAGATTCTGGGCTCTGGCGCTGGTGAAAATGTCCGCGTTGTAGTCAAGAGAGCCGATGAGTCCACCACCGACCTCGGCCATCGTCATGTGAAGGTCGAACTTTATATTGCCGGTTTCCGGTTGCTCAAGGGTCGCTCTGAGTCCGCTGAGCGCCCACTGTGCCGCCCACTCGGTCTCTGGAGCATTCTCCAAAGCGAACATTACCTGGAACAGCGGCGAGCCGCTCAAATCCCGCTCCGGCTGCAGCTCTTTCACGAGCTTCTCAAACGGCATATCCTGATGGGCGTATCCCTCGAGGCAAACTTTGCGCACGTGCCCAAGCAACTGGCGAAAGGTCATCTCTCCAGTTACCTGAACGCGCAAGACCAAGGTGTTCACAAAGAAGCCGATCAAGGCCTCGAGTTCGGCGCGGTTGCGATTGGAAACGGGACTGCCCACAGCGATATCACTTCCTCCGCTGTAGCGGGCCAGAAGGACGGCAAACACCGCGAGCAGAGTCATGTAGAGGGTTGTTTCTTCCCGCCGACTTAGCCGAATCAGTTCCCGGGCCAACGGTTGGGGAACGGCAAACCGTTCCGTGCCGCCGTGGAAGCTCTGCATGGCGGGCCGGGGATGATCGCTGGGCAAAGCCAATGGCTCCAGACCTGCCAACTGTTGCGTCCAGTACCGCCGGAGTTTCTCGTACACCTCCCCCTGTAGCCACTGCTGCTGCCACACGGCGTAGTCGGCATACTGAACCGGGAGGGGAGGCAGAGCACTCGGACGCTGCTCACACTTGGCGGCATAGATCTCTCCCAACTCCTGCAACAGGATTCCCAGCGACCAGGCGTCCACGACGATGTGGTGCATGACGAGGCACAATTGGTACTCCTTCTGCCCCAGGATCAGCATGCTGCCACGGAACAATGGACCTCGAGCCAGATCGAAAGGCCGCCGCACTTCCTCACCGATCCAGGACTCGATCTCCTCTTCCCCACCCTTCCGTTGGCCGCTGAAATCCACCCGCTGCGGGTTGAAGGTGCCAGCCGGATCGATTTGCTGATTTGGATTCTCATCGTCTTCAGCACCGAGAAAACGCGTGCGCAGGATCTCATGGCGCTCGACCAATGTGCGCAAGGCCTCCTCCAGAGCCTCACAGTCGAGCTTTCCCTTCAGACTGAGCACTACTGGCACGTTGTAGTGTGCCTTCCTCGGTTCCATCTGATCCAGAAACCACAGGCGCTGCTGTGCGGACGAGAGCGGCAGGCGCTGCGGGCGCTCTGCTCCCCGCAAGGCTTTTTCTTCCTGCCCCCCTGTTTCTCCACGTGCTGATTCCACCCACTCGGCCAAGCCCGATATCGTCGCCGTCTCGAACATGCTGCTCAGCGGGATCTCCACCTCAAAGGTCTCTCTGATTCGCGCAATCACCTGCATCGCCAGCAGGGAGTGGCCCCCAAGAACGAAGAAGTTATCCTCCCGTCCCACATGCTCTACCTTCAGTACCTCGGCCCATATTTTCGCCAGCAACTCCTCGGTCCAACCTTGCGGCTCTTCGTAGTTCTCCCGCGCGTACGCTTCGGCTTCGGGCTTGGGCAGAGCTTTCCGATCCAGTTTTCCGTTTTGCGTCAGCGGAATCTCCCTCAGCCTCACGTAGGCCGCGGGCACCATGTAGTCGGGCAGCAAGGCGGTCAAATGCCTGCGGAGGTCCTCAGCTCGCGCTTCCTTCTCGCCGGCTTTCACCGTGTAGTAGGCCACCAGCCGCCGTTCGCCGGGAGTATCCACGGTAACGATCACAACGGCTTCTTCCACGCCGCCATGTTCCCGCAACCGGGCTTCGATCTCGCCCAACTCAATGCGGTAGCCCCGGATCTTGACCTGAAAGTCGTTCCGGCCTAAGAACTCGATCTCTCCTTTTGCGCGCCACCTCGCAAGGTCTCCGGTCCTGTACATCCGGGCTCCCTGCCCAAAGAAACGATCCGGCAAGAATCGCTCGGCGGTCAGCGCCGCACGGTTCAAGTATCCCCGTGACACTCCCACGCCCCCGATGTACAGTTCTCCGACGACTCCGACCGGTACCGGCTCATCTTCCTTGTCGAGGACATACATGCGCGTATTCGTGATTGGGCGGCCGATGGGCACCGTGCTCCGCGCAAAACCCGGCGGACAACTCCAGGCCGTCGAATCCACCGTCGTCTCCGTCGGTCCGTAGAGATTCTCCACCTGGATCCAG
>Ga0075028_100000188_pt1 | contig 22330 bp, 14 predicted proteins | sample LitLauG_LLR_2014_FD_71390 | JGI IMG/M metagenome (GOLD analysis project Ga0075028, IMG submission 71390) | Freshwater sediment microbial communities from Pennsylvania, USA - Little Laurel Run_MetaG_LLR_2014 | ecosystem: Environmental > Aquatic > Freshwater > Creek > Sediment | place: USA... | reverse complement strand
TCGCTCCAGCGCGAAATTCCATCGCACGCGCCGCGCCGCGATCATCCAGTACAAAACGTAGTCGCCGTCACGGAAGACCGGCGCGTCGTTGCAGGCCTGCACGCGCAGCTCGGGGAATGTTCCCGCAACGCTCTTTCGCGAAGCCTGGCGTGCGGCCGATTTACGCATTTCGTCGCCAGATCGAAAAATTAAGCGCGGAGGCGTAACTCACCCAGACCAGGTACGGAACAAGCAGCCATCCGGCAATCGGCGACACCGGCCAGAAACTGATGAGCGTTGCGGCAATAGCCAGCCATAGCAGGACAATATCGGCGAAGCCGCCTCCAGGCGATCGCAAGCGAAAGAAAATTCCCGACCACGCCACGTTCAGCAGCAGCTGAATTGTAAATAGCGCGATCGGCACGGAGGCCAGACCCGTTCTACGCCACACCAGCCACGCCGAAACTGCCATCATCAGGTACAGCGCCGTCCACACCGGCCCGAACAGCCAGTTTGGCGGAGTCCATGCTGGCTTGGAGAGTCCCGCGTACCAGGGAGCGAGCGCGGGAGTCGTCCACAGCGAACCGACCAGCGCCGCGGCCATGCAGATCGCGATAGAGAGAATCAGTTGCGGGATCATGACATTTATTCCGCTTGCCTCGCGGATGCACTCACTGCACGCTGTGTGGCGAGGCGCAAGTTGCGGCCAGGATTTATGGCCGCCCAACGAGTTGATTGAACTCCTCGACCAGCGACGCTTTTTCTCGAAACACTCCGCGCACCGCCACGGTGGACATCTGCGCCTCGTGGCATTTCACTCCGCGCACCGCAACGCAATCGTGCCTGCCGGTCGCCCGGATCACGCATCCCAGGGGATGCACCGTATTGACGAAAGTGTCCGCGATCTCCGAAACCAGATTTTCCTGCACGATGGCGCGCGAAGCCATCGCCTGAATCAGCCGCGGAATTTTAGACAAGCCGACGATCCGGCCGTTCGGCACGTAGCCAAAATGCATCTTGCCGCGATAGATCAAAAGATGGTGCGGGCAGAGCGAATAGAAATTAATATCCGAAACCACGATCAATTCCGTGTGCAGGGACTCAAACGTTTTCAAAATCTCCGCGGGATCGGCCTGATAACCGTGCGTCAGCCCTCGAAAAAGCCGGGCGACACGCGCGGGCGTGCCCTTGAAATGCTGATCGTTCAAGTCCAATCCCAGTTCTGACATCAGCTCGCCGACAATCCGTTCCAGCCTGGTGGATTTGGATTCCTCACCCAGGTACAGCGACACATCCCGGTTCTTGCGAACGCCGGATTCCATAGTTGAACTCACGTTGCTCCTCGACTCTCCGGCCGCCGGTGGTCCCAGGGCCTCATTTCATTCAGACTTTTCACTCACGCGACTCAACGCTTTTAACTATAATGCACATCGATTTGAGTACAAGGACAATCGGCCCGAGATCCAAATCGATGTGAACGTGGTTCAAACAGACCGTGGTTTCTTTGCCTGGCAGTTAAATCAGGCTGAATTTTGAGGTGCGACTGTGCTTTCAGACACGCTCCGCAAGGAGCTTCGCCAGTACGCTATCGGAGAAAAGGTGCGCATCCTGCGCCTCGGTAAGAAAATGGGCCTGGTCGAGCTGGGCCGCCACACCGGGCTTTCCGCCGCCATGCTCTCCAAAATCGAGCGCGGAAAACTGTTCCCCACGCTGCCAACCCTGGCGCGCATCGCGCTGGTCTTCAGCGTGGGTCTGGAATATTTCTTCTCCGAGGATCAAAAGCGCCACGCGCTGGGCATCGTTCGCCGCCGGGAGCGCAAACGCTTCCCCGAACATTCCGGCGGCAAGGATGTTTCATTCTTCTTTGAGTCGCTCGATTTCGCCGCCGTGGAGCGAAAGCTGAACGCCTACCATGCGGAGTTTCAAGTCCTCCCGGCGGGACGAGCGCGAATGCACCATCACGACGGAGTTGAATTTCTCTCCGTGCTGCGTGGAAAGCTCGAAATGAAAATTGCCGCCGAAACGCATGTGCTGGAATTGGGAGATTCGATCTACTTCGATTCCTCGCAGCCGCACTCCTACCGGCGAGCGAGCAAGACGCCCTGCTCGGCGATCGTCGTTACCGTGCCGTGAACGATCTGGGGACTGACGGGACGACTCAATTGCGCCGCGTTCCAAGCTTAAAATTCCGCAGCCCAAAGAGGCTGCGGAAAAAAATACAAAAATTGTCATTCTGAGCGAAGCGAAGAATCTCTCTTTCTTTGATTCTACTAGGAGTTAGATCGAAGAGAGATTCTTCGCTTCGCTCAGAATGACACGGATTTTGAGTTTTTCCGCAGTCCAAAGCCTGCACCAGCGAAATCCGCGATGTATACTAGGTTTTAGATCGAATATTTCAGGAGCCTGACGCATGAAACGAACCGTCCGCTTGGCCGCTGTTGCGATTGTTTTTCTGGCGATGGCGCCGACCCTGCTGCTCCGCGCGCAGGGCAACAAATCCAACCGCCAGGCGGATGTGGTGCAGACGTCGCGCGGCGAGCTGCGCATTACTCCGGTGTATCACGGCAGCGTGATGCTGGAATTCGGCGGCAAAGTCATCCACGTAGATCCCTGGAGCCAGGGCGACTTCACCGGACTGCCGCCCGCGGACATGATCGTCATCACCCACACGCATCAGGACCACCTCGATCGCAGCATGGTCGATAAGCTGCACAAGCCCGAAACGATTATCGTCGCGCCGCCGGCCGTTACGGACACTCTGAACTGCGCGCCAGCCTGCGGGGTCGTCGAGCCGATCAGCGATTCCGAACAGCGCGCGGTGATGGGCATCGGCTTCCAGGGCGTGCCCATGTACAACCTGGTGTTTGGCTCAGGTCCAGGCAAGCCGTATCACCACAAGGGAATCGGCAGCGGCTACATCATGACGTTTGGCGAAACGCGCGTTTATTTTTCCGGCGACACCGAATGTACCCCGGAAGTGAAAGCCCTGAAAAATATCGACGTGGCGTTTCTGGCCATGAATCCTCCCCGCACGCAATCCACACTGGAAGCGGCCGAGTGCGTGAAGGCCTTTAAGCCGAAGGTTGTCTATCCCTATCACTATCGCGGTTCGAAGCTGGAAGAGTTTTCGGATGCGCTGAAGAATACCCCTGGGGTGGAAGTGCGGATTCGCAAGCTGGAAGGGGAATCGTAGATTCACGCACTGGTTCAGTGTGGGACGCCCTCTTGTTTGTTGAAGTCATGGCAAGTGTTTCAAAAATCCACAGGCTGAAGCCTGTGCTACTAAAAGCCTTCCGCGCAGTGCTGCCCGCCGTCACACCCGGCGGTGACCGGCCTCACATGCAAATCCTCCACACATAGACACAATAGAATTGGCAGGAGGCTCAACGCGCCGCATAGGCGGTAGAGGGAATGCAACGCGGCTGGGAATCCTGCCAGGCTAGTACCGGATGCGTAGGGAGGATTTCATGATCAGCGCAAAAGTCCAACTGACCCAATCCCTGAAACCGGATCGCCAATTTGTCGCCACCACCGGCAGCAACCACCATCTGCTGCTGGATGATCCTACCGGCGGCAGCGGTCCCAAACCCATCGAATTGGTAGCCGTGGCCCTTGCTGGATGCACTGCGTTCGACGTGATTACCGTGCTTCGCCAGAAATTCCATCAGAAAGTTACGGGGTATGAAGTTCGCGTCCAGGCCGATCAGGCGCAAATGCCGCCGCAGGTATTCACGGCGGTGCGTATCATTCACACTGTGACGGGCTGGAACGTTGATCCCGCCGCGGTCGAGGAAGCCATTCGCCTGTCCGAGGAGAAGTATTGCTCCGTGGGCGCGATGCTGAAACACACCGCCGCGTTTGACACCACGTTCGAAATTGTAGAGGAGCGGACGACGTGCCCTGCCGCGGAGCCCGAAACCGTCGAGGTTTGACGCAACCCCGCGCGATAAAAGGAATTGCGAAGACCGTTGCCGCCTAGGACGGGCGCGAACTTTCGCTCTGCTCGCTTTCCAAAGACGTCGCTTGCAGCGGCGCTACCGGCGCTGTGCCGTCGCCTGACTTGACGATAATTTCCAGCATCTTGCTGACAAACTCGTTCAAGCTCGGCATGCCCATCAGCAAATCGAGCGGCAACTTCACCGCTAGCGATTCCTCCATCGAGTGCTGAAGTTCGAGCGCCATCAGCGAATCCAGTCCCAGATTGCCCAGCGATTCTTCCGGATCGAGTTCCGGAGCTTCCAGCGCCATCACCTGCGCCAGCGTTTTCTGCACGTGCGCCAGCAGCATGGCGTGCTGTCCGGCCGGGGGCAGGGCAAACAATTCCTGCAGCGAAATTTTTGGCCCGGAGGCTCGTCCCGAGTTCGGCGTGCCGGATTTGGCTTTCTCACGCAGCAAATCGCCCAGAAAGTTCGGCGGCGGATTCCCGTTAAGGGAGCGCTCCAGGTTTGTCCAGTCGACGGCCATCGCTATGGCTTGCGGCGGCGCGTTCTTTTCGAACAGCCTGCTGAGCGCGGCGAGTGCCAGCGCCGGAGGCAGCGGATGCATCACACGAGAAGCCGGCGCGCGTGGTCCCGCGGCTCGCGCGGCCATGCCAACCTCGGCCCACGGTCCCCAGTTTACGGAGAGAGCCGGCAAGCCGCGCGCTCGGCGATCGTAGGCCAGGCCGTCGAGGAACGCGTTGGCCGCCGCATAGTTGGCCTGTCCGGGCGAACCGAGTACCGACGCAACCGAAGAAAACATCACGAAGAAATCGAGCGGCATTCCGGCCGTCAACACGTCAAGGTTCCAGGCGCCGATGGCCTTGGGAGCCAGCACGCGGCGGAAACTCTCGTCCGTGGTATTGAGCAGCAACCGGTCATCCAGAACTCCGGCGGCGTGCATGACGCCGCGCAGGGGCGGCATGGTGTCTCGGATCTGGTTCAGCGCTCGCGCGAGCTCTGTCTCGTTCGAAACGTCGGCCTGAATCGTCGCGACGTTCACGCCTTTGGCCGCCGATTCAGTGGCAAATGCCGTACCCGCCGCGGAGGCACCGCTGCGGCTGAGCAGCGCAATGTGCCGCGCGCCTTTGTCCGCCAGCCAGCGCGCCACGGCCAGGCCCAGGCCTCCCTGGCCGCCGGTGATCAGATAGGTCGCGTCGGCTCGCAAAGCAAGCGTGCGGTCTCCATGGGCATCGGCGGCGCCGTCGCTGAACGAAAGCACAACTTTACCAATGTTTTTTCGCCGGGCCATGTAGCGGAAGGCGTTGGCGGCGTCTTCAATCCGGAAAATATTGTGGGGCAGCGGTTTCAACGCGCCGCGCTGGAACATGGCCATCAATTCGAAAAGCAGCGTGCGCACCAGTTCGGGGCGCTCGCGGCACACGCGCTCCAGATCCAGCGCGAAGTACGAAAGGTTGTTGCGGAACGGGAACAGCCCCATCGGCTTGTTCTGGTAGATATCGGTCTTCCCGATTTCCACGAAGCGGCCGTACGCGGCGAGAATCGAAAGGCTGCGCGTGATGTATTCGCCGGGCAACGAGTTGAGCACCACGTCCACGCCGTAGCCGCCCGTCTTCTTCATGATTTCGTCGGCGAACGACAGCGAGCGCGAATCGTAGATGTTGCGCACGCGCATGGATTTCAAATACGCGCGTTTTTCCAGTGAGCCCGCCGTGGCGAATATTTCGGCGCCGGCCTGCTGCGCAATCTGCACGGCGGCCATGCCCACGCCTCCGGCAGCGGCATGAATCAGAACGCGTTCTCCGCGCTGCAGCCGCGCCAGTTGATTCAGGGAATAGTAGGCGGTCAAAAACGCGATCGGAATCGTGGCCGCCTGCCCGAAGTTAATCGAGGCAGGCTTGGGGATCACGGCTCGTGAGTCCGCCGTGACGTAGGCTCCCAGGCTTCCCGAGGCGATGGCGATCACTTCGTCGCCGATATGGAAATCGGTGACGCCCTCTCCCACCGCGGAGATCGTTCCCGCGCATTCCGAACCGAATGGAATGGGTCCGCCCGGATACACGCCGGCGGCGTTCATCACATCACGAAAATTCAGGCCGGCGGAATTCACGCGAATTTCAACCTCTCCAGGAAGCGGCCCGGTGCGTGACCCTCCGCGCAGAATGAGGTTGTCGACATTCCCCGGACGGGTGATATCGAGGCGGAAGGATTCGGCATCCGGAAACGACATCAGCGTTGTGGAAGAATTTCTCTGCGCGCGCGTCTCCATGCGGGCCACGTAGCGTGCGCCCTTGCGGTACGCGATTTCGCGTTCCGACCCGGAAACCAGCAGTTCCTCGCACAGCGCCGCAATTTCCTGTTCGGAGCTTTGCGGATCGAGATCGATGCGTGTGCAGCCCAGCGCCGCGTGTTCCAGATCGATGGTTTTCGCCATGCCCCACAGCGGAGTTTGCGAAAGCGCTACGCGCCCTGGATCGGGCCCGGCAGGTTGCGCGCCGCGCGTCACGATCCACAGGCGCACCTTTGCTCCCTGGGCTTGGCGGACGAGCGTCTGCACGAACTGCAGGGCTGCGATCCAGCTCGCTTGGGATTCGGCAACGGCACTCGGGCTGGACTGGATGTCCGCGCTGTCCAGGCCCGCCAGATAGACGACGTGGTTTGTTCCAGCCGCCGGGTGAAAATCTTGAAGCTGATCTGAATTCGTCAGTGTGCAAGCCGCACCGCGCGATTGCAGTTGCGCCGCCAGCGACTGGCCCACGCCGCCAGAATCGGCAACGATCAACCAGGAGGAAGTCTTCGACTCCTCCTCTCCGATGTCCGCGGGATTTTTTTTGCGAATCCACGAAACGTCGTACAAAAGGTCCGCTGGATTTTCGCGCGCTTCGCGGGCGGAGTCTCCGGAAATCAGCTTCACTCGAAAGCCGAGGATCTCGGCCACCACGCATCCTTCCGCGTCCAGCAGTCGGAAGTCGGCGTCCACAACGTCCGCGCCCAGCGCGCCGCCCGGGCGAATCTGGCAATGGCTGAAGAGCCGCGCGGCGGGATGCTCCAGGCAGCGCAACGTGCCCACAGCCGTGGGCAGATACATCATTTTTCGTGTGGAAGCCGCAGCTTCTTCCGGCAGGGCCGCTCCCAGCACGTGCAGGCAGGAATCGAGCAGCGCCGGATGAAACCACATTCCGCTGGCGTCCCCGTTTGTGGCGCAAAGCGAGCTGGCCGTGGCGGGAAGCTGGATTTCTCCGAGCGCTTCGTTTTCGCCGCACCATACCTGCTCCACGCCCTGAAACGTCGGCCCGTATTCGAGCCCCGCATTTTTCAGCGAAGCGTAAAGTTCCGCCGCGGTTTTTCCGCGCGGGCAGCGGGCGCGTATTCCCTCCAGGCTGAACTGCTCCTCGGCGCAGCGCGCCAGATCGGGAGATTCCATGCGCATGTCGCCCGAGGCATGCAGCGTCCAGGGCGAAGCATCGTGATTGCCGTTGAGAGCGGCGTTGGAACTGTAAATTTGAAACGAAGCGCTGCCTCCAGCCGCCGGTGACGCTACCAGTTGCAGCGATCGCGAACCCGTGGAGGGAAGAATCAACGCTTCCTGAAAGGCCACATTCGACAGGACCGTATTTCCCGCGCCAAACAATTCCGACGACGCGGCGCGGGCCATCTCCAGATACGCCGCCGCCGGGAAAACCGGAGAGCCCTGCACGCGGTGATCGCCGAGGTAGCGATGCGAATCCATCGCGATTTTGCTCTGGAACTGCGGCATGGGCAGCGCGGAATTCACGCGCTCACCCAGCAGCTCATTCACCGGCTTGGCGGATTTCTTCGCGCCCGGCTCGCTATACGGTTCTTCCCAGCATCGTTCGCGCTCAAAGGGATAGGTTGGCAGCGGCACCTTGAACGGTTGGTACGGTTCGTCAAACGCCAGCCAATCCACGCGCGCGCCACGGACGTACAGCGCAGCGAGGCTGGTGAGCATGCTCTGCCAGCCGCCTCGTCCGCCATTAAGCGACCCGAGCAAAACCGATTTTGTTCCCGGCTCGGTAAATCGCGAAAATCCCGACGCCCCGCTGCCGGGGCCCACTTCCAGGAAAAGTCCGAAGCCCTGCGCCGCCAGCGTTTCGATCCCTGTTTCCAGGCGCGCTCCCTGCGAGATATGCAGGCGCCAGTAGCTGCTGCCGGGAATTTCACCGGAGGACAACGACTGCCCCGTCATTCCCGAAACGAAGGGGATGCGCGGCGCTTCGAATTTCACCGCAGCCGCCGCGCGTTCGAACGCGTCGTACGGGCCGTTGCCGTGGCCGTTCTTCGGCGTGCGCAGCTCGACGCACACGCGTTCGGTGATCAGCTGCAGCGCATCTTCCAGTTTCATGACGCCGGAAATCACGGCGGCAGTGTACTCACCGACTCCCGCGCCCAGCACGGCGTCCGCTTCGATGCCCCAGGATTTCCAAAGCTCCGCTTGCGCGAATTGCACAGCGAAAAGCGCCAGCGGGCGGTGCTCCGCGCGGTCCGGTGCGTCCAACGCTTCGAGTAAGAACTGCCCGCTTTCCAGCCCCAGTTGTTTCGCACAGCGATCCATCGCCGCGTGAAATACGGGATGCCCGGCGTACAACGAATTGGCCGCGCGGCTGCCCGAATCCCCGGCGCCGAACACGAACGCGACGCGCGCCCCATCCTTCTTCGCGGCGCCACCGGAGCGCATTTCCGCCACCGCCTGTTCCGCGGTTCGCCCTTCGGCGACGGACGAAAGTCCCTCGCGCAACTGGTCCTTGTTTTCCACGACCAGGGCCAGCCGGCGCGCGAATTGTGATCTTCCGGTATTGGCGCTGAAACAAATGTCGGCCAAACTGTCCGCCGAATGTTCCGAGAGATGCCGGGCCATGCGGCCGGCCAGATTCTTCAGGGCGGAGTCCGTGCGCGCGGATAGCGTCAGGATATGGCACGGCCGTTCCGGAAGGCCCTCGGGGCGCGACTGCGCCGGAGCGTCTTCAATAACGATGTGCGCATTGGTGCCGCCAAATCCAAAACTGCTGATGCCGGCAAAACGGTGAGGCTCGCGCGGCCAGGGCTGCGGCGTAGTGGGAATCGAGATGCGCGTTCCGGCCAGCGAAATCCGTGGGTTGAGCTTGGTGAAATGCAGTTGCGCCGGAATCTCATCGTGCTGCAGGGACGCCAGAACTTTTGCCAGACCGGCCATGCCGGAAGCGTTTTCGGAGTGCCCGATATTGGCCTTTACCGAACCCACCAGGCAGGGAGGCGCGCCCGGAGCGGGTTTTCCGAGCACGGACTTCACTGCTTCGAGCTCGATGGGATCGCCAATCGATGTCCCGGTGCCATGAGCTTCGAAGTAGGTGAGATCGGAGGGCTGGAGTTTGGCCTTTTCCAGCGCTTCGAGCATCACAGCCTGCTGCGCCGAGGCGTTGGGAGCGGCGATGCCGGCGGTGCGTCCGTCCTGGTTCACGGCCGTTCCGCGGATGACGGCGAGAATGTTGTCGCGATCGCGCACCGCGTCGGACAGGCGCTTGAGGATCACCGCGCCGCAGCCTTCGGACCGCACGTAACCGTCGGCCTTGGCGTCAAACGTTTTGCAGCGGCCGTCGGAGGCCATCATGCGCGCGTGGGAAAACGCGATGGTCACTTCGGGCGAAAGGATCAGGTTTACTGCCCCCGCGATGGCCATGTCGGATTCCGAACTGCGCAGGCTCTCGCAAGCCATGTGAATGGCGACCAGCGATGAAGAGCACGCCGTGTCCACCGCGACGCTCGGGCCGCGCAGGTCCAGCAGGTACGAAATTCGGTTAGCCGAAATGCTGTGGGCGTTTCCGGTGCCCATGTAGGCATTGAGTATTTTTAAGTGATCTTTATATCTGATGATTACGTTGGAATAATCGAAGCCGCCAATGCCGATGAACACCCCGGTGCGGCTGCCCGCCAAACGGTCCGGCGCCTGCCCGGCGTGCTCCAGGGCTTCCCAGGTTACCTCGAGCAGCACGCGCTGCTGTGGGTCCATGGCTGCCGCTTCGCGCGGAGAGATTCCGAAGAAATGAGGGTCAAAACGGTCCACGCCGGTGAGGAAGCCGCCCCACCGAGTGCTCATCTTCGCGGTCGTGCCGGGCAACGGATCGAAAACCGCATCCACGTTCCAGCGCTCGCGCGGAATTTCCGTGATCGAATCGACGCCGTTATGCAGCAAAGTCCAGAACTCGTCCAGGCCGGAAGCGCCCGGAAACCTGCAGCCGATTCCCACGATTGCGATGGATTCACCGCCGCTCGCGGGCTCGGCGCTTTCCTGCCGGTGATCGCCGCGCGCGGTGCTGTTCAGATTTCCAGCCAGGCGATGGGAATAGGATTTGTTGCTCAGGTAATCCCAAACCAGGCCGCTGCGCGGATGGCTGGCGGCATCCTCGCCGGTGCCGGAGTGCGACTCCAGATCGCGCCACTCGTGCACCACTTCCAGCTCACCTGCCAGAAACGCGTCCCGGCAGGCATACCGCTGAATCTTTCCGCTGGAGGTCCGCGGAATGCTGCGTGGCTGAATCAGAACGACAGCTTCGGGGTGCAGGTCGTGCGATTCCGTGAGCGCGCGGCGAATCGCGGTCACGGCATCATCGCCGGGAACCGCGTCGGGATCGTTCACTTCTTGAACGATCACCAGCCGCTCCGAACCGTCGGACTCAATCGAGAAGGCTGCCCCGGACGCGGGACGAAGCGCGCGATGGCTGCGCTCCACGGTGTGTTCCAGATCCTGTGGATAGTGGTTCGAACCACGAATGATGATCAGGTCTTTCAATCGCCCGGTGACGAAAACTTGCCCGTTGTCCAGGAAACCGAGATCGCCGGTGCGCAGGAACGGTCCCTCGCCCGACTCCAGGCGCGCGCCAAAAGTCTGCTCCGTCTCCGCGGGCTTGTGCCAGTAGCCCTTGGCGATGCTGGGACCCGAAATCCAGATTTCGCCGACGCCATCCGCCGCGCACGGCCGCCGCGTTTCGGAATCGACAATCACAACTTTCAGACCTGGCGCGACACCGCCGCAACCCACCAGCGTGCGAGCGCCGGGAGCGCCACTCGGCGCCGGTTCCACGCGATGGCGCTGCAGGGCATCGGCCTGCACGGAGGGCGTAACGGGTTTGCCACCCGCGGAATGTCCTGAAACGATCAGCGTGGATTCGGCCAAGCCATACGCGGGACGAAAGGCTTCGGCCCGGAAGCCGCACGGCGCGAACGCCGCGGCAAATTGCGCCAGCGTATCCGGGCGCACAGGTTCGGCGCCGCAAAGCGCCACTTGAATCATCGAGAGATCGAGCCCGGCGCGGTTTTCGGCGGAAATTTTTTGGGCGCAAAGTTCGTAGGCGAAATTCGGCGCGACCATGGTCGTCGCGCGGTAGCGTGACAGCGCCGCCAGCCAGCGCAGCGGCCGCTGCAGGAAGGACGATGGCGACATCACGATCATTTCGCCGCCGGCGTACAGCGGCTGGAGCAATCCGCCGATCAGCCCCATGTCATGGTAGTGCGGCAGCCAGGTGACGCCTACGCTTTCCCGGGAGAAGCCGAACACCTGCCGCAGGCACGACAGGTTATGCAGCAGGTTCCCGTGCGTGACCATCACGCCGCGCGGGGCGGAGGTCGATCCGGACGTGTATTGCAGAAAGGCGAGCGTATCGAGCTTCGCGCCGGGGTCTTTCCATTCAGCAGCCTGGGCGGAAGGCACATCGTCCGATGCCAGCCATTGCAGCTTTTTCAGCTCCGGCGCGCGCTTGAAGAGGTCTTCGGACTGCCCGCGGATTTTGGCCGTGGTCAGAACGAATTTTGCTTCGCAATCCGCCGCGATGGCCAAGAGGCGGGGAAGCTGGCGGTGCAGGCGGGCCGGAAAAACCGGAACGGCGATTACTCCCGCGTAAACGCAGCCCCAGAAGGCGGCGATGAATTCCAGGCCGGCGGGATAGACCAGCAGTGCGCGCTCTCCGGCGGCGCGGTGCGAAGCGAGCGAGGCGGCAATCGCGCGTGCCTGCGCTTCCAGCTCCTCGTACGTGACGCGGGCTTCCTCGGTTTCCCCTTCGCTCAGAAATCGAAACGCCGCTCGCGAGGCGTGCTCCGCCCTTCGGGCGCGGAGCAGGTCCACCAAATTCGAGAAATGGGTCTCGTGGTCGGATGAAGAACTAGCCAAAGTAAACGTCTCCCGGGAATATCCACCTGCGCTGAATCGCCGATCGGGCGGAGCGGCCTATTTCTTGTCCGCTTCGCCAGGCTTGCCCTGCGGGCTGTGTTCCAGCGCGTCCGGGGTGAACAGTGATTCGTTCAGCCCGGTATTCAGATGGATTTCATCAATCGTTAAAAGCGTCTTGGTGCCATCGGGCACGGTACGAATTTCGGTCCTACGCGCGCCCCAGATGCCCGATTCCTTGCGCAATCCGGTGGCATGCAGCTCGCGCAGCTTGTGCCCCTCCTGATCGTACATTTCCGCATGCAAAATGCAGGGTACATCCTGCGCTACCCAGTAATAAATATATTTATATTGTGAACGTTCCGCCGCAACCGGCGTGGCCTCCACCTTATAGGTTTTGTGGCCTTCAATCATATCCTCGTCGGGAAGCATCTGGTAATTAAAGTCATTTAATGACCGTTCGGCAATGTCCTCATAAGTAAAGTCGCTCCCGGCGAAGCGCTCGGAGCGCTCGCGGGCGGCCACGGCCCGCACCCGCTCGGTAGCCGGCGTGTAGATCCACTGGCGGTCGGAGATTCCGGGCTGGTTGATGGAAAGCAGCGTGACGCCGCGAAGGTCCGGAGGCTCGGTGAAACGCACCAGGGTTTTGCCATTGCCAAAGGAGCCGATGCGCCGGATGGTGAAGCGCTTTTTGACTGAATGTCCATCCTTATCAGTAAGTTCCAGCGTCGCACGCAGGGTTACGTCATGGCTGGTGTCCTGGTCGTAGACGCCGGTCATTACGGTTTTAGCGTCCGTGGCGGCCATGCTGGGGAGCGCCGGCGCCACACAGAAAGCCAGCGCCAGGAGCAGCGCTTTGCGCCGCGTCGCGTTCTTGCGTGGGTTGCATGCCTGAAGTTTATTCATAGCCGATCGCCTCGATCACTTCCATGCGAGCCGCCTTACGCGAAGGCCACCATCCGGCCGCCAGCGAAATGGCGGTCACCACCGGCACGGACAGCAGGACAAATTCCCAGGGAAAATAAAACGGAACGGTGTAGCCCACCAGGACAACCGATACGGCGTGCGACATGAATACGGTGTTCAGCACGCCCGCGATTGAGCCGACGAACACTCCCACCACGGCGACGGCCACTGCCTCCAGCAGCACCAGTTTGCGGATTTGCGCGCGCAGCCCGCCGATGGCCCGCACGATGCCAATTTCGCGGCGACGCTCAGACACAGAGATTAGCAGCGTGTTTACAATACCCAGGATCGCGATGGCCACGGCCACCACCAGTTGCATGTAATTCAGCGTGAAGAACTGATCCACCAGGCTGGAGATCCAGCGCTTGAACTCGGAATTCGTATAGACAAAGGCGTGAAACGATCCGGCGGTCAGCTTTTCGATCTGCGCCTTCATCGCCACCTGGTCTGCGCCGGGATTCAGATCGACGTCCACAAAATCCACAGCGTCGTCTCCCCAAAATTTCTTGTAGACGGCGCGGTCCATGAAAATGGTTCCCTTTTCCGAGCGGTAGTCGTCCAGAAATCCGACAATCGGCAAATCGAGCGGCCCCGTGGGCGATTCGAGCGTGAGGCGGTCTCCGACACCGGCGCTAAAGCGCAGGGCGAAATTGCGCGACACCAGAACGCCGCGTCCCTGTGCGAGCTGGTCATGAATCGTGCTCGTATTTGCATCTTCGATGGCGCTTTGCGAGCGCGCCAGGAATCCATCCATTTCGATGGCAATCAGGGCCGCTGTGTCGCCTCGATAGGGAATGGCGGTGAAGCGCACATTCTCCACGTGGCTCACGCCGGGCAGCGCGGCAATCTGTTTGCTCAAATCCTCGGTGAAGTGATAGCTGGTGGAGCGCAGCATCGCGGACGTGGCCACGAAGATGTCCGCGTTCAACACCTGATTCATCCAGCGGTCCAGCATGCGGCGGTAGCTCTGGATGTAGGAGGTCGTCGAAAAAACAAACATCAATCCGACCATCAGCGCGCCGACCGTCGCGGCGGAGCGGCGAGGCGTTTGGATCATGGCGTCCACCGCCAGCGCGCCTTCCGAGCCGCCCAGCCAGTTCATGGCCGGGCGCATCACCTTCGCGGCCCACAGCACGAGTTTGGGAAGCACCACGGTCAGGCCCAGCAGAACGACGGTGGCAAAAACAAATTGAATGGGCAGGCCGAACCGCCGCGGCGTCCACAAAACGCAGGCTGATCCGGCGAGGATCATCAGCAGGCCGCCGCCCATCCGCTTCCAGCCCAGCACCGATTCGCGATGTCGGGCCTCGATGTTGTGCAAAGCCATGGCCGGCTCCAGCGAAGCCGCGCCGCGCGCCGGAAACCACGCGCCGATTACGGAGGTCGCCACGCCTAGCGCGAAGGCGATGGCGCACTGATCCCAGTGCAGTTTGGCCGGAGCAGCGGAGGCCACCACGCCGTAAACCGCCGCCACCATGCCGCGCATCACGCGGTTGGCAGCTGAAGCCAATATAAATCCGCCGGCGATGCCGATCAGCGAACCAATCACGCCCATCAGCAGCGCTTCGCCCAGAAACATGCGATTCACGTTGCTCTGCTCGACGCCCACCGCGCGCAGGATGCCGATTTCCTTCCAGCGCTGGTTCACCGCAATGGTGAAGGAATTAAAAATGATGTACACGCCGACCAGCAGCGCCACAAAACTGGTGATCAGGATTCCCACGCGCATCGCGGTCACCGCGTTTTCCAGCGCCTGGCCGCGGACTTCCGGGCGGTCCACTTCCACTCCGGGCGGAAGCTGCGCGCGCAAGCGCTGCTGCACGGTTTCCAGCGGGACGCCGGCGGCGTTCATCAGATCGATGCGGTCAAATTTACGCCCACGGTGAAACACAACCTGCGCCGAGTAAATATCCATCACGGCAACGTTGCCGCCAAACACTTCGCCCACCCCGACAGGCTTGAACGTGCCCTGAACGCTGAATTCTTTTTTCCCATCCGACGCGAAGATGGTCATCTTGTCGCCGACTTTCAATCCGTGGCGGTCGGCAAAAGAGCGCGAGAGCAGAATGGAATTGGGCTGCGCGAGGAACACCAGCGGATCGGAAATCTGCGTCTGGGTGCGGTCAAACTGATAGTCGCGTAGTTCGTGATCGCCGGTGGTGTCGACGCCCAGCACGAGCAGCGAACCCTCATCGGCAAAGGAAGTCTGCACGATCGTTTCGATGATGGGTTCGGCCAACTGCACGCCGGGAGTCGCGCGCACAGTGTCCAATACTTTTTCGGAGAACCCGGCTTCCCCGGCGGAAACTTGAAGAGTGGCCTTGCCCGCGAGTTTCTCAACGGTGGCGCGCAGGGAATCGAGCAGCGTCGCGTTGCCCGTGCGGATGGCAAAGAACACGGCGACGCCCAAGGCGATACCGAGCGTGGTCAGCGCGACGCGCAATCGGTGCGCGCGCCATTGCTTGAAAGTAATGAGCCACATGGCTCCGAGCATCAGCGCTCACCCGGGGCTACGGCGCCGGTCCGGCCGGTGTGGATTTCCTTCACGAATTTGCCGTCACGCAGCGTGAGCACGCGATCGCAGAAGGCGGCAGCCAGGTCATTGTGCGTGACGAGCAAAATGGTGTTGTTGAATTCGTTGTGCAGATCGTTCAGCAGCCGAAGAATGTCTTCTCCGGTGGCGGAATCGAGATTGCCGGTGGGTTCGTCGCCCAGCAGGATCGGAGGACGGAACACCAGGGCGCGGGCAATGGCCACGCGCTGGCGCTCGCCGCCGGAAAGCTCATCCGGTCGGTGATGCGAGCGGACTTTCAGTCCGACGCGCTCGAGCATGGCCGTGGCGCGTTCTTCCGTCTCGCGCTTGCGCACTCCCTGCAGGCGCAGCGGCAGCGCGACGTTTTCAATGGCTGTGAGCGTCGGAAGCAGATTGAATGTCTGGAAGATCATGCCCAGCTTTTCACGCCGCAGGCGCGTGCGCCGGTCGTCATCCAGCGTGGCGAGTTCCACGCCTTCGAGCTTGATGGAGCCGGAGGTAGGCTGATCCAGCCCGCAGATCAGGTTGAGCAGCGTGGACTTCCCGGAGCCGGAGGGTCCCATGACGGCGACGCGCTCGCCCTGCTCGACGGTTAAGCTCAGATTGTAGAGGGCCTGTACGGCCCCGCCGTCTCCGTAAGTTTTGGAGACATTGGTGAGCTGGATCATGATCGCGGCCGAGAACATCCGGGGCAGACACGCCAGCGTCTCAGGCGGGAGCCAATTCTACCCCAGCGCCCCACTACCACGAAGGCTAAAATTGCTGTAGATGTTGCGGGCGACACCAAGTAGGACACTCGGCGATTCGAATTCGGTGCAGTAGAATCAAATCGGACGGCGGAAGTGGATACGACGAGATGCCAAAACATTCCATGAAAGTTAGAACAATGGTGGCGGTGGTTGGGTTGTGCCTGGGTGTGTTCGTGTTGGGCGGTGCCCGGCCCGCAGTTGCCGCCGACGACCAGCAGGAACTACAGCGGGTTGACGGCGCGGCGTTCCCGCCGGGCAAGCCCGTGGCGAATGTCGCCGGTGAGATGCTCGATCCTGATTTTACCTGGACCGATGCCGCGGGGAAGACTCGCGAAAGAGCGGCGATCGTTCAAGTTCTGAAATCCGGAGACGGCCTGCCGCGGGAAACGGAGCATGGTTATCCCGCCGGCAAAGTTCACATCTATGGACGCGTCGGCGTGGTGCAGGAGAGCAGCGGGCATCTCTATGTGCTTCGTGTCTGGGGAAAACAAAAGGAAAGCTGGCAGTTGCTGGTCTACCAGGCCGTGTCCATCGGCGCGGCGCCCGCAGCGGGATCCGGTGCGGACGCGTGTGACAATCCGTGCAAAGGTGTGCCATTCGAACCCCACGGCGAAGCCCAGACTGAGGTGATTCACGCCTACCAGGCCGTGGAACGCGCGGTGACCGCGCACGATTCGGCAGCCTGGGGCGCGCACATCGGCGAAGAATTTTTTGCGGTTACTTCGAACAGCGATCGTCCGCTCGACAAAGCCACGCGCATGGCCGGGCTCGACAATCAGAAAGTTGGTGGAATCGCTCCGTTTCCGCTGGTGTCGGCGCGCATGTTCGAATTTGGGGATGCGATGGTCATGACCTCCCGGCAGCAACCGAAGGGCGGTTTGCCGCTGCACGTGACGCGCGTCTGGGTGAAGCGCGCAGGTTCATGGCTGGAGGTTTTCAGCTACCAGACGACGATTCAATAAGCTCAGTAAGCGAGCTGCGCCGGCGAGGCCACTGCGTTTTCGCAGCAGCCTCGCCGGGCCGAAGCTTTTTTTTGAGGAGCTTTTAAACGCTGGCTATTTTGCGGGCGCTGGCGGAGCCGGTGGCGCGGCCGGAGTCAGCGGAGGCTGCGGCCCGAGCACCTTGGTCAGCGCCTGATACGCGCACATTTCGTCGGCGTTGCCGCCGCCCACTCCCACCGCTCCGATCAATTGATTTTCCACCACGATCGGCAGGCCGCCGGGAACGAAGTAGTAGGAAAGCCCCTCAGCCCTGCCGAGATCGAGACGAATCAGCCGGCCGTCCACGGTGTTAAACCGCTGCGCGACGGAAGCTGACGAACCGCGTGCGTACAGCGCGGTCTTGGCTTTCATCAGGCCGGTCTCAGCGCCGATGGGCAGGACGCCGTCCATGGCGTGAGCGTCGATGATGTCGCCGGTCGGCGAAAGCACGAAAATAACGATGGACTGGTTGCCGGGCTGGCCTTTTTGCCAATCGACGCAGGCGTTGACGATGGCCCGCGCGGTGTCCGCGCTGATTACATTTTTCATCAGCGTGCGCTTGGCCACATCATCCGAGACCGTTACTTTGGCGAGTGTGGCCGGAGTGGCGCCCTGGGCCCACGCGTTCGCGCCTCCGAAGGAAAGCGCCGCCGCGCCCGCGGCCAGAATTGCAGCGGAACGGAAAGCAGTACGGAAAAATCCTGAAGGTTTCACCATTTTGTTCTCCCCTTATCTCCCCTGAATTTTGAATCCTTGCTTGCGTTGCCCCAAAATTCCTAGAAATGCACGGTAATGCTCTGTGATGATTTCCCGCCCCGGCGTTCCTCGCAACCGGGACTCTACACCCGTATGGCCGCCAGCCAAAAATAAAATTCACCCGGCGCTCAAACATGAGTTGTACTGAGGTTGAAACTCCGAACGGATGCTAGGACGCCGGCCGCCCTGTACTCGTTTCATGCAAGTGCGCGACGTCCGCGGACTTTCTCCGCGGGAAATCGCGGATTGCCGGTTGACACGATGCGAACCCGCCTGTTACAGAACTTCGTGACGCTCTGGCGCGCCTGATTTGCGCCGGCGCTAACTTCAGCTCTCAGAAAGCGGACTTCTTCATGACACTCCCGAACGAACGCGCGAAATACTCGGCCATCGTGGACCGGCCAAAACTCCGTTTGCCCAACGGCGAACGAATTATTATCTGGACGGTGGTGAACGTCGAAGTGTGGGACATTGCGCGCCCCATGCCCCGGCAGGTGCTGGTGCCGCCCACCGGCGTGACCACGCTGCCCGACGTCGCCAATTGGAGCTGGCACGAGTACGGCATGCGCGTCGGGTTCTGGCGCTTCCACGCGCTGTACGAGAAGCTGAAAATCCGCCCGTCGCTTTCCATCAACGCGCGCGTCTGCATCGACTACGCGCGCATTGCCCAGGCCTGCAAGGACTCCGGCTGGGAATTCATGGGACACAGCTTCGATCAACGCCCCATGCACGGCGAACCCGATCCCGCGGCCATGATCGAGCGCACGGTAAAAACCATTCAGGCCTTCACGGGCAAGGCGCCCATCGGCTGGATGGGTCCGGGCCTGACGGAAACCTATGACACGCCGGACCTGCTGAAAGCCGCCGGGATCAAATACATTTGCGACTGGGCGTGGGACGACGAGCCCACCGAAATCTCTACCAAGCACGGTCCGCTCTATACGCTGCCGTATTCGCTGGACACCAATGACATCCCCGTGATGGCTGTCCAATACCACGAAGCTTCCTACTGGACGCAGAAGTGCAAGGACGCGTTTGACCGTCTGTATGAAGAAGGCGCGGAGCGGCCGAAAATTCTGGCGATTGCCATCCATCCCTATCTCAGCGGGCAGCCCGCGCGCAGCAAATATCTGGAAGCTATCTACGAATATTTTTCAAAGTTCGAGGGAGTGCTGTACTGGACGGGAGAAGAAATTCTGGACTGGTACCTCAAGGCGCGAAAATAAATCGCTGACGAGCCATACTTTGTTGGGGCGCAAGTGTCGCTGTTATCAGTGGGTGAAAGAAGCCAGTTAATGCGAAAGTCCCGAAGGGACGAAAGATCGTAGCCCAGCGCGTAAGCGCTGGGAAAAATGCGCAGAGAACAGCGGAGCCCCGGAGGGGCGGCGTAGGATTCTAAACGTCGCGCGGATTCCTGGCGATTTTAAAGCTGAGTGTACGTGGCACTTCAGGAAGCGTGGCGTGAATGATGTCCAAAAAGTTCGTTAGCTCCGAGCGTTTGGAAAACCGTATTTCGTGCCTCCGGGACTTTCCCCTTTCATGACGGCGTCCCCAGCGCTTCCGCGCTGGGCTACGGTCTGGCGTCCCTGGCGGGACTGTGGCAGCCAACGGTTCCCCTGTGTAAATGTTTGAGACCCTTGTCGCACCCCTGTTCGCACGCAGACCATCGAGCCTGGGAACCGTATTTTCGCGTGGCAGATCGGATTCAAATTTCCCGCCGCGGTGAACGCCCGGACTACTTCGCCGGCGCCTGCGCGTTGAAATCGGCAGTGCGGGAAATCAGCACGATCCAGCGGCCATTGCGCTTGGCCATCACCCAATTCGCGTAGCCCGCGCGGTAGGGCCACTCCGACCGATCGCGCTTGCGCGCCCCGGTCATCGTCCAGTAGTCATCCACCGAGGCAAGCTCAGGGCTCAGATAGTGAATGGTCTTCACGACGTCCGTGCGGCGCGTATCCTTGTACAAATCGGCGAACAGCCGCGCATGCTCATCTTCCACAGCCTGGCGGCTGGCCAGGGGCTCGCCGCGCCAGTTCACCCAATCGACATTGTCCGCCAGCGACAGGCACATGGCGTGCGCGTCATGCGCGTTCCAGCCGTTGCTGAATCCGGCAACGGCTTCCCTGATCGCGGCGTCATCCGCGCTGTTGGCGGTGCCGTCCGCTGTGGCGCGCGCCACCGCCAGCATTGCGAAGCTCATTGCTGCCAAAAGGCTCACTGCGAAAATGCTTAGAAGCCGCTGCCGATCTCGTTGCGCAAAATTCATCAATGTGAATTTCATTATTTATGCTCCTGATTCGTACTGTGCACCGTGTGGGGCATGCTTTAGCTTGCCCAGAGCAGCCTTCCACAGGTTTCGCACCGAAACTGGGCAAGCTGAAGCATGCCCCACAAGTGTCCGCTACTCGCCTAACACGCGCTAGGGTACACCAATCCCGAATTGTTTGTAATCCCCGAGCAGTGTCGGAAACCAGTCCCGTTCCCGCAGTGGCATTGGTAACTCTTCTCGCTGCTAGCGCGTCCAACGTGGTGAATCGACTGGCGGGAGGTGCAGACATGAGCAGCAGGCAACTGTGGATCGGGCGCCTGGCGATGTGTCTCCTGATAATTTCCGCGCCGGCGTATGCGCATCACGCGTGGCACGGGTATGACATGGCGCATGTCATCAGCTTGAAAGGCACGGTGACGCAGTTTGACTGGGCCAATCCGCATGTGTGGATCGGCTTTGATGTGATGAACGACAACGGCGCAGTGGAAAAGTGGAGCGCCGGCGGGCCGAGCCCCAGCCGCATGGCCAACACCGGATGGGACAAGGACTCGCTCAAGCCTGGCGATCAGATCACTGCTGTGGGCCACCGCATCGAAGACGGAACTTTTAGTTTGCGGCTCGTAAAGGTGGTGCTGGCGGATGGGCGCGAACTGGTGTGTTACGGTGGGCGCTGACGCGGGCCGGGAAGCGCGCGGCCGCGCCAAAAGCGTCTGAGTCCGTGTAGATCGATCCTACCGCGCCGCGGATAGTTGTTTGATCCGCTCCTGCACTTCGGCCGCTTTCGCCGTATCGTTCATTTTCTTCAGCAGATCACCGTATGGCGCCAGAACATTAATCAGCTGGCGATTCTCCGGTCCCAGATTGGTTTCCTGAAGTGCTAGAGCGCGCTCGTAAAGCGACCGTGCTTTTGTGAACTCGGCCGCGTCCGCTTTTCCTTCCTCCGTTTCGAGCCCGGCCAGCCGAACCATCGTTTGAATTGTTACGCGATGCCGCTCTCCGAGCGCTCGGGTTTGGATCTCCACAATATTCTGCAACACGGATTCCGCGTCCTTCAGCCGGTTCTCTTTGCGATAGAGGTCAACAAGGTCAAGGGCGCCAATCGTCGCCGCATACCCCCCGCGACCCGGCTCGGGATTCACTTTTCCTTCCTGAATCTTTAGCGAATCCACGAACGTTCGCTCGGCGCGATCAAGGAATCCTTCCTTTTCGTACAACTGGCCAAGAAGGTTCATCTCCATCACCGTCAGTCCGCTGCGAACGTTTCGGGGATCGGCCTCAAGCTTTTGCGCCGCGGCGATCGCTGTTGTCAGCGCATCTTCAGCGGATGGGTAAAGCCCGTCCGCTACGAATTTCTTTGCGGCATCGTTGAGAGTTTGCAGTTCCGCGGGATCGTTTCCGCCGTAGGGCAGTTGCGAAGTGTCAGCCGGCTTGCCTTCCGCGTGGTGAATTTCCGCCAACACTTCCGGAAGGCGATTACAGGGCGGATATCCCGAGCGATAAGCTTCTTCAATTCGCCCGCATAGTCGGGAAAGTTCCGGAAAAAGCGCATCCGCTTCGAGCCAGTGGTGCGCAGCCAGATTGATCATGACGGCCTCGCCAACCACTCCCTCGGCCGTTCCGAGATTGACCGGCGTATCAAGTTTGTCCGAATTCAGTTTCACGATTTCCAACGCTTGATTGATCAGGCGTTCTCGCCCACTGGAATCTCCAACGGAGTTCGCCGTATACGACTGCATAAGTAAATCCTGTGCGAGCCGCATGTCGGACGGCGGTAACACGGCCCGGAGTATTGTAGAAGCGCGCTGATCCAGCGCGTCAGCTTCGATTTTATGTTCCAGCATTCTTTCAACGAACGCCAGCTGATGCAGATCGTCCGCCAGGCGGAGGCTTTGCGGTTCGCTCTGCTCCAGATCATGAATCGCGTCGGTGAGGATTCTCTCGGCGTCCGTCAGGCGCCCGGCGCGCAAGGCGTCGGCAGCGGCGCGCAAACCCGGATCCTGTCTCT
>Ga0075028_100000186_pt1 | contig 22532 bp, 22 predicted proteins | sample LitLauG_LLR_2014_FD_71390 | JGI IMG/M metagenome (GOLD analysis project Ga0075028, IMG submission 71390) | Freshwater sediment microbial communities from Pennsylvania, USA - Little Laurel Run_MetaG_LLR_2014 | ecosystem: Environmental > Aquatic > Freshwater > Creek > Sediment | place: USA... | reverse complement strand
ACGCAAGCTGTGGTTTTCTGCTTCGTGGGGGGAATTTCAAGCCTCACCCTGGTTCCACGGTCGAGTGGCCGCTGCGCCCGGATACCGCAGCCGTGTGCATTGACGACGACCGTAGTGCATCTCTCTGAGAACTTAGCTGTGGAACTGAGGCTAGTAACGAGAAGCGGACCCTCCAAAGGAAGCCTTGTGCTTCGGCGGATCGGATAATACTTGCTGGACCGGTCTACAACGCGATTTACCGGCGACGTGTGATCTGCCAGCTGTGTATTCATGACTTTGGCGATGGCGCCTCTCTGGACCTAGTTCACCGAAACCGCACGAGAATGCTGGTCCAAGGGAGTCGAGACCATTTCGGCGTGTTCGTGGTGAAATTGTTTGGCCGCATACATTCTCTTGTCGGCTTCGGCCAGCAGCTTCTCGGCGTCCGCCCCGTCCTGCGGGTAAAAGGCCGCGCCCACGCTGAGCGATAGAATGTCTTTGCCGCAGATCTGGCGGCTAGCTTGTTGCGCCAGGGCGCTCAGGAGTGCAGCTTTCTCTCGAACTGCCTCCGGTGGCATGTTGGGTGCGACGATGACAAACTCGTCGCCGCCCATGCGAGCCACGTAGTCATACTCGCGGCAGACATCGCGCGCGAAGTCGCTAAAGAGCTTGAGAGTGCGGTCTCCTTCGAGGTGGCCGTAGCGATCATTGATCTGTTTGAAGCCGTCCATATCACACACCAGGACGGCGACCGTCGCATGGTCCCGCTTCGCGCGCTGCAGCTCCTGGTCGAAGTGCACAAACAAGGCCCGTGCATTGGGCAGCCCGGTCAGATAATCGCTAGTAGCGGAGCTCTCCACCTGCCGAAACTTCAAAGCGTTTTCAATGGAAAGCGCAACCTTGGAAGTAATGGCCTGCAGGACGCGCAGGTGGTCGTTGGTGAACGCGTTCTCCGCGCTTTGGTAGAGCGCCAGTACACCCACCAAGCCGCTGACGCCCTCCAAGGGCACTGCCAGGGCCGAGCGGAGGGGCAGACTGGGATTCGAATCTTGCCCGTATCCCGGCTCGACCGCGGGGTTGCCATTGATGATCGGTTTCGCGTTCTGGGCCACCCAGCCGCAGAGACCTTCGCCGACCGGAACCTCAAGCGAAGAGAGCAGTCGGAAATTTTCCCCACTGACGAATTCCGGTACCAGGCAATTGCCCTTGAGCACGAACGTGACCATGGAATCGTACGGTACCAGCCTGCGCAGCCGGACCGACACCAGGGAGAGAGTCTCATCCAGGCTGAGTGAGGTGCCCAGGTCCTGGCTGAGTTCGAACAGGGTCTGCGCTTCTTGCCGGGCGGATGCGATGGAGGAGAGAAAATCAACCTCGGAGCTGGGGCGACGGGTGGAGTGACTTTCAAACCCGGCTGCCGGTTTGTCGCCTCGTTCCACCTTCCAGCCGGCGGAACTTCCTGGTCCCGGCGCCGCCTGCAGGCTGGTGAGCGCAAGGGTTTCCAGTTCAACGTAACGACGCTGAAGAACCTCGACCACCTTCGGATCAAATGACGTGCCGGCCTCCTCCGCAACTTTCGTCATGGCTTCATCCAGAGACAGGGCCTTGCGATACTGACGATCTGAGGCCAGAGCGTCCAGGCAATCCACCGCTGCCAGGATGCGGGCGCCGATGGGGATCTCTTCTGCTTTGAGCCCGTCCGGGTAACCATTGCCATTCCATTTCTCGTGGTGGGACCTCACGATCGGAGCCACGGGATAGGGGAAGACTACTTTTTCCAGAATCTCCGCCCCCACCACAGGGTGAATCTTCATCTTATCGAATTCTTCGGGTGTGAGACGGCCCGGTTTGTTGATGATTTGGTCCGGTACTGCGAGCTTGCCGATGTCGTGCAGGAGAGCTGCGGCGCGTAAGGCATCCAGTTCCTGCTGCTCCAGCCCGAGTTCTTTACCAATCGCGAGCGCATAGGTGCGCACGCGGTGCAAATGCGCGTGCGTGGTGTGATCCTTGGCGTCAATCGCCAGCGCCAGGGCTTCGATGGTACGCAGGTGCAGTGCAGAGACCTGCTCGACGTGCAGCTTTTCGGCTTCCACTTGCAGCTTCTCGATCTCGACCCGTTTCTTCTCATCCTCCAGGCGACCCAAGTAAAGTTGGTAGGAACGATAGATCCAGTACATAAGGGGCAGAATCAGAAGCGAACTCTGCCAACCGACACGGTGGTTGAAGATGTTAACCAAACCCACCAAACCAGCCCCGACCAGGTAGTACGGAAACGACCAGAAGTAGGTCTCCCCCCAGATGCTGCGCAGCGACTTCCTCTCGCTCAGCGCGATCACGACCGAGACGGGCGCCGTGTTGCTCAGAAAGTACACACAAGCCATCACGAAAAGCAGCAGCGGCATGCTGTTCTTGAAGTACCCCGCCGAGAAGTGGAAGGCGAAGTAAGTCAGGCCGATGGCGTTCGAGGTCATGCCTAGGTTGAAGACGAACTTCACCAGCTCCGGTGGATGCCTTGGTTTCCACAGGGTCTGCACCAAGGCCGCCATGCAACCAATGACCAGCGTCTCGGGTAGGGAGAGCTCCAGAATGCCGAGTAGAACAACGAGAAAGTGCACCGACATGCTGCCCTCAAGGCCGGGCAAGCGCACCTTGAGAGTGGAGGCCAGAACCGCTATCAACAGGTAGCAGCCGAACTTCAGCAGATCGCTGGACTGCCAATGCAACACCGCCGTCGCAAGCAGAGCGACTCCCGCCGCTGCCGTGCCGACGATGAACACCTTGGCTCGCATTGGCAGGGAAAGGGCCATTTTAGCTTTGCCTCGGTCGACCAAGAATGCTGCCAACAGTTGCAGCCATTACCTTGGTTTCCGAGGGCAGTCCCTACACGACAACCTTTGGGGCTAACGCTGCCCGTCCCTGAATTGAAGAGCACGAGAGTTGCCAGACAGAGGCCGGGCTAAGTTACTGAATTTGAAACAGGCTGCTGGTTAATGCCGTTGCGAAATGGGACAGTCTGTCCCCATATGAGCCAAGAGCGGGCCAGCCTTGTCCAACCTTCGACGGTTACCAAAGTGACCGCAACCACGCCCCCAGAAGCTAGTTTTTCGAGAGGACTGTGACATGCTTGACACGATCGCTGCCTTGTTCACAGCACCCGGAGTTGTGCTGCAGGAGAACTCCAACCACCCGCCTTACTTGGGAATGGAATGAGCACAGTCGCGACTTCGACCAGCCCGCTTCCGAGTACGCCGTTCATCGTGGCCAGCGAAGTCATGCGCAAGTTCATGACGATGGTCGAGCGCGTGGGGCGCCATGTTGGGGCCGTGCTGATCATGGGTGAAACGGGCACGGGCAAGGAGCGGATCTGCCACACCCTCCACGAGCATTCCTTGCGCTGCCGCAAGCCCTTCGTTGAGATCAACTGTGCCGCTTTGCCAGAGAACTTGGTGGAAAGCGAACTCTTCGGCTACGAAAGAGGCGCTTTCAGCGGCGCCGATGCGGCCAAGCCTGGACTCTTCGAACTCGCGCACCTAGGGACGATCTGTCTGGATGAGATTGGGGAGCTCGACCCAAGGATACAGGCCAAACTACTCCGCGTGCTGGACCGGGCGCCCTATTATCGGTTGGGCGGGCATCGCATGATTGCTACCGATGTACGCGTGCTTGCCGCCACCAATCGCAACCTCAAAGAGGAAGTGCGTGCGGGGCGATTCCGGAAGGACCTTTACCATCGCCTCGGTCAGTTTGAGCTCTGTGTGCCGCCGCTGCGCGAGCGTCCCGAAGACATTGTAGCTCTGGCCGAGCACTTCCTGGCCCTGGTCAGTGGCGATCACAAGTTCTCGCCGGATGCGCTGCGCGCATTACAGTCCTACTCCTGGCCCGGGAATGTGCGCGAGCTACAGAATCTGGTAAACAGGATCTGCCTGTCCGCCTCGGACGCTGAGATTCAGGCTTCGCAGGTTCGCAGAGAGCTCCGGAACGCTGACCCCGACAATCTTGCGCAGGCCTCGGGCATCGCGCCCGTGAAACCGCTTGAAACCCTGGAAGCGCAAGCGATTCAGAGAGCACTGGAGAAAACAGGGGGTCACCGCGGCCTGGCGGCGGCCGAACTCGGCATCTCGCGCCGGACGCTAAGTCGAAAACTGCAGGAGTGCGGATTTACCTCGAATCGGGTTGGGCGCGCTGTCCTGGGGATGTTGGATCCGGAACAACAGCGGCTCTACCGCGCCTCGTTGAGGATCCCGGTGTCGATTCAAACCCAAGACAGGCAGGAACTGTCCTGCACGGCGCTTAATTTGAGTGCGAGCGGGATGGGTCTGGAAGGCCTGCCCTCTGCTCTCGGACGCAATTGTGGGCTGCAGCTCCGTTTTCTTCTTCCCGGTTCGGAAACGCCCGTGGAAACAGCGGCCCGTCTGGCCTGGGTCGGCGCGCGCGGCAGCGGAGGAATCACTTTCACCGAAGTGGGTCCGATTGCTCGGCAAGAAATGAAGCGTTGGCTGCGCGAGAAGATGGTGCAGGAAGGCTGGACTGTTCAGCCCGAGCCGCCAGCAGAGTTAGCGGATTAGTTTGGGACACGATTGGCTTGCAGCTCGATCAGGGGAATGACAGAAAGTGAGGGTGCTGGAACTCTTCCGAAGGGTGAAAGCGGCGGGACTTACGACATCACTCGATACCAATGACGATCCCGACGACCAGTGGGACAAAGATGTGTTGGAGGTTTTGAAGTATGTGGATTTCTTCTTCCCCAACGAGCGCGAGGCCAAGAAGTTGATACGGACGAATGATCTGGCGCAAGCGGCGAAGATCCTGGCGGGGTTGGCCAAGGTGGTAGTCGTGAAGCGCGGCCCTGAGGCGGCTCTTTGTCAGGCAGGAGACCGACAGTGGAGTCTCGCCCCGCCGGCCGTCCAAGTGGTCGATGCGGTTGGAGCAGGTGACAGCTTCAGCGCCGGCTTCCTTCACCGATTCTTGCAGGGCGCCGATATGGAAGACTGCCTGGCGAGTTTCTTTCGCGAGCACCGGGCCGCCTCCGGCCAACATGCTGCTTCGGCTGCGTCACACCGCACTTCCTGACCATCGCTCACTCCTCCGAGAGACAACGTTGCCTCTGACGCCTGCCCAGGAAGTGTTCTAGGCTGCGACGACTGGTGCTTTGCGTCCGACTGGTGCTGCTCCTAAATTCTCAAGCGCGTCTCGACTCCGTCCGTAATCTGCTGACGGTTACGAACGGAGGGCCACGAGTTGTCCCGCCTGGCGCACATTAGGACAGCTTGTCCCAATGGCTCCTGGGCTGACTCCAATCTGGAACGTGCCATCAATCACTTACAAGCGAAACGCTCTGGTACGACACGTGCCTGTAAGAACTCTGTCGGGGCGCGCATGCTGTGATGCTGCGACGAGTCAGATTGCCGCCGACGAGAAACAGAGGGACACACGATGCAACGCAACCAACGTCAGAGCCCACCCCGTGGAATAAGCTTCCTGATAGTTTGCACGGTGATCCTAAGCGCCAGCCTGGCCTTTGCCGGGTCGTCGAAGATGGCCAAAGACCTGGAAGGGAAGAGACCTTCGGACCAGGTCGATGTCATCGTGCAGTTCAAGCAGGCGCCGACTGCCAGGCACCATCAGAAGGTGTTCAACCATGGTGGAAAGCTCAGACACGAGCTTGGCCTGGTGAAGAGTGGCGCTTACTCGCTGCCCGCCTCGGCCCTGGCCGGTCTGGCTGCTGATCCGGATGTGGCTTACATCGCACCCGATCGCCCGCTCTACAGCACGAACAACGGTTCACCGACTGCCGTCCTCGACTACCGCACCGACACAGTCAACGCTCCCGTGGCCTGGGCGCAGGGCCTGAATGGCACCGGCATCGGCGTGGCTGTGATCGACAGCGGAATCATCGATATTCCCGACCTCCACGCGCAAAACAACCTGGTCGTATTCAGCCAGAACTTCGTGGGCGGCACTTCCGGCAGCGCCAACGATCAGTACGGCCACGGGAGTCACGTCGCCGGCGTGATCGCTGGGACCGGCAACAAGTCCACTGGGTCGAACTACTTCTACACTTTCAAAGGAATTGCCCCCAATGTGAAGCTGATTAATCTTCGGGTCCTCGACCAGAATGGTGTGGGAACCGACAGTCAGGTGATCGCGGCCATTCAGAAGGCGATCCAACTCAAGAGTACGTACAACATCCGCGTCATCAACCTGTCTTTGGGAAGACCCGTGTACGAAAGCTACACCCTCGACCCGCTGTGCCAGGCGGTCGAGCAGGCTTGGAAGGCAGGCATCGTGGTGGTGGTGGCGGCGGGCAACGAAGGCCGCAACAACTCCAAGAACACGAGCGGTTACGGCACCATCACCGCTCCGGGCAACGATCCCTACGTAATCACCGTGGGTGCAATGAACACCAAGGGCACTTCGTCCCGTGCCGACGACGTGATCGCCAGCTATAGCTCGAAGGGTCCGACGCTCTACGACCACCTGGTCAAGCCGGATTTGGTGGCACCGGGCAACCGCCTCATCTCTTTGTACACCGCAGGGCTGAGGATGAATCAGCTCTACCCCAGCAATGAGATTCCCAATTCTCTTTACCAGACGAATGGCAACAGCACCGCTTCTGATACCTACTATGTTCTGAGCGGCACGAGCATGGCAGCACCGGTAGTGAGTGGGGCCGCGGCTCTATTGCTGCAGAAAAGCCCCAGCCTGACGCCCGATCAAGTCAAAGCGCGGCTGATGAAGACGGCTTACAAGAATCTTGTTCCATACAGCACGGCCACCGATCCGGTGACCGGTCTGACCTACAACAGCCAGGCTGACATCTTCACGGTCGGCGCCGGCTTGGTGGACATCCAGGCTGCGTTATCGAACACCGACTTGGCTCCCACGACGGCGGGTAGCGCCCTGTCACCGACCGTGTCGAAAGACAAGAGCGGAAACATGGTCCTGGTAAACGGCACCGGAGTCGTCTGGGGCACCGGGGTGATCTGGGGCACAGGCGTGGTCTGGGGCACCAGCGTCATCTGGGGCACCAACGTCAGCGGCCAGTCTGTCCTTTGGGGTAGCGGGGTCGTCTGGGGCACCAGCTCGATGCAGGGCTACGGCGTGATCTGGGGTACGGGTGTGGTTTGGGGCACTTCCAGCACAACTGCCGGAGAAGCAACCGCGATCTCCATTAACGGCGAGAACTGAACAGACGCGAAATGGCCCGGGAGAGTTATGAAGCACGGCAAAACATTTTCGGTGTGGCGAATTGAAATCATGAAAGCAACGGCTCTAGTCACCTTGATTCTGGCGCTCATGCTGCCCGCCGCCGCCACTCATAAGAAGGTAGCCTCTGATCTGCCGCAGAGCGGCAGTGACGCGATGGATGTCATCGTGCAGTTCACTACTTCGCCCACACAAAAACACAAGGACAAAGTCAGCAAGCGCGGCGGTACGGTCAAACAGGACTTGTTCCTGGCGAACGGAGTTCTTGCGTCAATGACGCCGGCGCAGGCAGATGATCTGGCCACCGATCCAGACGTCGCATATGTCTCACCAGACCGCCCCGTGAGCGGCACCCTGAACAATACTGCCCAGGCTGTGAATGCGCCTTACGCCTGGTCACGAGGTTTGGACGGCAGCAACATGGCCGTGGCAGTGATTGACAGCGGCATTCAGGACAACACAGCCGTCGCCAGCCTGTTTGGGGCATCCGGAACAAAGAAGAAGAGCCAGTTCAACTCTATGGCCAACGCAATTGCCGACGCCGTGGGAAGTGCGGACCTGAATCAATGGAATTCCAGCACTTCTCGCATCGTTTACAGCCAGTCGTGGGTGAACGATGGGGCGGGTGCTCTGGACACCTACGGCCACGGCACCAATGTGGCCGGCATCATCGCCGGTAACGGCTTCAACTCGACGGGGTCGCAGTACACCAAGACATTCAAGGGAATCGCTCCCAATGTCAACCTGGTCAACCTGCGCGTTCTGGACAGCAAGGGCATGGGAACCGACAGTTCCGTCATTGCCGCCATCCAAGCCGCCATCCAACTTAAGAAGCAATACAACATAAGAGTAATTAACATTTCCCTCGGACGGCCAGTCTTCGAGAGCTACACACAAGATCCTCTGTGCCAGGCGGTCGAGGCGGCATATAAAGCTGGAATCGTCGTGGTGGTAGCGGCGGGCAATGATGGTCGCAACAACTCGGCGGGAACCAACGGGTACGCCACCATTACCGCTCCGGCGAATGATCCGTATGTCATTACCGTGGGCGCGATGAAGTCCATGGGAACTCCCACTCGCGCCGACGATTTGATCGCCACCTACAGCTCCAAGGGGCCAACGCCGATCGACCATATCGTGAAGCCCGACCTCGTGGCTCCCGGCAATCGCCAGGTATCGCTCTACGGTTGGGGCGCGTCGCTTACTTCGACGTATTTCAGCAACGTGGTTCCTCTCAGCTCTTATGAAACCGGCGGCAACACCTGGGGATCGCCTTGGTACTACACCATGAGTGGCACCAGCATGTCCGCGCCAGTGGTCAGCGGTGCGGTCGCATTGCTGCTCCAGTCGCAGCCCGGCCTGACACCCGACCAGGTGAAGGCGCGGCTGATGAAGACCGCCTATAAAGTCTTCCCCACGTACAGCAGCTACACCGATCCAGCGACGGGCGTCACCTACACCAGTCAGTACGACGTGTTCACGGTTGGTGCAGGCTACCTCGACATCCAGGCCGCGCTGTCCAGCACAGACGTGAGCACGGGAGTCGCGAAGTCGCCCACAGCGCAGTACGACCCGGCGACCCACAGCGTCTATTTCGTCAAGGACTCCTCAGCGATGTGGGGCAGCTCCGCTATGTGGGGCAGCATTGCGGTCTGGGGCAACAATGTATTCGTGGGCAGTCAATCAGCCATGTGGGGCAGCTCGGCGATGTGGGGCAGCTCGGCGATGTGGGGCAGCAGCAACACCCAAGGCTTCAGCGCCATGTGGGGTTCGAGCGCCATGTGGGGCAGCAGCACCACCGACAGCACAGAGTCGGTGAACATCCTGATCAATGGGGAAAACTAACGGATGAACGCAAGAGAGAAACAATGAGAATCATCAGGTCCAACGAACGAAGGAATGAGAACTATGTACTGCGGCCAATGTAACAGCGCTGCTTGGGGCAGAAAGCTCCTGCTCCTGGGAACAATGATGCTGACGGCGAGCCTGGCTCTTGCCCAAACCAAGGTCTCACCCGACCTGCAAGTTGCGGTTGACCTCTCGAGCGCCGCTTCAAAGTCGAGTTTCATGCAGTTCATAGCTTCCGAAGCCGGGATTTCCACCGACCCTTCGGTGAACGTCATTGTGCAGTATGCGGCCGCGCCAAACCAAACGAACTACTCGACGGCCACGTCGGCAGGCGCGACACTCACCGGGCAGTTCACGTCGTTCCAAGGGGCAACTTATTCTGTACCGCTGTCCGCGGTAGGCCAACTTGTTTCGAGTGATTCGGGGATTTCTTACATCTCGCTGGACCGGCCGCTGGCCGGCGCAGTGGACTACGGCGATGGCGCACAGGCCATTAGCCTCGATATCGCTCGCAACCAGGGCTTCGATGGATCCGGGATCGGTGTGGCTGTGATCGACAGCGGAATCACGTCGAACAATGACCTCAGGTTCGTGAACAGCACAAACTCGCGGATCGTCTACAGTCAGAACTTTGTGCCGGGCACCTCAAGCACTTCTGATGCCTACGGGCATGGAACCCATGTCGCGGGGATCCTCGGAGGCAATGGGTATAACTCAACGTGTTCCAACTGCGCCATAACCTTTCGCGGAGTTGCCCCGAATGTGAAACTGATCAACCTGCGGGTTTTGGATCAGAATGGTCAAGGCTCCGACAGCTCCGTGATCGCGGCGATCGACCGCGCGATTGCTCTCAAGAGCACCTACAACATCCGCGTCATCAACCTCTCCATCGGGCGCGGCGTTTATGAAAGCTATAAGCAAGACCCTCTATGCCAGGCGGTTGAAAAGGCCTGGAAGGCGGGCATCGTGGTGGTAGTAGCGGCTGGCAACCTCGGTCGCGACAACTCTTTCGGCAACCAGGGTTATGGCACGGTCACCGCTCCGGGGAATGATCCCTACGTGATCACGGTCGGCGCAATGAAAACCATGTTCACCGATACAGGCGCGGATGACCAGATCACGACCTACAGTTCCAAAGGGCCTTCGGCGGTGGACCACATTGTGAAGCCCGACATCGTCGCGCCGGGAAACGGGCGCGTTTCAACATTGGCTTCCACGGCTGCCACGCTCTGCGCCAACAATCCGAGCACGGCGGTTCCGAAGAATTACTACCAGACCGGCGCCTCCAGTTCCGCCTCCTCCACCTATTACAGCCTGAGCGGAACCAGCATGGCGACGCCGGAAGTCAGCGGCGCCGTTGCCTTGATGCTGCAGAAGAGTTCCACGCTGACGCCCGATCAGGTGAAGGCCCGTCTCATGAAGACGGCGTCCAAGAACTTTCCGGCGTATACGAGCTACACCGACCCGGCGACGCAGGTTAGCTATTTGGAACAGTACGACATCTTCACGGTCGGGGCCGGCTACCTGAACGTTGCCGCTGCTTTATCCAACACGGATAAGGCGTCCACCACGGTGGGCAGCGCCCAGTCGCCGACGGCCGTCTATAGCTCCAGCAGCGGGACCGTCACACTGGCAAACCAAGGATCCTCGGTGATTTGGGGAGGGTCCGTGGTCTGGGGAAACTCGGTAGTCTGGGGAACGAACGCTCTGAGCGGCAATTCGGTGGTGTGGGGCAACTCCGTGGTGTGGGGCAACTCGGTGGTCTGGGGCAACAGCGCCAATGCACAAAGTGTCATCTGGGGCTCCAGCGTCCTTTGGGGTACCACCATCACAACGAATGGGGATAAGTAGGGTGTAACCGAGGTTCTGGGGAACAAAAGGGATTTGACGATGAAGAAGCTCAGCGGTTCCGCCCTGATATTCGTCGGTGCAGTAGCGACAGGCAGTTGCCTGATTGTGGCGAATGCCGTCCGATATCAGCAGCCCATGCACGTTGCGCATTGTCTCATGATCTTCGCGCTCTCGTTGATCGCTTCCCGATTGAAGCTGAAGTTACCCGGCTGCAACTGCAACATGTCGGTCAATCTGCCTTTCATCCTGATCGCGGTGGTGGAGTTGAGCCTGTTCGAGGCGCTGATGATTGCTGCGGCCTCCACCTTGGCACAGTGCTTTCCCAAGGGTGGCGGCAGGCCCAAAGCGTTACAGACAATGTTTAACGTGAGCACCGTGGCCGTCGCGGTCGGGCTGGCAGGACTCGTTTTCCAAGCCAGGATGCCACTACCCCCTGCCTGGGTTTCGGGTCCGCTGCTGCTGTCCCTGGCAGCGGCCAGTTTCTTCCTTGCCCAAACCATTCCGGTCGCAACCATCATCAGGCTGACCGAAGGTGGAAGCGTGCTACGGATATGGTCGAGCATCTTTCACCTGTCGTTCCCCTACTACGTCCTCAGCGCTGGCGTGACTTCACTCGTCACCACGGCCAGCCATCGTATCGGTTGGCAGATCCCGCTCTTCGTATTACCGACGATGTACGGCGTGTACAACTCCTACCGCCTTTGCTTCGATCGAGCACAGGCGCCGGCTCGCCCGATCGGTTTGGCGAAAGCAGCGGCAGCCGAGTGACTCTCTACGGACTGAAGCGGTGCTTTGTCGAAGCCCGAACGGTTCTGCGAAACTCAGTTCGCAATCTGCGTTTGCGAACCCCGAATTGACAACGGCCCCTTTGTTCGCGGAAATCGCCCTTCACTCCAACAACCTGGATGTTTAAGGCTACGAACGCTGGGAGGCGCTGGATCGAGAGATCGGCAAACCCGGGGAGAACCACGGCCAAATAGTCGCGCACTGGGAGTTTCAACCTGCAGCAGCTTTCCACGATCGAGAGAATCGCCGCGACCTTAGGTCCCGTCTGTGGGCTTCCGATATGGATCCAGTTCTTCCGACCGAGAGCTACAGGACGCATCGAGTTCTCCGCCAGGTTATTGCTCAACTCCAGTTCCGGATATTCCAGGAATCGTGTGAGCTTCTTCCAAAGTGTAAGCGCGTACTGGCAGGCCTTGCTGAGTGCACTGGAGGGCAATGCAACGGACTGTGCTGCCTCGATCTTGCTACGGATATCGCCCAGGAGAGGTTTGCCTCTTTCCTGACGCAGAGCATGACGCCCAATGGGACCAATTACTCTGCGGCGAGCTTCGGCATCGACGGCAAACAGTTCGTCCATCCCTGCCACAATCGGAGTTGCAATCGGGTCTCGGGGATTGAGCTGCACCGCCTCGAAAAACTGTCTTCTTGCATGAGCCCAACAAGCGGCATGTATCATTCTCGGCCCACCGATCTGGTCATAAGCCGCGTATCCATCGGTTTAGAGAATGCCTTCGAACTGTTCCAGGAACCGCTTCGGTCCATCCCGTCCCCGGCCCTCGCGTGTCTGTACATCGACTGGGGTTTCGTCCGCCTGAATGTAAGTTCCACTGATTAGCTCTCGCCTCATCGCAGCGACCATAGGGATCAGCAACTCGCCCACTTTCAGAACCCAGCCGTCCAGCGTCGCCCGGCTGATTTTCAAGCCGATGTCTCTTTCCAGAATCACGCTCTGCCGATGCTGGGGAGTGTGATTGCAATACTTGCTGACAACCGTGTCGATGACGATCCCATCACTGGCCAGGCACTTCTCGATGATCCGTGGTGGCAGTGGTGCCGATACCACTCCAAGTTCCTCGCACGACCGGCAAGCTCGTTTTTCTCGTTTCGTGACCAGCACGAAGTATTTCGCCGGCTCCATATCCAACTGGGAACTCTCCTCGTAGCCGATCACCACTGTTTCTTTGCCACAGCGTTTGCAAAGGCGCTGATCCGGTGTGCAAGGAAGAAAACGCTCTCCACGAGGAAGGTTCGAGGGCAATTCCTGGCGGCCCGGATGCTTGCCCACCCTCTTTGTTCGGCGATTGTTTCAATCTCAGAAAACGATCCCGGGGCCACAAACTGCTAGGGAACCAGCCAAAGTGAAAACATTACGGACGGTCCTCCAGGGAAAGGAACAAGGTGCACCACCCCACAGTGCGTTGACAGAAGACATTCCAATCTTAAAATGCGTTGTTGGAACACGAACCTTTCGTTCCATGCGATAGTGAATTGAGACAACGCTCATCGGCGAATGACGCGCATGGATCCCATGCGCCCGTTGCTATATGCAACGGATTGCACTTGGGCGTTGGACCTTGCCCGAAGTGCACTCTTTCGTTCTTAGCAGGCGCGGTCGCACCCGACCGCCTCACCGGAAATCGAACGCCTTGCCTTGGAGGTGTCACCTCGCATCGGACGGCGTGAACGTGTGCTGGGCGGCATCTTCGTAGCCAGGGCCCTCCATCAAACCAGTCCTATTCGCGGTGGCGGCATTGTACACCGGCTCACCTCCCCGTCCCCTTCTGGAATTCCCCCGCCCAAGTTGTCCAATGGTGGTTCGCGTCAATGCTTGCACGGATCCTTTCTCTCCAGGACCGGGGTCGCCTTCACCGGCGATTTCACGGAAACGCATCACTGCCTAATTCCAGCAGGACGAGAATGCACTGTAGGAATTTCGTTCAAGCCCACGACCGCGGGCCTGCGGCTGGGTCAGGTTACTATTCCACCGATGCGGGACCTTTGCGATTTCTTGCGGGCAATGGGAAACAGCGCTCCCAGCCCGCGTTCGGTAATGAGATGATGCCCCAAGAAACGAGCGGGCGATAGCACTTCAGCGGACACTCAAGCATGCGGTGCCGGCGGGAGCCGCCCTCGCGAGCGACTCCCACCCAGGATGAGCAAACGGCGACCACCAGAAGGCGAGGTCCGCAGCTTTCCCCGCCAGCGTTTTGCCTGGGCTGGCTAGGAAAACGAACAGGCGGGCGGTTGGTAGACATCGCCTTATCTTCCCTTCAAGTGCAACTGTGGAAGAAGTAGCCATGGTGCGCCTTTCCTCGGAAAAAGCAAGCGCGAATGGAGATGCGGTAGTCACTGCGCGCCCTCGAGGTGACGTATCAGTCGGGTCAGGTTCTCCACCATCACCAAGAGTTCGTCTCGCATCGCTGGGGAAAGCACGACAGGGTCATAGCGCGCTGTTGGCACGGACAGGTTCAACGCGTCTTTCAATTCCTTGCAAGCACTTCTCAACGTTCCCAGCACGCGCTGCTTGTGTTCGTGTGAGAGCACGAAGTCCCCCCTCCGGACTGGCTGCAACCACAATTCACGCTGAGTCTATTCCTCCCATTGCTGACATTATTCGGATGAAGTCCGACTTTCCGAGTACGGTATTAAAGACTGTCCCTTTGCGGCCGCTCGGATCTCGTCGCGTTGTTCCCTGCTTAAGGCCGTGAATTGAAAACCGTATTGGGTCCCGAGTTTGCGAGCCACCCGTGCCGGGATTTCCTGCTTTCCAGTTGGGGGCAACGAAAGCAGCAGGGTTACGATTTCCCCGACCACCAGTTGTTCCGCCACAAACGCTCCTAGGCCGCTCTCGCTAAGGTCGCGCACCCAACCGTGCACCGCGAAATGACGTTTACCCCGGTGGAAGCGGATCAGGATTCGGGCTTCAAACACGTGTCGAGGAGCTATTCGATTGTCCGAATCCATGAGTCGGAATCCGCCATCTGGAAGTTTAGACTGCCAGCGGCCCCGCCAATCTCAGAATCTCACCTGCCTTGCCGATTGTCCATCCTGGCTGAACCAGACTGCCAAAGGATAACTGGTTGTCAACCGATAGTCCGCTCCGGCACACGGGAAATGCCGTTCAAGGAGTAGGGGGGCAATACAGGTAGTCCTGGTTCAGGACCGCAGCCGGGGCAAAGAACAACGCGAACCAACCTCTCCGATTGGACGTGGGACGCCAGCGGCCACAGCTACCGAAGTGCGTTACGAGAGCAGAACTTTCGTAACCACTTGTGTTCTGGATCACAGAACTCTGCGGTGATTCCAGAGTAGATTCCTCTAGCGTCATCCGATTCTTGCGACGGTTCCCCAAAGAACCGTCGCAATAGCGGTCAGCTAGCCGGACCCAAGTAGTAGCAACCACCCAGAGCTGTTCGGAACGCGTCGTGCAACCTGGGATGTTGGGGGGGGAACTACGGCAAGTCCCGACATGAAGGTGCTGCTGGTCGAAGAGGACAGGGAGAGCCTGGCTCAACTCGAGGGCGCCCTGGGAGAGTTAGAGGTCGAGTTGCTCACGGCGTCGGACGCTGAGCAGGGCCTGTCTGTTTTTCGAGATGCGCACCCGCGCATTGTCCTGCTGGGCCTTTCCAGCCCCGAGCAAGTGCTGGAAACCTTGCTCAAGATGCTGGAGCAAGATCCGGGCGCGGACATCATTGTGGCCGGGGGCGACACTTCGGCCGAATTTACGCTGCGCGCCATCCGCAAAGGCGCCTGTGACTACCTCGTTCGACCCTTCGACCTGCAACGGGTACGGGAGGTGTTCGCCAGCCTCCTGTCTCTGGCGCAAGAACGGCAACGCTTCCTGCAACTGGACGAGCAACTGGTAGAAGCCAGCCAGTTTGAAGGAATGACCAGCCGCAGTCCGCTGATGTGGGAAGTGTTCTCGAAAGTCCGCCGTATCGCCCCCCACTTCCAGACGGTGCTGGTGACTGGGAGCACGGGAACGGGAAAAGAGCTGGTGGCGCGCGCCCTGCATCGTCTCAGCCCGGTCGCATCGCGGCCGTTCGCCGTGTGCAACTGTTCGGCGCTGGTGGAGTCGCTGCTGGAGACGGAGCTGTTCGGTTATGTAAGAGGAGCTTTCACGGGAGCGCAGCAAGACAAAACGGGCGTTTTCGAGTATGCCAACGGTGGTTGTGTTTTTCTCGATGAGATTGGAGAAATGCCGCTGACGGCGCAGGCCAAGCTGCTGCGGGTGTTGCAGAATCACGAAATTCGACGGGTGGGATCGCCCATGGTGCGAACGGTTGAGGTGCGCGTGATCGCGGCCACCAACCGAAACCTGCGTTCCATGGTCGAGGAAAGACTCTTCCGGCAAGACCTCTTTTACCGCCTAGCGTTACTGGAGATTGCCCTGCCGCGGCTGGCGGAACGTAAGGAAGACCTACCCCTGCTGGAGCGGAGGATTGTGAAGAAGTTCGCAGGCGAATACAACAAGCCGATCGTCGGTCTTACGCGGCGCGCCCAGGCCCGGCTGGCGGCGCATTCGTGGCCGGGCAATGTGCGGGAACTGGAAAACGTTTTGGCGAACGCCTGCATGATGGCGCAGAGACACGTCATTGATCTGCAGGACCTTCCCGAGTATCTGCGCGTTCCCTCCGTTGCGGGGGAGGAAGAGGCAGACGAGATGTTGACCTTCGCGGAGATGCAAGAGCGGCATCTGGAGCGCGTTCTCGCTCGAGTAGGCGGCAACAAAGCGCGAGCGGCGCAGCTCCTCGGGATCAGCCGGGCGACGGTCTACGAGACGTTGGCGCGCATCGAGAGCCGGCGAGCGTCGAAGCAGGTGGAGAAAAAAGCGGCGGGACAGGCTTAGCGCCCGCCCCGCCCTGTCAGGTACACAACCTGAGCTTGCTATTCTGCCGCGGTCCGCGATCTCACAGCCCCTATGGAACTGCCCAGGTAGAACTCGTGATCGAGCCAGGCCGCAAAACGGCCCTGGTCTTCTGCACTCGTGCAATGGAAGTTGATTCCAGCTTTGCCGTGCTTGTCGTCCAAGACCACAACTCCTTTAGCATTTTGCGTCAGCTTTGCGCCGGGGACCTGGAAACTGAGCTTTATCGATTCGCCGTTCTCCAGGGGTGTGGGGGTGATTATGCCCATTCCGTTCTGGCTGAGGTTGGTGGTTTTGCACAGCATGGCTAAGCCCGAGTCTCCGCTGGATCGACACGTCCAATTCGGCCGCCAATCTGAAGTATTTTCTGCGTTCACGGAGGATCTGCGCATTAGCCGTGCGGAGCACGACTCTTATCTGCTCCGCCGCAAAGGGACGCTCAAAAATAAAACTGGCTCCGTTTTTTAATGCCTTCTGTTTGGCCACACCATAGGTGGCGACCGCAAATAGCAAGGCATTCTTGTTGGAAGGGCTCGCGCGCAGGCTTTTAATCAGACGGTCACTTGCAGACACATTGTCAAAATCCAGAACCAAGGCATCGAACTTTGATTCGGCAAGAATCTCAGTAGCCGCACTTTCATCGGCGCAACCTTGTGCCACGATGCTAATTTCAGCGAGTAGTTGGCGAAATAGATCTACCATCGGTGGGTCATGGGTTACGAGTAGTGCTTTCATCTCCGCCATGTCGGACGTCACGTTTTGACCTCCAATGATTCGGACGCTCCTGATGACAACTGTTTTCACATTACGAACACAGTATTACATGGACGATAGATGCGATTCTCTCCAAAACAGACTGCGACGGGTGCCCGGTTTGCTCCATGCGCTCGACAGTCATGGTCGTCTCGATCGTTGGGCCGCTCTTTCCATAGGTTCTAACAGCGCCGCGCTGGTCCCATTGGACAAACTTGAAGTCTTCTCCGATCCCGCGTACACGGTATCGACGAATGGACTCAAGAAGTCCCCGGTCCACCGTGCAGGAAGAGCACGACCGGATTTTTGAGATCATTCCGTTTGATCGCGATCCATTGGTCGATATGCCAGTCCGTGTCTGTGACCGATGTCATGGAGAGCTCAAAGGGTAGAGTGCTGAGTCGCGCCGAATATTGGGCACGACCCAGAAACAAAACGGGAGCGTTGAGGGTGGCAGTAGCGGAAGGATCGCGAATGGTTTCAAAATAGGAAGTTATCACAATCATGGTTGACGACAGTCACTGACCCAAATGCAGAAACGCGATGGTATTCCCCCAGGAGCCTATGGGCCTGATCCGGGATCAGCCCCACTACAACGACAACCGCCATCTCAAAGTCTCGGGCGCCGGAGATGGGAGGACCAAACCCCTCTCGCCAACCAGACAAAAGGGGGCATCCTCAAGGGGATGCTCTTTCAATCTTAGACCAGAGGCAGACCGCCGTGTCGAGGCCTGGGTACATCAACACCGCCAGAAACACCACAATCTGGGGCGCTGGAACCTGAAACTCAAGGGTGGGTTGCCCAGCCGCTGATAACGGTGCTCTACAACAGCGGTCAAACTCTCATTGTTTCGAATGCCGTTATGCGTCCGGTGGCTGAGGTTCTGAGTGGATCGTCGCTAGCCTTGATCGGAAACGCCTCGACGTAAGAGTTCCCAGGAAGACTGGCTGGACCCGAGGCGTTTTCGATGAGGAGGCAAGTAGGAAGCCGCTGGCGTTTGCGGCGGCGCGGTTAGCTATGGGATTTGAATAGCGTTTTTCTTAACAATGAGACACTAAAGGTCAGATTCTGCGCTCGGCGATCTAAATTAACCATGGCGGCTAATCATACGGCGCTTCGAGTTGAGCGACAAGACTTATTCGAAGACCAACTTCGAGCCAGTGACACGCGTAGCGTCCGCCGCGCCAACGGCTTAGTACTTGTCAGCAAACAGGAAACTATGCGGTTGTGGTCCCAAAATCACTTCACGCTAATACCCCGGTCGCTCGAGTCTATGAATGGCGGGCGACCCACACAGCGGGAGTTAGGTCTGGGAGGCTCCGGATCGGGAGATCGGCAAGCCCGGGGAGAATCGCGGAAAAGTAATCGCGCACCGGGACTTGCAGCCGTCGGCAGCTTTCCACGACCGAGAGAATCGCCGCAACCTTCGGTCCTGCCAGTGGGCTGCCGATGTGCAACCAATTCTTTCGGCCCAGAGCTACTGGACGCATGGAATTCTCCGCCAGATTTGTACTCAGCTCCAGTTCGGGATATTCCAGGAATCGGGTGAGTTTTGTCCAAAGTGTGATCGCGTATTGGCAGGCTTTGCTGAGTGCGCTGGAGGGCAGTGCAACGGACTGCGCTGCCTCGATCTTGTGACGAATATCATCCAACAGCGGCATGGCTCTTTCCTGACGGAGAGTATGACGCCCGGTGAGACCAATCACTTCGCGACGAGCTTCTGCATCGACGGCAAACAACTCGTCCATCCGTGCCACAATCGGAGGCGCGACCTGGTCGTGGGGATGTAGCTGCACCGCCTCGAAAAACTGTCTTCTCGCATGGGCCCAACAAGCTGCGTGTACCATTTTCGGCCCGCCGATCTGATCGTAGGCCGTATACCCGTCAGTTTGGAGAATGCCTTCGAACTTTTCCAGAAACTGCTTCGGCCCATCGCGTCCACGGCCTAGACGGAAGTCGAACACCACGCATCCTCCGGGTCGGCCGTATTGCCACAAATAGGCTTGATGATTTTTCCCTCGGCCCTCGCGTGTCTGCACATCGACCGGCGTTTCATCCGCTTGAATGTAGGTTCCGCTAATCAACTCTTGCCTCATTGCAGCGACCATAGGGATCAGCAACTCGCCCACTTTGAGGACCCAGCCGTCTAGCGTCGCCCGGCTGATTGCCAAGCCGACCTCCCGCTCCAGAATCACGCTCTGTCGGTGCAGTGGAGTGTGATTGCAATACTTGCCGACCACCGTGTCGATGACGATCTGGTCACTCGCCAGACACTTCTCGATGATTCGTGGCGGCAGTGTTGCCGAAACCACTCCAAGTTCCTCGCACGAGCGGCAAGCCCGTTTCTCTCGTTTCGTGACCAGCACGAAGTACTTCGCCGGCTCCACGTCTAACTGGGCACTCTCTTCGTAGCCGATCACCAATGTTTCTTTGCCGCAGCGCTTGCACACGCGCTGATCCGGCGTGCAAGGCAGAATCCGCTCCACGCGAGGAAGATTCGCAGGCAATTCATGGCGGCCCGGATGCTTGCCCGATTTCTTGGTCGAGCGATGCACTGGCGCGTGCTCGCTCTCCGCCTGCTCGATCACTTCACTGACGACGGGCGCAAGCTCGAACAACTGCAATTGCGCGTGGGAGAGCTTTTCGCCGCCCGCTCCATACTTCTCGACCCGCATCAACCGCAGACGCTCTTCCAGCACGCGAATCCTCAGCTCCGCGTACTGCAGCCGGCTCTTCAGTTGTGCGATGAGTTCCAGATCGGCCGGTGCTGAAGGAATGGGAGGCGCACTCACAATGGGTTAATGATTTACCAGAGTCGATCGAAACGTTCAAGCAACCAAGCAACTCATACGGCAGCATGTCCATCGGGCAGTACTTTCCGGTACCACCGCTTGTGCTTGGCTTTCGCCAGATCGATCCCGCCTAACAAGAGAGACAGCTCTTCGTGGCTTAGAACGACCTTGCCCTGAGCATCCCCGGATTGCGGCCAGGTGAATCGCCCTTTCTCTAACCTCTTGGCACAGACCCATAGTCCGGTTCCGTCCCAGACGAGAACCTTCAACCGATTGCGCTGTGCGTTGCAGAACAGGAACAGATGCCCGCTCAGAGGCTCGCATGACAATCGATCCCGGACCAGACCGTATAGCCCCTCGAACCCCTTGCGCATGTCGGTGACTCCGGCGGCAAGATAAATCCTTGTGGCTGGGCCCAATCCAAACACGACTTACGCCCGCTCCAGTACACTCATCAGGCGCTCGAACGTGCCGGTATCAAAATCATGGGGTACCTCAATACGGCGCCCGTCCGGCAGCACCACTGCCAGCCCACAACTCGCTCTGTGTTGCATCGGCGATTTCCTGGCGGCCAACTCCACCTTCACCAAGTCGGCCGAAGAAACTGGCCTACGCCTTCTCTTCCAACGCCGCTTTTTCAGATGCCGATCCAGCGTGCTGAAGCTCAAACCTCGACTCTGGCAAAACTCGCTCCGCCGCATACCGCTGCTCACAAACTCAGCCACCAACTGCTGAACTTCCGCTCGTGTACGTCGCTTGGGCCCTGACAACTCTGCTTTTGCGGTCATCCGGACACTTCAACACAGACCCCCCCCATTCAAACAGGTGTGATGGTCGGACGCTTACGGTCAATCGCATTCTTTCCCAACGCCGGCTGAAACGCTGCCGGATCAAGAAAGATGTCGATATCTTCTGAGAATCGCTGGATGAGATTCCATCCTTTCGAGAGGCTGGTCCCGCCTTTGAAAATGATTTTGTCGCCACTGGTGTTGGCTATGACCCGAAGAGCCTCCGTAACGTAATAATCCTTCTCAATGATCGCTGGTCGCAGATTCCGCTCTCGAAAGTGTTCTGCGGCCCTCAGGATTGCCTGCTCAAAATCGAGATGTTCAAAGAGTCTCAAGGTACCGTTTCTCCTTCGCCTGCCAAGCCCTCGCGTTTGGCAATGCTGTGAGCATTCCGAAATCGAATCGCGAAAACGGATTCAGAGAAGCCCGCAAGACCTGCAATGTCTTAGGGTTGGTGCCAAGCTGCTCTCCAAGGGCTCCAAGCATCGCCCGAACACGGGGTGGTTCAGAATCCGCAACTTTGATAAGGCGATTGAAGTGCCCTTGCTCCGACAGAAGAGCCAATAGTTTGCTAATGGTGTCTTGCTGGCTCAACTCGCTGAACTTGGCTCCATGCCTTAAGAAATCGAGGATCGCAGCGTCTGTTTCGGAGAGATTAGTCCACGCCTCAGGTCGTCGGGTGTGAATGAGAGTGTCGCTCCCGACCAATTTCCTGGGGAGGCTGAGTGCATTGGTAGAAATCTCGCCTTGCTTCGGCATTTGGGTTGTGAAGCCCAAAAGATTGGCGGCAGCCAAGCCCGCCGGAAATAGTGTGTTTCGCCGTGATGCCAGGTTGCGGATGGCAGATGGGTTGGGTCTGCTCTTGCCGAATGTGGTTTCGCGGTTGCGATAGTAGACGCCTTTGCTGAGTCGCTCGATAGTTCCCTCTCGCGTCAAGCGAGAAAGAGCCTGGGCGACCGCTGAGAAAGGGAGGTCTCGGAAGTCTTCGTATCGCCATAGCCGCTCGCCCGCTCGGTTGATGCGCTGGCGAACCAATCCCATGACGCGGTGGGATCTGGTCGGGGTCATGGGCGCTGGAGACATGCTCTAAATATGAGGTTTTTGGTGATTTATGTCAAGTTTTTTAGCAATAAAACTTGACATACAACCTGCTATCTGATTCTTTGGGAAGGGGATGGCCATAGCGCGTGTCTCAATACGTCATTACTTAATAGCATCTAATGACGTTTTGCGACACCAATCTCCCGGAATCTCTTCCGCGTGGGGGCTTTGCCGTAGAGGGACACTGCCCGTGACAGCTTTCTCGCGTCCATCTCTTTGGCTTTTTCTCGAACGCGAGAAAAGACGGCATCTTGATCCTCTGCGAGTTGATCTAGTTCGTTGACGAGATCGACCAGAAGAAACTCTGGAGTGAGCTGCTTCGGAATATTAAATCGACGCACAAAAGTGACTAGTCGGTTGCCCAGCCGAAACGTTCCATGCCGTTTCTGGTTGTAGACAACCCGTTTGTTGTAGAGCTGCGTTGTTCCGAGTCCCAACTGGTTGTAGGCACTCGGTGAGGTGACGACAAAACGGTCTGTTTTCAAGAATGCTCTGACGAGCTCGTGCTCGTCCGCCGGAGCCTCTCCAAACTCAAATGTTCGCGGACAGTAGTACAAACC
>Ga0075028_100000185_pt1 | contig 22598 bp, 16 predicted proteins | sample LitLauG_LLR_2014_FD_71390 | JGI IMG/M metagenome (GOLD analysis project Ga0075028, IMG submission 71390) | Freshwater sediment microbial communities from Pennsylvania, USA - Little Laurel Run_MetaG_LLR_2014 | ecosystem: Environmental > Aquatic > Freshwater > Creek > Sediment | place: USA... | reverse complement strand
ATCACGGCGAAGATCATGCTGAGGTAGAACTTGCGGATCCAACGCACGGCGACGCTGCCGGTGTCGGCGGAGAGCGGGGCGTCGATGTGAACTTTGCCGACCACGAATTTTTCTGTCACGCCTGGATGACACTGGCCGCAGGTGTGGATGAGGTTGGCGCGGTTGGTCATGGAACGCGGATCGTCAGAGGGCAGAATGCTATGCGAGCCATGACAACTGGCGCAGTTGGCAACGACTTGCGAGCCGAGGCGTGAGGCAAGGCCGTGATAGCTGGAGAGGTAGGTACTGGAACGACCGCTCTGTACCCCGAATTCCTGCGAGATGCGCACGCTTTCGTGACAACCGGCACAGGTCGCCTGGGCCAGGGCATGACTCGAGACCGAGGAGTTGGGATCCAGACGCGCCTTGATGGCGTGGATGCCATGGCAATCGGTGCACACGGGAGACTGCCAGTTGCCGTGCGCGCTGGCCTTGCCATGGATGCTTTGCGCGTATTCCTGTGCGACCGCATTGTGGCACTTGCCACAGGTTTGCGGCACGCTGAACTTGAAGATGGATGACTTGGGATTCGACGCGCTCAGGATTTCGTGGACGCCGTGACAGTCGGTGCAGACGGCCGCACTCTCGGAGCCAGCAGCGACGAGGCGGCCGTGAACGCTTTCCTGGTAGGAGAGAAAGGGCTGCGTGCTGCGGCCGCTGGGCTCCATGACGAACTTCTGGCCGTGGCAGGCGCCACAGGTGGCGGCAATTTTGGTGTGATGGGTGCGCGAGTTGGGATCGCTGGCGGGCAGGATCTCGTGGGGCGCGCCGTGGCAGGACTGGCAAATGGGGGTGTTCTTGTCGCCGTCCTTGCGGGCCTGGGCGTGAACGCCGCGCTCGTAGCCGTGAACGGTTTCCTCGTGGCACTTCACGCAGGCGGTCTTCCAGGCGTCCCGAGCGGAGACGATGTAGTGCGTGGGACCGTGGCAACTGGCACAGGCCTGGTCAGCAACCGTGGAGTGCACGCTCTTGGCGTACTTTGCGACGGCATCCTCGTGGCAGGTGGCGCAGCGGACTTTCGGAACGGGCTTGTTATGGGGGAAGTCCTTGATGGTGGTGTGGCAGGTCGTGCAGCCGAGACCGCCGTGAATGCCGGCTTTGTGCTTGGCGGGGTCAACGGCAATGCTGTGGCCGGATTCGGACTTGGCCGTGGCGTCGCTGTGGCAGGCGAGGCACATGTCGTCGGACCCGGAGCGCGCGGGCGTAGCAGCGAGCAGTGAAACAACGGCGACTGCGCCGGCGTGCAGCAACAGGCGCCCGAGTTTCCTAGCGATAGGCGAAGACCATGGCATAAGTAATCGAAGCGATGATGCAGAATCCGAAAGTGAGCGCCGTCCAGGCGAAGATGCGTACGGCGCGGAGCACGATGGGCGGGTAGGGATCGGCGAGATTTTCCTCGAGCTTTCCTGACGCCACCATAGCTTCGTACTCGCGCGGTTTGTCGTGCTGCAGTTCGATCACCTTCATGCGGCCGGTGAAGACCACGATATCCATGGGGAATTTCTCCGGGCGCAGATGGGTGTTGAAGAAGTGGACCGTAAAGATAAATCCCGTAGCGAGCAAAGCCTCGTCGCTGTGCACGATGGTGGCGACATTGAGGGCCCAACCAGGTAAAAGGCGCGTGAAAAATGTCGGGAACCAGAGCGTGAGGCCAGTTGAACCGATGACCGCGATGCCCCAGAACACGGCGAAGTAATCGAATTTCTCCCAGTACGTCCAACGGCCGTAAGCGGGGCGCGGGCCGCGGCCGAGGAACCATTTCAGGTTGCCGATGAATTCCGTGAGGTCGCGACGGTTGAACATCAGGCTGTCGGGGCCAAAGATCAGGTTGCGCCACGTGCCAAATTCGCTCTTCTTTCGGCGGATGAGGTTGGTGATGTGAGTGACGAAGACGCCAACCATGAGCACGGCCGCAGTGCGGTGGATGTAACCGGCAGTTTCGAAGCCGCCGAGGATGTGGGAGAGAGCAACCGCCCAGGCAGTGTAGGAAAACTTCAGCGTCATGCCGGTGAGCGCAAGGCTGATAAAACTGACGATCATGAGCACGTGCAGGACGCGGTTGAGGCGGCTGAAGCGGACGTACTCGCGGAGTTCGGGCTTGCCAGGCGTCATAGCTTCGCGCCTCCCTCGCTCGAGGGACCAGCTGACCCCTCGGCCTCCCGCGCGGCGCTCTCGAGGCGGGCTTCTTCTGCCTTCAACTCGCGACGCATCTGAAGGGCGCGCGGCAACCAGAGCAGGGTGTGAACGCCGCCGATCACGAAAGTGCTGACCAGCAGCGTGGTCATGCCCCAGAAGGCCCAGAACAAGAACGGGTATTTCTTCGGGTCGTGATGGGTGGCGTGCGTGAGGTAGCCAGCGAAGCGGCGGTTGGCGCCGGCGTGACACTTCTGGCAGGTGGCAACGACGTTGGCGCGGCTGAGATGGGAGCGTGGATCGGACGGTGGCAGTACGTCGTGGGATCCGTGACAGTCGTAGCAACGGGCCGTCTTCGTGTAGCCCAGCCGCGAGACCTTGCCGTGATAAGTATCGAAGTATGTTTGGGCGATGGCCTCGTGGCACTTGCCGCACTTGCCCATGATGTCGAGCTTGAAGGCTTCCTGGTCGGTACGGCCGATGGCGTGGGCACTATGGCAGTCACTGCACACGGGCGTCTGCTTGCCGTCTTTTCCATCCGCCAGGAAGTGAATGCTGTGCTCGAACTGCTCCTCAATGCCGTGGTGGCAGCGGCCGCACGTGCCGGGAACATTCTTGCGGTTCACACTCGATTCGGGGTCGGTCTTAGGGAGGATGGCGTGCGCGGTATGACAACCGGTGCACGTCGCGGTGACGGTGAGGCCGCTCTTGAGCAGGCCTTTGCCGTGGATGCTTTCCGTGTAGTGTTCGATGATCTCGTGCTGCGCGCCCGTATAGCGCACGGCAGCCTTCTTTCCTTCGCGGTGGCAGCGCGCGCACAGCGTTGGGACATTGGTAGGAAATGTCGCTGAATCCGGATTCAGTTTGCCGAGGATTTCGTGGGTGCCGTGGCACTCCTTGCAACTGGGAGCGTTCGAGTCGCTCGCGGCGAGCAGTTTGCCGTGCACGCTTTTCTGGTATTGCTGGGCAACTTCTGCGTGGCAGGAGGTGCAATCCACCTTATGCGTGATGGTCTCGCATGGGCGGACGCGAGAAGCGTTGACCTCGGAGTGGCACTGGCTGCAGGCGATTTTCACGTGGCGGGAGTGGGCCAACTGCTGCGCGTGCACGCCCAGCGAGCGGCTGTCTTTGGCCTTGAGATTCGGGTCGGCGTGGCAGCGCAGGCAGTCGGCGTCGGCCATGCCCTGGTCGTAGAAGACGCGGCGAATCTTGTGCGGCTGGTGGCAGTCTACGCAGGCGGGGAGGACGTGAGCTTGTTTCTCCCACATCTCGCCCCGGATCACCTTGCGGTGGACGGATTCGATCTGTGCGTGGCATTTCGTGCACGTCGCGGCAATGTTGCGGCGGGCGATCGAAGATGCGGGATCGGTGTGCGGCAGGATGGAATGTGGCGTGTGGCAAGAGGCGCAATTGGGCGCGACGATCAAGCCCTTCTTGAAGAGCGCCTCGCCATGGATGCTCTCGGAGAAATTCTCCAGAATGTGGTCCTGGTGAATGGGGCGGTTGCGCTGAACGGGAGTTCCTTCGGAGTGGCAGCGACCGCAGACGAACGGTACTTTGAGGGGCGCGACAGCGGAGCGGGAATCCTTCACCGGGACGATGTCGTGGTTGCCGTGGCAGTCGACGCAGCGGGGAGCCAGGGAATCGCCGCGCGCCAGAGCTTTGCCGTGCAGCGACTTGGCGTGCTGCTCTTTCTCCTGGGAGTGGCAGGTGCCGCAGTCAACCTTGGCCAGCGGCGTTTCGTGGGGCAGATCTTTGCCTTCGAGGTCGGCGTGGCAGGCAGTACAACCCAGCGCGCTGTGGACGGAACCGGCGAACTTCTTGCCATCCACGAGAAGGGAGACTGTGCGCGGGCCTCTTTTTGTGGATAAGGTCTTGTCGCTGTGGCAGGTAAGACAGGTCTCGGTGACGTCAGAGCCGGCGGAGCAACGTGGAGGATACGCTAGAAGTACCAGACCGAGGCAGGTAAGGACAAAGCCGGTGGAGCGGCAGCTAACTCCGTGATGCAGCAACGATTTACTGGAATAGAACAAGTCGCCAGGAGCCCAACAATGTGGAGACCCTCCGCCGTTGCAAGTTTTAACTGCCATGCGTTCCAGTCTGGGTCGAACTTTGCGGAACCGTTGCAAAGTGCCACAGTTAAGGTCTCAGACCGATGCATACAACCGCAGTGAGTGCTCTCACCCGGAGCCGTGACCACCATCACAACGAGAAGGGGTATTGTTTCTTTGGAGATAGCAGGAACAGGGCGGCCAGGTAACCGCCCCGGTGGTACGAGTTACTCAGAACGAATAACGGAGGGAAAGCATGGCTTGATTGCTATGGAAGTCGCGTGCGGCGGCTAGGCCGGGCGCGGACTTCTCATTGTATCCGAAGTAACCCCAGGAGGTGTTCCAGGCCAGTCCTTTCGCCAGATCGACGCCGACGGAGGCAAAGGGTTTGTGGTAGTTGAAAGCTAAGGGTCCGAGCGTGCCCTGTGTTGGAGTGAGGATCAGCGTGCTGCCGCTGGTGCTCACCAGGTTGTAGCCAAAGTTGGTGGTCATGCGCTTGACCGGCTTCAGCATGATGTTGCCGTAAGCGAAGTTCACTTTGTCGTCGTAGGTGGAAAGGCCGGTGATCAGTGGCGCCGCGCCAGCGCAAGTGGTCGAACCGACAAGGACGGGCGAAATTGCGTAGCACATGTTGGTGGTGGAGTAAACATCGTTGTAGTTGTAGCCGAGGTCGAAACCATAACGTTCCTTTGGCGTCATCTGCAGGGCGAAACCATAGTTGCGGTTATGCTCGCGGTGGTTGACGTCGGTAACGTTGTTGCGGCTTTCGAGAATGCTGGTGGTACCCGACAAGTTGAGCCAGGGCTTCGGCTTGAAGTTAGCTCTCGCGCGGTACTGCTGCTGCTGCCGGGGTGAGATGCGAGTGGAGGTTTGATCGGCCCAGAAGAACTCGGTGTCGAAGGTGAGGCGGAGAGCTTCGCTGGGACGAGCCGAAAGCCCAAAGAGGGCAGAATGGCCGTGGATCTGGAGGAAGGTGCCTGCGAAAGTGGGAGTGGGGGAAACAGTGCAAACACCCTGGGAATCCAAGGCCACGCCTACGCAACTGCCACGGTTGGGCAGGGACGGGTAGTACGTGAGTATCTGGGCATCGGTCGTGGTGTGGGTCAGGGCGCGGTTCTCGTAGCGATAACCGATATGGCCGGAAAGGCGCGGGCTCATTTCATACTGCAGTTCCAGCGTGTTCTCTTTGGAGTCTTGCTTTAGAAAAGTGGCCCGCTGGTCTTGGACGATGTCAGCGGCCGAACCGGCAACGTGCTGGGGGCAAGTTGCCGCCGTATAGGGTGGCGGGCAAGTCGCGACACTAAACTGATTCGGGGTGCTGAGCATGGTGGCGGCAAACAGTGACGTAGTCACCAGATCCCAGTTGCCGGGAATGCGAAAATTGGAGAAGCGAACGCTTTCCAGCAGGCGGAGACGATCGCTCAGGTGGATGGTGACACCCACATCTCCATTGCCGACCACTCGCTTGCTCTGCGACGGCCCGGTTTCATTGAGGGCACGGAGCCGGTTCCGCGCCAGCCCGGTGAAGTCTTCCGCCAGGCTCGCGACCTGGCTGTTGGCGGAACTGTAGGAACCTCGCATCGAGAACTCGACGTGACGGAAATAGCTCGACTGCACTGAGAGTTGCTCGGTGGGAAAAGAGCCGCGCACCGGGGCCGTACGGGTGTAGCCGAGATAGCCGTTGCACGTCGGACTGTAAGTAGGTGGTGTGGTGGTGGCGTTGAGGACAGGAACGGCACAGGGCTGGCTGGCCGCGACGTTGTAGGCGAGGCCTGCGTCCACCGGTGTGCCGTTGGCCAGCTGAAAAGTGAAGTTGTTGTCGGCCCAGTTCGTGTCTCCCTTGTAGTACTGCAGGAACTGGTCGAAGCTGATACTGGTGCGGGGCAGGATTTTCAGGTCAATGCCTGCCTGGTAGTTGTTGGAAGTGGAACGCCAGTTCTGAAAGATGAGTGTGTCAGTTCCCTCGTGCAGGCTGGTGTAGGACGGGCCTTCGTTCACGCTGCGCGCGTAGCCGAGACGAAAACGAACGGCCGATTGCGGAAAGAGGGTCAGATTCGTGTCGTAGGAGCGGCGCCGCGTGTCCATGGCATGCGGTGAGCTGTCCACCTGAACGTAGGTGTTTGGCGGGTTAAGAGGATTGGCGAGCAGGTTGTAATCCCAGACATTCTGGTCGCGGCGGAAGTTGAAGTTGAAATTGTAGAGACGGTTCTTGGAGACGCGCAGACGACTGGCGTTCTCCGGATCGCCGCCCCACCCGAAACTGCTCCAGTAGAAATTGTCGAACAAGACGCCGGTATGGTTCTTGGAACGCATGCTCAGGGTCTGAGAAAGAAAGCGCGGGCCCTCCTGCTGGTTGACGAAAGTGTCGTAGAGCGAGCTGCTGCCCTTGGTGTCGACGAAGCGGTAGCCGAATTCGAAAGCGCCTTGGTAGATGTAGTTGCTGGTCTCCAGACCCTCGGGCGACTTAGCAGGGGTCTGGCCGGTCAGAGCCGTCGACAACAGCAAGGCACAAAGGATGGCAAGGATTGCCCGCACGCAGGCGAGTCGCAGGTAGAGCGGACAAGATGCCGGCCTGGAGCGCTGGATTTCAGACTGTTGGACATAGATCGAAGTCATGGCATCCCCTCACTTGAACAAGAATGGATCGAAGTTGGAGCCATGAATCTGCGTGTGGCACAGGGTGCACGCCTGATACTTCTGGCTCTGATTGTGGAAAGAAGGCAGGCCGGGCACCGAGGAGTCGGCGGTAAGCGTGTGGCACTCCAGGCAAAGCAGGTTCTGCTGGCTGCGTTTCAGCAGGCGCGGGTTCGCGGAGCCGTGCGGCTGATGGCAGGCGACGCAGCCTTCGGTCTTGACCGGCTCGTGCTCGAAGGAGAACGGACCCGCTTTGTCGGTGTGACACTTGAAACAGACCTGGTCGTGGGTGGCGGTGCTGCGCAATTCTCTGCTCTGAGAGCCGCCGTGCTGATTGTGGCAATCGGTGCACTGCACCAGACCTTGTTCGACACGGTGCCGGAAGGGCTGGGAGAACTCGGACTTGGTCTCGCTATGGCAGCCGAAACATAGGTCGGGCTGCTTCTTCACGAGCAGGAATTGCGCTTCGCGGGCATGGTGAACGGAGTGGCATGCGGTGCAACTGACATCGTTCGCGCTATGCTGCGAACGGTGGGCGTTGGCGTGCTCCTCGCCATACTCGTGACAGGCAAGACAGCGGCGATCCACTTCCGCGGCGGATTTGCCTTTGAAGGTATAGATCAGGCTCTTGTCGCCGCCAGCGTCGGCATGCTTGGCGCCGGGACCGTGGCAGGCTTCGCAGCCACGCTCTTCCCCGCCGCCCTTTTTGTTGAGCGTGGTCTTCCAGTGCGGCGTTTTTTCGAAGCCAACGTAGATTTCCTCATGGCAGGTCTTGCAGGTATCGGTCCCAATGTATTGCGGACTGGCAGCGGGAGCTTTCTCTTCCGCGCTGGCCACGCCGGAAGCGCCAAGCGCCAGCAGCAACACCGCCGTCAACAGGAAGACCGGCCAAATTCGTTCCTTAATTAGGTTCATTGCCTGCACTCTCCTCTGCTCCGCGGGAGGTGTTTCAATTCGCGGAACGCGATCCAACCGGCCAACCGCGGGCGCGCACCAAGGGCGCCACAATCGATTGGCAACTGGCTCACGAGTGCAAACTAACTGGCCCAGAAATAGGATGCCGTGACCGGCCTCACAAATGGCACAAAAGGAACCGCACTTTGGGACAGTCTTCAAAAGTAGATTGTGACCCATTTCAGGAATTTCTGTTTACGGAACAACAACATAAGCGCGTGCGTGACTCAATAGGTGAATGAAGGGGGCGGATAGGGGAAACAAGTGCGGAACGAAGGAGCGCGGGGTTGTAACAGGGAAAGACAGCCGTGAGCCGGGGCGACGCGAATCTGACAGCTTAAACCAGGCGGCTCCGGGATGTGCGCGCACGACGCGTGCGCGTCAACCCAACCGAGCGAACCCGGCTGTAGGCATTTTCCAAGTCCTGACTCAGCAACTGCAGAACCTGCAAGCAGGCATCGCAATGATCCTTCAGGTAACGTCGCAGATTATTGCGCTGAATGACGGCAACTTGCACGTTATCCAACGCCTCCGCGGTAACTTCATGGCGGCGGCCGGACAACGATGCGCTTAAGCCCAGGATCTCGCCCGGGCCCGCGATGCGGAGCAGCACTTTCTTGCCGGAGCTGGCGCCGACGCCGACGCTGAGACGGACTCGTCCCTGACAAAGAACAAAGGCGGAATGAGCCGACTGACCCTCGTCGAAGAGGATCTGCCCGCGCGGGATGCGGGCGGTGGACTTGATTCCGTCGAAAGCTTGCAAGGCGTCGGCGGGAAGGTCGCAGAGGAACCGTTCCGGCCGATGCTCACATTGCAGACAGCTCTGTGGAATCGTCGTCTCCATATGCCATGTGTTAACCCTACCGCCAAGCTACTGCAGTGACTGCAGTCACGGAAAACCGTGACTCATGGCACAGGAGGCCGAAATTGTTGCATTTCTTAACTGACTCCCGCCATCGCCTTGAGCGCCGCTTTGTTGTGAACCAACAATGTAGAGCCTTTCGACTGAATGATCTGCCGCTTCTTGAGATCGGCAAACAGACGCGTCACAGTCTCACGAGAAGTACCAATCATCTGCGCAATTTCTTCGTGCGTGAGGGAGAGCTTCAGACGCGGCTCGACCTTCACGGACTCGCCGTTTCTCGAACTCCACTCGAGCAAGAGCTTGGCGAGTTTTTCACCCGCAGAATGCGACAAGCCGAGGGAACGGACCTCGCGGCAAGCGACGTTGTATTTCTCAGCAAGCTGCTCGGCAACCTTGAAACAGGCGTCGCCATTGTCTTTGAGGAAGTGTAGAAAATCCTCACGTTTAACGAAATTCACCTGGCAGGGGTCAATGGTTTCAGCGGTGAGCTCATACGCCTTGCCGGAAATGGTGGCACTGAGGCCCAGGACTTCTCCGGGTTCGGCGATCTTGAGGATCAACGTTTTGCCATCACTGGCGCAAATGGAGAGCTTTACACGGCCCTTGCAGAGAACGAAAATGCCGCGCGGAGCCTGACCTTCGACGAACAAGACCGCGCCCTTGGGATAAGCAGTGGGATATTTGATGGCTTCAAAGCCTTGCAGGGCGGACGCGGGGAGATCGCAGAAGATGCGCTCGGCGCGCATTTTGCAGGTGAGGCAGCTTTCCACCAGGTCTAAGCCGTACGGTGAAAGCATGGACTACCTCCGGACACAGAGTTGCCACACAACCGAAACAGCGTGACACGTGTCACATCACCAGTGTCCGCCCGTCTGAGCGGCGCTTCTGTGATCTGCACCACAAATAGATGTGATAAGGGTCACCCCCGGGGACCCCCCACTTCCTGGCCTAGCATCTGTTGCGTTTTGGGGGCATACTAGGCTAGTGGGCCTGGAATAGGGGCCTGGAGCAACCGTGCAAATTACATCGAATCAACGGGATTCCAACCAGGCTATTGTGCCGGCCACGGCCGGAGTGGAGCAGCAGCAACGCCGGCGAATGCTGATTGCGCTGGCTTTGCTGGTGGTAGCTCTTGTCGTGGTTTTCGTCAGAAGTCGGCAGGTGATGGCGCCGGAGGCCGCTCCGGCAGTCAGTGAGACGCGTGCCGCCACCCCGGAACCGGTGCAGCCGGAACCGGTTGCGCCGGCCCCTGCCGTGGTGGCCGCGCCCAAGAAGACGGCCGTTGCCTCCAAAACCGTTATTTTGCCCAAGGAATCCAGCGTGCCCCCGACCACAGTGAGCCGGGCGGTGTTGCCTCCGCTGGAAGTGGAAGTGATCGCGGGCGATCAGCGCATGCCACTGCAGCCACCCAAGCCCGAGACGGTGAAAGTGGATACGAGCAAGGGCGTACAAGGCCGGGTATCAAGGGGAACGGTAGCCGCTGAAGTGGCGGCGGGAGCGCCGGACGTGGCCAAACCTGCCTCGGAACGAGTGCGCCTGTCCCCGGAAGCTCAGCAAGTGCTATCCAAGCCAGTCGGCCCCAGCTATCCGCTGCTGGCGCGCGAAATGAGAGTGCAGGGCTCGGTGATCCTGGATGCAGTGATTGGGCGGGATGGGACGATTCAGGATCTACACGTGGTGAGCGGGCCAGCCATTCTGGCATCGGCGGCGCTGGAGGCAGTGCGGCAATGGCACTTTAAGCCTTACTACCAAAGCGGCCAGGCGGTCGAAACCGAAGCGCGCATCACGGTGAACTTCACGATTTCGACCAGCTAATTTAACCTAAGCCGCATGTCTTCGCGGTGGGTTCTTGTTGCTTTCCTGGTAGCGTGCGCAGCACAGTCTCCGCATTCCCACGTCTGGGCTGGAGGTGCCGCCGTGACGATGCAACTCGCCAGTTCCAACTTCCCTGCCGGAGGAAAAATCCCCAAAGAGTTCACCTGCGACGGGGCTGACCGTTCGCCGCAGTTGGCCTGGACACAGGCGCCAGCAGGAACGCAGAGCCTGGCGCTGATCGCGGATGATCCGGATGCGCCCGTGGGAACCTGGGTGCACTGGGTGATTTACGATCTACCGGCGGGCGCGACAAACCTGCCCCAAGGCGTGGCTAAGACGGAAACCTTGCCCGATGGAGCCAGGCAGGGGAGAAACGATTTCAAGAAGATCGGATATGGCGGGCCCTGTCCGCCCGCCGGAAAGCCACATCGCTACTTTTTCAAGCTCTATGCCCTCAACATTAAGCTTGGATTGAAAGCGGGCGCCACCAAACAGGACGTGGAGCATGCCATGAAAGACCACGTCGTAGGCCACGCGGAATTGATGGGGCTTTACGGGCGCTGACAGAGCGCAAGGCACAGGGGTCACGCCTGCTGGTGATTCGAATCACTTACCCCCTTTTCATTGGCTCCGACAATAGAGATGCGACAGTGTGCGCAGAGTGTTCCCGGCGACCAGTAACATTCTCCCGGCACGTGACGCTCCCGCACGAGGAGGCCCCCAATGGCAATCACTAAGCAAGACGCGCTGGATTATCACTTTGGCAATCGCCCGGGCAAGATCGAGGTCACGCCCACCAAGCCTTGCCGTACGCAGCGAGATTTGAGCCTGGCGTACACGCCGGGTGTGGCGGACCCATGCCTGGAAATTCAGAAGAATCCGCATGACGCCTACAAATACACGGCGAAGGGCAACCTGGTGGCGGTGGTGAGCAACGGGACGGCCGTACTCGGACTGGGCGACATCGGCGCGTTGGCGGGCAAGCCGGTGATGGAGGGCAAGGGCGTCCTGTTCAAGAGATTCGCCGATATCGATGTGTTTGATATCGAGATCAACAGCCATGACCCGGAAGAAGTCATCAAGGTGTGTCAGCTGCTGGAGCCGACATTTGGTGGCATCAATCTGGAAGACATCAAAGCGCCGGAATGCTTCCACATCGAAGAGATTCTGAAGAAAACGATGAACATTCCCGTGTTTCATGATGATCAACACGGGACGGCGATTATTTCCGGGGCGGCGCTGGTCAATGCGCTGGAACTCGTGGGCAAGGACATAGGGCAGATCAAGCTGGTGGTGAATGGAGCGGGCGCTTCCGGCATTTCCTGCGCGGAGCACTATGTGCGCCTGGGGGTAAAGCGCGAGAACATTTTCATGTGCGATACCAAAGGGGTGGTCTACAAGGGACGCAAGGAGGGAATGAATCCCTACAAAGAGCGCTTTGCGCACGACACTCCTTGCCGGACTCTCGCCGAAATTGTCAAAGGGGCAGACGTTCTGCTCGGCTTGTCCGCCAAGGGAGCCTTCACTCAGGACATGATTCGCTCCATGACGCCGAACCCGGTTGTCTTTGCCATGGCCAACCCGGACCCGGAAATCACGTACGATGAAGCCAAAGCAGCGCGCTCCGATGTGATTATCGCAACGGGCCGCTCCGACTATCCCAACCAGGTGAACAACGTGCTGGGATTTCCTTTTATCTTCCGCGGGGCGCTGGATGTACACGCGACGGCCATCAACGAGGAGATGAAACTCGCGGCAACACGGGCGCTGGCGGATCTGACCAAGGAAGACGTGCCGGATTCGGTATGTCGAGCCTACGGCGTGAAGCGGCTGAGTTTTGGCCGAGACTACATCATCCCGAAGCCCTTCGATCCGCGGGTACTGGTGCGGGAGGCATGGGCGGTGGCGAAGGCGGCCATGGATACGGGTGTGGCGCTGGAGCCGGTGGATCTGACCGAATACCGCGAGCAGTTGGAAAAGAAACTAGGTAAGGCGCACGGCATCATGCGTCTCATCATTCACAAGGCCCAGGCGACACCGCAGCGCGTGGTGTTTCCGGAAGGCGACGAAGACAAGATCCTGCGCGCCTGCCACATTCTGGTGGAGGAAGGAATCGCGCGGCCGATTCTGCTGGGCGACGAAGGGACGATCCAGGAGCGGGCGCACAGCCTCGGGGTAGCACTGGACGAGATCGAGATCGTCGACGTGCGACGCTCGGGACAGCTCGAAGCCTACGCCAGCGAATACTACCACCTGCGGCAGCGCCGTGGCGTCACGCTTTCGGAAGCGCGCGAACTGATCCGGAACCGGAATCTATTCGGCTGCATGATGGTGCGGCGGGGAGATGCGGACGCGCTGGTGTCGGGCGTGACGGCGCACTATCCGGAGACAATCCGGCCGGCTCTGCAAACGATTCAGCTGAAACCGGGCGTGCATCGGGTGGCGGGACTATACGTGCTGGTCACGAGGAAGGGCGACCTGCTTTTCCTGGCGGATTGCGCGGTCAATATCGAGCCTACGGCAGAGGATCTGGCGGAGATTGCCGTGTGCGCGGCACAGGCGGCCCGGCGCTTCGACGTGGAGCCAAGAGTAGCCATGCTCTCCTTCTCCAACTTTGGGAGTGCGAAGCATCCGCAATGCGAGAAGGTGCGACATGCGGCGGAGCTTGTAAAACAAGCGGATCCCACGCTGATGGTAGATGGGGAGATGATGGCGGACACCGCGGTCACGCCCGAGTTGCTGAACGACTATCCGTTCTCTACGCTGAAGGGGCCGGCGAATGTGCTGATCTTCCCCGATCTGGATTCCGCCAACACCGCCTACAAGCTGCTGATGCGAATCGGCGGTGCGGAGGCCCTCGGTCCGATCCTGATGGGTCTGAGCAAGCCGGCGTACGTGCTGGTGCGGGGCGCGGAAGTGGAGGACATTGTGAACATTACCGCGATCGCGGTGGTGGATGCGCAAGAGGGCAAGCAGGAAAAGGCGACGGGTTCCCGCATGCCAGAACTTGTCGGCGCGCTTTAGGGCAAAGCTTGCTTTCCACAGTGACGGTCTTAAGAACAGCGGCGCTTCGGCGTCGCTTTTCTTGTTCCCAGCACAAAAATTAACAGGCGTCCAAGCCCCTTTCGGGACTTAGGACGCCCGGGCAGCCCTCCCCCAGAACTGCTCAATCGCGATAGTAAAACTACCGATTTGGAGGGTGAATGGCACCCTTGTGCTACCGGACTGCCACGAACGTGCCACCTTCGCCAGCGGAGTCTAGAACGCTTCCGCGCCGGCATGGACCAGCGAAAAAGCAGGAATTGCTGGGGTTAGAGCTTGGATTCCGCCGGTGCGAGCCATGCCAAAGAATGCAAAATCGATTTTCACAACGCGTACGCCCGAATCGATTTTGGGGAACAATAAGGGGGCGCCAAATTGGTTCCAGTTCCCAAACCGGGATTTGACAAGGTGTTGATTTTTTTTGTCACTGCAATATTTTGGTTTCTTTGAGAGAATGGCAGCGCAGTTTTCGTGTATGCTGTTTCGTTTTAAATAACGGAGGGGGATCCGTGAAGAACCGTGGCAAAAGCAACAAAGTCCGGCAAGTGGCAGCCGCAGCAGGCGAGCAACTGCGCGAGGTCCGCGAGGGTTGTAATCTGACAATGCGGCAGGTCCACAGCCAGAGCCGGAAAATAGCGGAACGTTTCGGTATCCGCGGGTACGAAATCGTTCCCAGCCGCCTGCATCTTCTGGAACGCGGGCAGCACATTCCGAACATGTTCCGGCTGTACACGTTAGCGACAGTCTATGGCATCAGTATCCGGGAGATCTTCCGCCTATTCGGCATGAGTGTCTCGGGCGGGATGCTGTCAGGCAAGTCTCGTTAGCGAGGGCCAGTCGTCTAATACACAAGTACTGAGCAAACGCCCAGCGCGGCTCTTCCGTGAGGAAGAGCTGCCTGGGAGATGTGTCCACTCCTGGGGCGCCCGCCCGCGGTCGCGGCGCAATCTGTCAGCTACGATAGAATAGAGGCCATCGAAGTAGCAAACACTACTCCTTCACGATGGCGGGGACGCTTCTGCTTCCATGGATTTCAAGCTGATTTCGAGCTATTCAGCCCGCGGGGACCAGGTGCACGCGATCGAATCCCTCGTAGCCGGGACGCGAGACGGGGAGCAGCACCTGGTGCTGCTGGGTGTGACGGGGTCGGGAAAAACGTACACCATGGCCCGCTTGATCGCAGAGGTCAACCGGCCCGCCCTGGTTCTGGCGCACAATAAGACGCTGGCCGCGCAGCTCTACAACGAGTTCAAGCAGTTCTTTCCAGAAAACGCCGTCGAGTACTTCGTTTCTTACTACGACTACTACCAGCCCGAGGCTTACGTTCCTTCCGCCGACCTCTATATCGAGAAGGAAGCTACGATCAACGATGAACTGGACAAGTTGCGGCTATCGGCCACGAAATCGTTGTTCGAACGGCGCGACTGCCTGATCGTGGCCTCGGTGAGCTGCATTTACGGCCTGGGGTCGCCCGAGGCTTACTACGGCATGCTGCTGTTTCTGGAGAAGGGACAGAAGATCCGGCGTGAAGACATCACCCGCAAGCTGGTCGAAATTCTGTACGAGCGTACGGACGCCGACTTCCGGCGCGGGACTTTCCGGGTGCGCGGCGACGTGATCGAGGTCTTCCCTACCTACGATGACATGGCGTATCGCATCGAGCTGTGGGGCGATGAGGTGGAATCGCTGGCGCAGATTGATCCTCTGTTTGGCACGATGAAGCAGAAGTACGTGCGCCTGCCGATCTACCCCAAAACGCACTATGTGATGAAACCGGAAACGCGCAATTCGGCGGTGGATTCGATCAAGGCAGAACTGCAGTGGTGGGAGCCGGAACTGGAGAAACAAGGTCGCATGGTGGAGGCACAGCGTCTCCACCAACGCACGATGTTTGATCTGGAAATGATCAAGGAAATGGGATATTGCCACGGCATCGAGAACTACTCGCGACACTTCACAGGCCGCATGCCGGGAGAACCACCACCGACACTGCTCGACTACGTGCCGCGAGATTTCCTGCTGTTCATCGACGAATCGCATCAGACGGTACCGCAGTTACGCGGCATGTATCACGGCGACCGGTCGCGCAAGGAAACGCTGGTGGAATTCGGATTTCGGCTTCCTTCAGCCCTGGACAACCGGCCGCTGACGTTTGAGGAATTCGAGCATCGTGTGCACCAGACGGTCTACGTATCGGCGACGCCCGGACCGTACGAGTTGACCAAGTCGGCGGGCGTAGTGGTGGAGCAGATCATCCGGCCAACGGGACTGGTGGACCCGCAGGTCGAGGTTCGCCCGGTTAAGGGGCAGATCGATGACCTGCTGCATGAGATCCGGAAACGGGCGGAGCAAGGCGAGCGCGTGCTGGTCACGACGCTAACCAAGCGAATGGCGGAGGATTTGGCCGAGTACTACGGCGAAGTTGGGGTACGTTGCCGCTACATGCACTCGGAGATCGAGACCCTGGAAAGAGTGAAAATTCTGCGCGGCCTGCGCAAGGGCGAATTCGATGTGCTGATCGGCATCAACCTGTTGCGAGAGGGACTGGATCTGCCGGAAGTGTCGCTGGTGGCCATCCTGGACGCGGACAAGGAAGGCTTTTTGCGGTCGACCGGTTCCTTGATTCAGACGATTGGGCGTTGCGCCCGTCATGTAGAAGGCCGAGCCATCCTCTACGCCGACAACATGACCGATTCCATGCGCCGCGCCATCGACGAGACGGACCGCCGGCGAGCGATTCAGCAGGCCTACAACGAAGAGCATGGAATCACGCCGCAGTCGATTGTGCGGCCGGTAGACATGGCGCTGGCGGCGGTAAGCGAGGCGGATTACGTCGACCTGACCAGCGAAGAGAACGAGTTGCCGGAGTTCAAGTCACAGGAAGAACTCGACGCCTACCTGGCGAATCTGGAAAGTGATATGCGCGAGAGTGCCCGGAAGTTCGAATTTGAGAAGGCTGCTAGGCTGCGAGATCAGATCAAGGAACTGCGCGGCAAGGAGTTTCTGTTCGCCTAGGGCGCTTGGCAGTGGGGAGAACGCCCTTTTAGCGCTGGAGGATTGCGAAACTAGTCGGCCACCGCGGCACGCGAGCGGCTTTCCACGTGTTGTTTCTGCTGGCCGATAAATCGCATCTCTACATCCAGAGAAGAAAAGCGCGCCAGGATCTCATGGACGCGCACCGCCATGGTGCGAATCGTTTCCAGTTGGGTGAGTTGTCCCGGCGTCATTCCGGCTGGGTCGAGAAGCAGGAGTTCGGAGTTTCCCAGGACGGAGGTGAGGGCGTTGTTGAGAGTGTGCCGCACTTCCAGCATGTAGCGGCCGAGGGTAGCTTGATGTTCGGCGGCGACGGCAGATTGCTCCGCGCGCTCAGCGCGCCGGATCGCGTCCTGCCGGCGCAATACGGCCGCACCGAGAAGAACGCAAGTTTCCGTCCAGTCTGCAGCGCGCGGCAGCAAAGTCACTTGCGAATTCTTGACGAAGTTGTGCGGCGCAGTTTCGGTCAGCACGAATACGGACTTACCGACACTCTCCAGAGCCAGCAGAGCGGCGTCGATTGCGCTGGGGGGAAGGCCGGCAAGAATGGCCAGTTCAAAAGAATCGTCTGGCAGAGAGGCGCAAAGATCGCCACCCATCAGGGTGAACGCGGGAACATGCCGTTCCGCTTGCCAGCGCGCGGTGATGCGGCGGGCTAGTTCTGCGTCACCGGAGATAATCAGGACTGTCGCTTGCTCCACCACGATTTCAGCTGCTCCCGTTCGATCGCATATGGACCGATTTAGTTTGCCGGAGCATGTTCTCCGGGCCAATAGCAGGCGAGCTACCGGGTAATGCCGCCGGCGGCCGCAGCGGAACTGCGCGACAATGCATCTTCCACAGCGGAGCGCAAGTCCACCAGCATCTGCAGCGGCTGGCCGGAAGAGTACTCTGCGTGGAACATCACCTTCCAGGACTGGCAGATCATGCGCAACCGGGCCACGGGCTCGGAGCGGGCAAACCCGGCACGGCGGCAGTCGAGCGTAGTCACGCCACGCTGCTCGAGCCCATGAATGCCGTCCAGAATGGCATTCAGATCGTTGTGCAGGAGGCGGAAGAAGACACGCCGCATGAGGAAGCTGAAGCGGGTGAAGGCCATCATGGCCACCGGCTGAAAGTAATCCTGCTGGGCTTCCGCTTTGATGGCACGGCCGCGCTCGAGAATTTCGCCGCGGAAGAGTCCACTCAGGCGGGTGCACTTCTGGGCGCTGGTAAGCACCTCTTCCAGTTTCGGAAACCACGCGGGTGTGTTAGAAGGATCAACTTCGCCTAGCACTGGCTCGAGCAACTGCGCCACATAGGGGATATCCACGTCGGCGTCTTCCAGGCGCGACGGCGCGGAGAGCGAGAAATACTGCACCAGGAGGAAGTCCGTCTTGTCGCGATCCACTTCCGTCTTGATCGGTTTGCGCAGGTGCCGCGCCAGCAGCGCGCGGACGGCGGTCTCATTTGCCAGCGGCGTGGTCTGCAGGAACTGGCGAAGCTGGTGGACCCGCATGTGGCCATCCATCAGGGCCAGCCACTCGCGCGCCCGGTCGACGGTCTCGGCGTCGGGCACATCCACAGCTGTTTCCAGATCGGGGCAGGGCTGCACGTCAAAAACAAACTCGCGCGCAAGGGCCGCGTACAGGGGATACAGGAACCGAGCCTGTTCCCACTCCGCGGCGGTCTGGGCCGAAGTTGTGGGGACATCGTTCATGGTTTCACGATCCAGTTGGGAATATCGCGCAAAAAGCGGGCGGCTACGACCGTCTTGCCGGATTGATATTGCACAGCCACGACTGAGACCTCCGCGGAAAACGTGCGATCGCTGTTCTCGAGCCGGAGCTCGTCGGCAAACTCAAGGGGCAAAGCAGTGGCGAACAAGACTTCTTTGGGGGTGCCGAATTCGATCACGATGTTTTCGTTAAGGGCACCACCACCGGCCCCAAGCCGGGTCAGAGAAACGGGCAAACGCAACGGACTGGCGCTGGGAAAGAAACGGGCCAAGCGCGCGACCGGAGTATCAGTATCGAGGCGGGCTGGTGAGACGGCTTGTGCTGGCAAGGTACTTCACCTCGAGAATTCTGGGTAATCGGCTTCCCAGGGGGGAGTCGGGACGGAAGCCGAGGAATACAGTGCACGCTCTTCGCCAAAAAGACGCGGGGTGCGAGCTGGCTAAGCGATTGAAAACAATCAGGGGCTTGCCGACAAGCCAGATGGCGGGGGCGTGGCGTCTCAGACTTGTTGTCTCAGATCGAGACAGATTATCCCGTTCCGGGAGAACCCCTAATTGAGCCTCGGCATTGAGATATCAAGGCTACGCCCGTCCAGGTTGATGTTGTAGCGCTTCAACTTGCGGTAAAGGGTGGCGCGGCTGATCCCGAGCATCTTGCCGGCCAGCGCCTTATCGCCGTTGACCTGTTCAAACACGCGCTGGATGGTCGTACGCTCGATGTCTTCCAGATCGGTAGAACTAAGCGCGGGTACAGCGAAATCGGTGTGGGCCGCTTCGGAAAAGCGGCTGAAGCGTTGGATGGCCGGCGGAAGATCTTCTACACCCAGCGTCGGGGCGTCGCTGAGTGCGAGTGCGCGTTCAATGCAATTTTCCAATTCGCGCACGTTGCCGGGCCAATCGTATTCCATTAGGCATTTCATGGCGGCACTAGAAATCTGACGCTGCTTGCCGCCAGCGCATCGATCGAGAAAGCAATGGGTGAGCAGCGGAATGTCGGCGCGGCGCTCGCGCAAAGAAGGAAGGGCCACGGTCACGACGTTCAGGCGGAAATAGAGGTCTTTGCGGAAGGTGCCATTTTTCTGGGCCGTCTCCAGATCCTTGTTGGTGGCGGCGATCACGCGCACGTCCACCTTGACGCGCTGGTTGCTGCCCACGGGCCGCACTTCTTTCTCTTGCAGCACCCGCAGGAGCTTGGCCTGCAGTTCGAGTGGCAGTTCGCCAATCTCATCGAGAAGAATCGTGCCGCCGTGAGCCGCCTGGAACAGACCGGATTTTGATTTATGCGCGCCCGTGAATGCGCCCTTCTCGTAGCCGAAGAGTTCACTCTCGATGAGAGTCGGCACCAGGGAGCCACAGTCTACGGCCACGAAGGGGCGATTGGCGAAGCTGCCGCGAAAATGGATGGCACGCGCCACCAGTTCCTTGCCCGTACCGCTCTCCCCGGTGATCAGAACCGGCGTGCGAGTGTCTTTCAGGCGCGAAACCACGCGCAGAACCGCCAGAATACTGGGTGAAGTGCCGACGATGCCGTGCAGCTCCACTTCCGTATCGGTGCGGTCTTTGAGGAATTGCACTTCGTCGACCAACTGGACCTTCTCCGCCATGCGCTTGAGGAAGAGACGCAACTCGTCGAGCGGGGAGAAAGGCTTGGTGATGTAGTCATAAGCGCCGAGACGCATGGCTTGTACGGCTGTCTCGATGGAACCGTGGCCGGTCATGAGGGCGACTTCCACGCGAGGAAGCAGTTTTTTCACTCGCTCCAGGAATTCCAGGCCGGTCATGTGCGGCATGATCATATCGGTCAGGATCATGTGAACGGGCTGATCGTCCAACATAGAGAGGGCGGCCTCACCGCTCTCGGCCTCCAGGCAGTGAAAACCCATTCCTTCTCCGACGGTCATACAGAGGCGGCGGATGCTTTGTTCGTCGTCCACGATCAGCAAACGGATGCGAGCATCTTCAGTCACTGTGGCTTCCCCATGGTTTTTTGGACAACATCCAGAAATTGGCGAACCCGAAACGGCTTCTCCACGCAGGGAGCGCCGGTCTTGCGCAAGGCCGTCAACGTCTTTTCGTTGGCCAGATCTCCGGTGATAAACAGGATTCGGGACGCGAGTGTGGGTCGATTTTTCGATACCCAGTTGTAGACATCGGCGCCGTTGAATTCGCCGGGCGTGCGCATGTCGGAGACGATGCCCAGGAATTCTTCCTGGGCCAGGCGATTCAGGCCTTCCGCCGCAGAATTGCAACAGACAACCTGGTAGCCATTGCGCTCAAGCGTAGCGCGGACGAGGGCCATGATGGGGGCCTCATCTTCGATGATCAGCAAGGGCAGACGCGGCGATGCAGTGGTGTGGCTCATGAGGGTGCGACTCCTGCGACAGCTCCCTGCGACGACCCCTCCTGCGCCAAAGGAAGGCGAACGATGAAGGTCGCGCCCGGACTGCCGACATTGTTGTGACAAAGTATTTCGCCGCCGTGTTCGCGGACAATTCCGTAGGAGAGACTGAGACCCAAACCAGTTCCCTCGCCCACTTTCTTGGTGGTGAAGAAGGGATCGAAGACGCGGTCGGGGAACGAGATGCCGCTGCCGTTGTCGCGGAAGATCACCTCGACATGGTTGCGCGAGAGGGCGGTGGCGACTTCGATGCGCGCGGGCCGGCCGGTCTCGCGCACGGCGTCGTAGGCGTTGTTCATGATGTTCAGGAAGACCTGCTGCAACTGGTGGGCGTCGCCGACGATCTCCGGCAGGCTCTCGGCCAAGTGTTCCACCACCTCCACGCCGTGACTGTGCAGGTCGTAAGCGCGCAGTTGCACGGTGCGGCGGAGAATGGCATTCAGCTGCACCAGCTTGCGTTGCGGCGGCATCTGACGCGCGAAACTGAGCAGGTTCTGCACGATCTGCTTGGTGCGCTGGGCTTCCTGCTGAATGACGCGCAGATCTTTTCTGGCGCTTTCGGGGACATCGGGACTTTCCATCAGGAGATCGGCGAAGCCAAGAATGGCGGTCAGCGGGTTGTTGACCTCGTGCGCGACGCCGGAGACGAGCTGGCCGACAGCAGCCATTTTCTCAGTATGCAGCAACTGCGCTTGCAGCATGGCGGCATCGGTTACATCCGACATGACCACGACCACGCTCGCAACCTTGCCCTGTTCGTCGCGCATGGGGCTGAGGTTGGCGGAGAACTGGCCGAAGCGGCCATCTCCGCGCATCACGGGGAGCTCAAAGTTGTCGACGGGCTGCCCTTGCAGCACAGAGCGGAGTGCGCTCTCCAGGCTGGCGCGGCGCTCGCTGGAGACGAGATCGGCAAGATCGCGTCCGAGAAGCTGATTCATGTGGTAGCCGGCTTCGGCCCAGCGGCGGTTGGCGTAGGTGACAAGCCGGGCGGAGTCCACAACGAGAATCAGGTTCTGCGTGTTGTTCAGAATCTTGTTGGTGAAGTCACGTTCGCGCTGCAACTCGGCCTGAAAAGTCTTGAGGCCGGTGATATCGAGCAGCAGACCGCGGTACTGCACCACTTTGCCCTGCGCATCGCGCACCGCGAAGGCGTTCTGCAGGGTGTGAATGGGAGAGCCGTCTTTGCGACGGAGAGTTTCCTCGTAGTTTCGGAGAATGCCTTGCTGTTCCAGCGCCGCAGAGAACTTCTGGCGCTGATCGGGTGAATAGTATGCCTGGCGCGAGATATCGATCTGCAGCAACTCTTCGCGGCTATCGTAGCCAAGCATGTGCACCATGGCGTCATTCACTTCGATGAAGCGACCCTCGGGGGTGGAGAAATACAGGCCTTCCTGGATGTTGTCGAAGAGCTCGCGATGACGGCGTTCGGCTTCGCGGCGATCGGTGACATCTTTCAGAACGTGAATCGTTTGCCATTCCTCATGCTGCGCGGCGTGGACGCTGGAGGTTGAGACCAGATAGCTGCGTTCGTTCAGGACGTGGAGGTGGCCTTCTACTTCAGAAGTGCGGCAGAACGGACACCCGGCATAGGCGGAGGCGCCGGACATGGAGAGCAGGGCACGCATGCTGACGCCGACCAACTCGTGGGGGCGAGCGCCAATGGACTCGGCCAAGGCGCGGTTGATGCGAAGTATGTTTTCTGCGGTGTCATGGACAACAATGAAATCGCCAATAGCGTCGAAGATCTCAATCCAATGCCGGTTGGCGCTCTCCATGCGGCTGAACAGGCGAGCGTTCTGCAAAGCTACCGCGGCGTGGCTCGCGAGCGCCGTAAGAAGATGCTGGTCGGCAGGACGCAACGCGGCGCCGCGGCCGGCGAGAGCCAGCCAACCCAGCAGTTCGCCGTCGGACGTTTGC
>Ga0075028_100000183_pt1 | contig 22869 bp, 17 predicted proteins | sample LitLauG_LLR_2014_FD_71390 | JGI IMG/M metagenome (GOLD analysis project Ga0075028, IMG submission 71390) | Freshwater sediment microbial communities from Pennsylvania, USA - Little Laurel Run_MetaG_LLR_2014 | ecosystem: Environmental > Aquatic > Freshwater > Creek > Sediment | place: USA... | reverse complement strand
GCCTCATTCCACGGGAGAGAACAGCCGGGCTTTACCCGGCCTGGGCGGGTCTGAGACCCGCCACCACACAAGCGCCACCGCCCACATACCGTTCCGGAATCCTGACGGCGCTAAACTCAGCCTGGCGGCAGCGAGTCCGCGGGTCTGTCCGGCTCTGGCTGCGGCTTTGCCCGGTTTGCTGGCGGAGTCTCCCGACCCGGACTGCGCCCTGCGTCTGTTTGAACGCCTCACCGAGTCTCCCGAGATCGTGCGCCTGCTGGACCGCCATAATTTTCTGGCGCACTATGCGATCGTGGTTTTTGGCCACAGCCGGTTTCTGGGAGAGACACTGATCCAGAACCCGGATCTGCTGCAATCCTTTCTGCGCGAAAAAAATCTCGACCGCAGCTTTTCCCAGGAAGAATTCCATGAAAGTCTGGCGCGCTTCCGCGCCCGCTCCTTTGAGACCGATGTTTCCCTGACTCTGGCACGATTCAAGCGGCGGGAGTATGTCCGCATCATGCTGCGCGACGTGCTCAAGATCGCGCCCCTGGCGGAGACCACGGCGGAGATTTCGGCCCTGGCCGATGTGCTGATCGAGGAAGCTCTGCGCGAGGCTGACAGCAAACTGCAGCGGCGGCACGGTACACCGCAGCATCTGGACGCGCTGGGCCGCCTGACGGATACGCCGTTTGCGATTCTGAGCCTGGGCAAGCTCGGGGGCAACGAACTGAACTACAGCTCCGACGCGGACTTGATGTACATCTACGGCGACGGTGAGGAGCCGCCCAAGGTTCCGGTATCCAACCGGGAATACTTTATTCGGCTGGCCCAGCAGACCACGGAAATTCTGTCACGGGTCACGCGGGAAGGTCCTGTGTTTCGTATTGACCTGCGTTTACGGCCCCAGGGCGGAGAGGGTGAACTCGCCATTCGCCTGTCACAGGCGTTGAAGTACTACGCGGAGACGGCGCACGACTGGGAACGCCAGGCGCTGATCAAGGTGCGGCACTCGGCTGGGGATCTGGTGCTGGCGCGCGAGTTCATCAGAGCCGTGCAGCCGCATGTCTACACCGAAAAAATAAATTTTGCCGCCATCAAGACGGCGCTGGTGGCGCGGGAGAAGATGCATAAACGACGTCAGCAGGGAAGTGCCCTGGAACAGATCGAGGCAGTCATCGACGTGAAAATCGATCGCGGAGGAATTCGCGACATTGAATTCCTGGTGCAGTGCCTGCAGCGCGTCTATGGCGGGGCCGAGCCGTGGCTGCGATCTGGCGGCACTCTGTTTTCATTGCAGAAGCTGCACGATAAGGGACACATCAGCGGCAAGGAGTTTCATGATCTGACCAGCGCCTACGAGTTTCTGCGTCACATGGAACATCGGCTGCAGTTGCGCGAGGGCCGGCAGACGCACCAGTTGCCGTCATCGGAAGCCGACTCCCAAGTCCTGCAACGCGCCATGGAGGGCTACGCTCCCGGGGAACACCGCGGTGGTGAGCTGGCGGCACTGGTGCGGCGTCGAATGGGAGCCGTGGCCGAAATCTACCAGCGCGTTATCTACCAGCAGCAGTCTCGCGGCCGGCAGCAATCGCGCGACACGGAATTCAAATTGCTCAGCGCCCCGGAACCTGCCATCACCGACCAGTCCACCCAACACCTGCTGGAACGCCTGGCCGCTGAAGCGCCGGCGCTGTATGAAATCACCAACCGCCCTGACCTGAGCCTGCAGGCACGAAGCAATGTCCACCGTTTTCTGGTCTCGGCATTTGCCAGTTCCCATCGCTACGCCGCAGTATTGCGGCACCAGAAGGAAGCGGCGCGTGCTCTGATTCTCTTCGAGGCCAGCGACTACCTGACCCAAATCCTGATTCGCCATCCTGAGGAAATTGCGACGCTCGCGGAAACCGAGGAAGCGAGGCCGCGCCCGGGGCGTGGATACCTGGTGGAGGAATCCCCCGGGGAGCGGTTCCTGTTCGACAACTTTTCGCTCGAAAGCTCAAAGGGGAGCAGCGACCCGGTCTTTGCTTATCTGGGGAACTCCCCGATTGCCTACGGAGAAAAGCTGTCGCACCTGCGGCAGCACTTCAGGCACCGCGCCTTCGCCGTGGGTGCGAAAGACCTGATTGAGTTGCGCAGCGTGTATGAATCTTTCAGCGACATCACGCTGGCAGCCTCGGATGCAATGGGAGCGGCGTTTTCCATGGCCGGTTCGCCCCCTGGACTTGCGGTCATGGCGTTGGGCCGTCTGGGAAAAGGCGAGTTCGACTTGCTGTCCGATGCCGACGTCTTGTTTGTTTGCGACGAAGAGGGGGACCGGATCGCTCTCACCAGGTGCGCCGAACAGATGATGCACGCATTGTCCGCCTATACCCGCGAGGGGATGGTCTTTCCTGTGGATGCGCGTCTGCGCCCGCGGGGCGGCGAAGGCGAACTGCTGAGCACTCCCACACAACTGGCGGCTTACTTCGAGCACGAGGCGCAACCCTGGGAAGCCCTGATGTATACCAAGCTGCGTTTCTTTGCAGGCTCCAAAACCGTGGGGGAGCGTGCCATCGCCCAGCTGAAAACCTTGTTTGAGCGGTTCGCCGCTGATGATGGCTTTGCCGCGGCGGTGCGCGAAATGCGAACCAAGCTCGAAGCTGCCGAGCCAGAGAAAAATTTCAAGTCCTCCCCGGGTGGGGTTTACGACATTGACTTCATCACCAGTTTTCTGCTGGTGAAACACGGTGTAGCTCAGAAGCAGGGCAGCTTGCGGGACCGGCTGTGGCGCTGTGTGTCCATCGGGCTGCTCGACAAAGTCGAGGCCGCTGTGCTCGACCACGCTGCCGAATTGCTGCGAACCGCGGAGCACGTGTCCCGGCTGGTAGTAGGTCGGCCGGGAAGATGGCTGCCCGCGACCGAGCATGGCCGCCAAGTAGCCGAGAAGTTCACCGCGAAGATTCTGGGGCGCAATTTTTCGGACGGCCTGGAGAATGAACTGTCGCGAACCTTCGCATCGGTGCGCCTGATCTTTGATCAGGTATTGAAGGATGACCGGCAGAAAACGATGTAGCGACGGGGGTCCACGCCCGTCCGCGCTATGGATATGTCATTCCCGCTCTTCAACCCGGGCTTGTGCCTGGGGCTGCATTCCGGTGCCGCTTTCAGGTGTCTGGACCGCGCAACCCGGACGGGCGGGGACGCCCGTCGCTCCATCGAACCTGGTCAGTCGAACCCGGGGTCAGTTTCTCCGTAAAGTGTAGGCGGGAACCGGTACCGGGCGCCGGCTGCGCTGAATCAGCCAGATGATCAGCGCGATGATTCCGCCGAGAAAAGCGAACGGTAGCAGGAAGATCAGGAAAACCCAGCCTCCTCCTCCCATCGACGTCACGTCGCCGGCTACCGCGGCCTGTGGGGCGCGGCGCACATTGCCGCCAATCACGGTCAGGTCGCCTGCTATCTGAGTGCCGTTGTCGATGCGAGCTTCTCCGCCAATGGCCGTAACATCTCCTGCGACTGCCGCTCCCTGCTCTGCAACCACGTTCCCGTGGATCGTGGTGACATCGCCGGATACGTGCCCGCGGACGTAGATGGAACAGTTGATGCAGGTCACGTCCCCGACTTCATCCTCGGGCTGGATCCGAATGTCGTGGTTGACCTGGAAACGGTCAGCATTGCTTTTGGCCGCGAACACTGCCGAGGGCAGAAGAAGAGTGAGAGCGCACAATACCAGCGGAGCAGAGAACCGGGACATGAGGGTCTCCTACAAACCTGACTTCACTGCGGATAGTATATGCCCAGCACCGTGACACGTGTCATCCGTGGAAGTATCTGGCCGGAGGGGGGGCCTTCAAGGGGTCACGTGTTTGGACTTCAGCGAGTAGTTTCGGGCGACACCGAAGCCGGTAACCCCGATGTGGACGATTGAGATCCAGCGCTCGATCTTGTGGTGTCCGATGCGATGCATCCAGTAGGAAAGGCCGACAGAAGTGGCTGTTCCCGCGGCTTCCAGAGCGGCGAACCCGGCCGAGTTGTTGACCACGTCGTCTGGAATCAAAACTTCTTCCCTCCCGCGAGCCTGAAAGTTCCGGGTGGAGGCGTAGTCGAGGCCGCGAAAGATCCCCACGCCGGAGAAAAGCAGGATATTGGTCCGGTCCCAGAAGGCATGGGGTGGCGGAGGCGCCTGGGCAGCAGGGCGGGCAGAGGGAGCGCCCGTGGGAATTTGGCTAGCTGGCACCGGCGTGGACTGCTGGGCTGCGGCAGACGAGGCGATCAGGAAACAACCGGCGAAGAGCGAGCGTAGAAGGCGCGAGGAACCGGAGAACATCTTTGCATTGTATCGGCGAACCCTGCGAAGACCATGTACTCGGTGGTGACGATGGTTTTTCTTTGCGTCCTTTGCGTTGACTTTGCGTCCTCTGCGGTTAAAAGCTTGAGACGTTGGCCCAAAGCAGAACTCGCAAAGAACGCTAAGCTCCCCTTATAATTATGAGTTTTATCCCCGAACGTTGGAGGGCTTGGTAATGGCGGCTTCATACAACGGCGTGCCGGTGCCGGCAAAGGGCGCTCGGATTACCTACAGCAATGGAAAGTATCAGGTTCCGGACAATCCGATTGTGCCTTTCATCGAAGGCGATGGCACCGGCCGTGACATCTGGAAAGCCTCGGTACGGGTGTTCGACGCGGCCGTTGAAAAGGCCTACAAGGGCAAGCGTCGGGTGGAGTGGTACGAAATATTCGCCGGCGAAAAGGCCATGGCAAATTTCAGCACCTGGCTTCCCGATGACAGCGTCGCCGCCATCCGCGAATTCCGCGTTGCCATCAAAGGACCGCTGACTACGCCTGTCGGAGGCGGTATCCGCTCGCTGAACGTCGCTCTGCGACAGATTCTTGATCTCTATTGCTGTGTGCGGCCGGTCAAATACTACAAGGGCGTCCCGTCCCCGGTGAAGCATCCCGAGCGCATGGATGTGGTCATCTATCGTGAAAATACCGAAGACGTCTACGCCGGTATCGAGTGGGAGCAGGGAACACCTGAGGCGGCTCGGCTGATCGAGTTTCTGAACAAAGACATGCTGAAAGGCGGCAAGAAACAGGTGCGCCTGGATTCAGGCGTCGGGATCAAGCCCATCTCGATTACAGGAACCAAACGCCTGGTGCGCATGGCGATCAAGTTCGCGCTGGAGAGCGGGCGCAAGAGCGTCACCCTGGTGCATAAGGGAAACATCCAGAAGTTTACCGAAGGAGCGTTCCGCAAGTGGGGTTACGAACTGGCGACGGAAGAGTTCCGCGACAAGGTAGTAACCGAGCGCGAGAGCTGGATTCTCGGCAACAAAGACAAAGACCCGAATATTTCTGTTGAGCAGAACGCCGCCGTGATCGAGCCGGGCATGGAATTTGCCACGGAAGATTTCCGGCAGTCCGTCTACAAAGAGGTCGAGGCGGTTCTGGAAAGCATTTACGGCACCCACGGCAAGGGCGCGTGGAGGAAGAAGCTCATGATCAACGACCGCATTGCCGATTCGATCTTCCAGCAGGTGGTGACCCGGGCCGACGAATATTCGGTGCTCGCCACGCCCAACCTGAACGGAGACTATATTTCCGACGCTTGCGCGGCACAGGTGGGCGGACTCGGCATCGCACCTGGCGCCAACATCGGCGACGGCTATGCCTGCTTTGAAGCCACCCACGGGACCGCGCCCAAGTATGCGGACAAAGATGTCATCAATCCCGGGTCGGTCATTCTCTCCGGCGTGATGATGCTGCGCTTTCTGGGCTGGAATGAAGCCGCGGACCTGGTTGAGCAGGGACTGGAGCGCACCATCGAGCAGAAAAAAGTCACATATGACTTTGAGCGGCTGATGGAGGGAGCAACCAAGGTTAAGACCAGCGAATTCGCGAGCTACATCATCGAGAATATGGATGCGGGCGTACTGACCGCAATCTGAGAAGTCTGCCACGGATCTCGCGGATGAACACGGATAAACCAATACACTCGATCTGTGTAAATCCGTCTAATCCGTGGTTCGAAAGGACCTTTGTTCATGCGCAAGAAAGTCACCATCGTAGGTTCGGGTAACGTAGGGGCGACCGCAGCTCACTGGATCGCTTCCAAGGAACTCGCTGATGTGGTCCTGATCGACATTGTCGAAGGCGTGCCGCAGGGCAAAGGCCTGGATCTGCTGGAAGCCATGCCCATCGAGAAGCGGGACTCGCATATCATCGGCACCCAGGATTACGCCGACACCGCGAACTCCGACATCGTGGTGGTGACCGCGGGCATTCCGCGGAAGCCGGGCATGAGCCGAGACGACCTGCTCAACACCAACCACAAGATCATGAAAGACGTGGTCGGCAAGGTGGTGCAATATTCGCCAGACTGCATCCTGATCATCGTGTCGAACCCGCTGGACGCTATGGCCCAGGCGGCCTACAAGATGAGCGGTTTCCCGCGCGAGCGCGTCATCGGCATGGCCGGGGTGCTCGACTCATCCCGATTCCGCACTTTTATCGCGGAAGAATTGAAAGTCAGCGTAGAAAACGTTACCGCGTTCGTGCTTGGAGGACACGGAGACACGATGGTCCCGTTGCCACGCTATTCCACGGTCGCAGGCATTCCGATTACAGAATTAATGGACGCCGCCACGGTGGAGCGCCTGGTGCAGCGCACCCGCGACGGCGGTGCGGAGATTGTGAAGTATCTGAAAACGGGATCGGCATACTACGCGCCCTCGGCGGCAGTAACCGAGATGGTCGAGGCGATCCTGAAAGACAAGAAAAAGATTTTGCCTTGCGCGGCATATCTTGAAGGCGAATACGGGATCAAGGGACTGTACGTCGGCGTGCCCTGCAAGTTAGGCGCGAAGGGTTTGGAGCAGATCATCGAGATCAAGCTGACTCCGGAAGAAAAGACCGCGCTCGATAAGAGCGCGGCTGCGGTGAAGGAACTGGTGGCGGTGATCGGAGTTTAGAAACCCAGTTGCCAGGTCGTAGTTGCCAGTTCTCAGGTACAGTCCCGGATCTATCCCAGCCATTGTGGGTTGTGATAAGTCCCGTCGAAGTCGTGCGCCGTCTTGTAGAGTTCAAACTCTCCTTTTTCTGCGGCGGTGGCTGTCCTGGCCAAGAGATCGGAAACCTGCTTTGCGGTCAGCGGACTAAACGTACGCGCCGCGTTCAGCGCCTGTTCGAGAAGGGGCAAAGTGTCGCACCCTGTAATCACCACGCTGGTCGGCAGGTTCAGGGCATAGTGCAGACACTCCATGGGCTCTGCGGCTTTGCTCTTGAGCACCAGGCCGGCTCCCATAGGCTTCATGCCCAGCACGCCGATGTTGTGCTTCACCAGTTGGGGCAGCACCTTTTTCTCGAAGCTATCGAAATGCACATCCATAACGTTCAAGGGCATCTGCACCGTGTCCGGGGTGAGATCGTGCGCGAGCCAGGTCTCCAGCATCTTGAGATGGATATCCGGACTCTTATGCCCGGTAAAGCCGAGGTAGCGCACCTTCCCGGCCTTCTGAGCCGCCAAAAGCGCTTCCATTCCACCCTGGGGAGCGAAAATGCGTCCCGGATCTGAGTCCCGAATCACCTCGTGAAACTGCATGACATCGATGTGGTCGGTCTGCAGCCGTCGCAGGGACTCGTCGATCTGCTGCGCTGCCGCCACCCGTGTGCGGCCGTCGATCTTGGTCATGAGGAATGCCTTCTGGCGGTAGCCGTCGCGCAGGGCCTTTCCCATACGGATCTCGCTCTGGCCGCCGTTGTAATCCCAGCAGTTGTCGAGGAAATTGATGCCCTCGTCGAGCGCAGTGCGAACAATGCGAATGCTTTCTGCCTCATCGCCCTGCGTTCCGAGGTGATAGCCGCCCAGTCCGATGCAGGAGACTTTCTCTCCCGTGCGTCCCAGCGTGCGGTAGGGAACGGTTTTTGCGGTCTCTGCCGAACCCACATGCGGCAACAGGCCGGTTACGAGCGCCGTGCCCGCGGTGGTCTCGAGGAACTTGCGCCTGGTCAGCATTTTCGGATCCTCCGTTATTGGATGGCACTACACCCGCTCAATCACCACCGACTTCACCACCGCATCTTTCAGCGGCTTGTCTTGACGGTTGCGCGGGGTGGCGACGATTTTCTCCGCTATATTGTAGCCCTCGACGACTTCGCCGAAAATTGTGTGCTTGCCGGTAAGCCACTGCGTGGGCGCCACGGTGATGAAAAACTGCGAGCCGTTGGTATTGGGCCCCGAGTTGGCCATGGCCAGCTTGCCAGGCTTGTCGAAGCTGTGGGGCGAGCCCTTGGTTTCATCCTCGAACTGATAGCCGGGGCCGCCAAAGCCGGTGCCCGCCGGGTCGCCGCCCTGGATCATGAAGTCGGGAATCACACGGTGAAAGATTGTTCCGTCGTAGAGCCGGTCTTTGCTCTTCTTGCGGCTCACGGGATGGCTCCACTCGCGCTTGCCCTCCGCGAGGTCGATGAAATTGGCTACGGTTTTGGGCGCTTCTTTCTCGAAGAGGCGGCAGACGATCGTGCCTTCAGAAGTTTCGAAGATTGCGTAGGTACCGGGTTGGCGTGCCATGGATTCCTTTCGTTCCTGGTCGTGATGATGCGAAGGCAAAATGCCCTCGCGGCAGCCGGCGGGCCTGTGCTGAGCAAAATCGAAGGAACACCGGCTCTACTGTGGTGAAGTTGCGGGGGCGGCTGGCTTCTTTACCGCGGGCTTGGCTGTGGTCGCGGGTTTAGCCGCTGTGGGCTTGGCCGCCGCTGCACCGCCCTTGGTGATGGTGATGTGATTAATTTTCACTGGGCGATAAGGACGGTCATTCGAATCGCGGCCCATGCGGGCGATTTGTTTCACCAGCGTGACTGTAGCCTCGTCGCACTGGCCGAAGATTGTGTAGCCTCCGTTCAAACTGGCATAGGGAACTTCGGTGATGAAGAACTGCGAGCCGTTCGTGTCCGGACCGGCATTGGCGTAGGCCAGGCGTCCGGGACGGTCAAACTTTAACGTGGGAGAAGTCTCGTTCTTGAACTCGAAACCGACATCGCCGCTGCCGCTGCCGGCGGGATCGCCGCCCTGGATCATGAAGCCGGGGATCACGCGGTGGAAGATGGTTCCGTCATAGAGCGGAACGCCGTGCTTCTTGGCGTGCGAGACCGGATTGGTCCAGTCCTTGGTCCCTTGAGCCAGCCCTGTAAAATTGGCAACACCGATGGGGGCTTTATCAGGAAAAAGCGTGCAGGTCATCTTGCCGGCGGTGGTGTCGATGATCGCCACGGGCTCAGCCGATGTAGTGGCCGCGGGCTTGGCTGCGGTAGTGGCCGCTGGCTTCTTTGCGGGTGCGGTCTTGGGGGCAGGCGTAGTTTGCGACCAGCCCGTCAAAGCTGCTGAAATCAACAGACAAATCGAGAAACGAATTCTCATGGACGCTCCTGAGGCCGGGTGAGCGGGCACCCGCCCCTACGTGGTCTGTGATGACTGCGAACTATGCATTCTATCCTAGAGTTCCCCAAAACAAAGCGTTCTGAAAGAAAGGTTCTGAAGAAAGAGTTTCGAAATAACTACTGACCGGTTGTCCGCTGGCTTTCGGCTTGCATTCCCCGGCTTACCCGCTCTACTTCGCCGAAGACGCGCAACAGATTTCCACCGAGAATCTTGTGGATGTCTTCGGCACTGTAACCCCGGTCGAGCAATGCCTGAGTAATCTTGGGCAAGTCGGCAGCCGAGTCGATGCCTTCGGGCGTGGCACCGCTCACGCCGTCGAAGTCCGAGCCCAAGCCGACGTGGTCAATTCCGGCCACCTTGGCAATGTGATCAATGTGATCGATCAGGGATTTCAGCGGGGGCCGCGGGATCTTGGCCGCCCATTCCCGCTCGATTCGGTCTTTATCCAGATAGGTCACTGGTTTTCCGGCCGCGTTGAGTTCTGCGATGTGGGCTTGGACCGCATCCTCCGCGTCTTTCTTTTGAGCTTCGCTCGCTTTGCGGTAATTTTCGTCGATAAAGGCGTCGTAGAAGTTTGTCTGCACCACGCCACCGTTTTTCGCTACGGCCCGCAGCATGTCGTCAGTCATGTTCCGGGCGTGGTTGGTCAAGGCGCGAGCCGACGAGTGGGAGGCGATCACCGGAGCCTTGGTCGTGGCGATGGCGTCGAAGAAAGTCTTGTCGGCAACGTGCGAAATGTCCACCATCATGCCCATGCGGTTCATTTCCAGCACCACTTGCTTCCCGAAGTCAGTCAGCCCGTTGTGGTGCTCGACTTCGGGCTTGTCAATGTCGCCGGAAGAGTCGGCCCACTCGTTGGTATTCGACCAGCTCAGAGTCATGTAGCGAACCCCGAGGCGGTAAAAATCGCGCAGCAAGTGAATATCGTTTTCGATGGAGTGGCCGCCTTCGATACCCATCAATGCAGCCAGCTTCTTCTCCTTGTGGGCGCGTTCTATGTCAGCGACCGAGAAGGCCATCATGATGCGATCAGGATGGCGCGCCGCCTGTTCGTATACCGAATCGATCATGTCAAAAGTGGACTTGGCGAAATGCCCGCGAGTGGTTTCGGGGTCGGCCCAGATGGAAAAAAACTCCGCGCCCAGATTGCCGGCACGGGCTTTGTCCAGGCTGATGTGCCCGATATCTTTGGGATCGGTCGTACCGATATCGAAGTTCTCGTAGAGAAAACGCTGCGGCGTGTCGGCATGAGTGTCCACGATGATGGCAGAGTCGTGGATGGCGCGAGCACGCGGGCTGACCGCTTGCGCCGCTAGGAATGAAGACAGAAGCAAAATAGAAAGCAAAAACCTGGAAGGGTTCATGGGTCTTGTGGGAGACGACAAGGGAAGGATTCTATACGGTTGCGACGTCGGCGGGGAATAGAAGTTTGACGAGAGCAGTCTAAGCCGACGGACGGCTGCAGCTACTGGCGATCAATCGTGCTCCTGGTGGGGTTTGCGGTTACTGCTGTCGGAGGGAGAGTTCTTCGCCTTCGAAGGCTTCCGGGTTGGGCTGTTCGCCAGCCAGCATCATGGACTCGCGCCAATCGGTGTAGCGGCCTGAGACCATCACGTGGAAGACCCACTGGTGACGTTCTTCTTCCGGCTCAATCAGACCTTGCTGCTTGAGAGGAAGCATGTAGTCCTGCATCCACTTGATCTGTTCACGACTCATGCCGCGGCGCTGAATGTCAACCGTCAAACCCGCCAGGTGTGACGAGGCAATCTCGCCTTCGGCGGGCGCCGCATTGCGATTGTGGCGGCGAAGTTTCTTCTGGACCTTTACGGTTCGAACCGCGGAGTTCACCTGAATCGAAGTACGAAACTGCCTGTAATAAGCCGCGCTCAGATCGTCCAGGAACTCGCGGGTCCAGGGACGGCAATAACGCCGGTCGGGATCGAGACGCGGATCGAAACGCAGCGTCGGACCGGCGACGATCGGAACCAGATCTTCGGTGGCTTTGAGCTGCTCGAGCTCTGCGTCGTCCTGAATGCGGGGTAATTCCAGCCGGTCGATTTCGTGATTCTGCAGCAGGAGAGATTCACGAGAAGGACGAAACACGGGATTCCAGCGCAGTCGGCGCAGATGGGCGCGGCGAAGATGATGAGTACGACGCGGCGCAACGTAGCTATGCAGCGCAAACGCTGGAGCACAGACTGCCAAGGTCAGTGCAAAAACAAAAATCGCGCTTTGAATCCTACTCTTCACGAAGTGGCCTCTGATTTCTTAGCGGCTCTGTCCCAGGGCGCTGGAGACAGGCGGGTATTCTAAATCCATGCTGCACAAAAACAAGTGCTATTTTTTTAAGCCCGGGGTGACCCAAAAGGGCCACCCGGGCGTTACCCGAGGTTACTGCACTCGCGCTATCGGCGCGCCCGTGGTAACCGCTCTTTGTAGAAGCAACCGGACTGCCATTGTGCGGCTAGGTAATTTACAAGAGGTTACGAGTCGAAAAGCCCTACTGGCAGGCATTTCGCAGTGTTCGAGTGACAACTTGCGGTTCCGCCATGACACTTTCCGACACGCCACTTTCGTGGGGTTACTGATGAGCAGTTATTTTCTGAACAAGTCGCCGATGGCTTGTTTCATCACGTCTCCGCCCACCTCGGCGATGGAGCGGGTCAGGGGAATGTCCTTGGGGCAGACCTCGACGCAGTTTTGCGCGTAGCCGCATTCCTGAATGCCGCCGTCCCCCATCAGTGCAGCCAGACGCTCCCGCTTCAGGGCTGCACCCGTGGGATGAGTATTGAACAACCGCACCTGAGAAATCGTGGCCGCACCGACGAAGCCAGTGTCCTCGTTGAACTGGGGGCAGGCCTCCATGCAACAACAGCAGGAGATGCATCGGGAAAGCGGATAAGCCTCTTCCTGTTCCTGCATTGTCATGCGAGGGCCAGCGCCAAGATCGTAGCTGCCGTCGATGGGGACCCAGGCCTTCACTGCTTTTAGGTTTTCGAACAACACACTGCGGTCCACGGCCAGATCGCGCACCACGGGAAATTTAGAGAAGGGCTCCAGCCGGATAGGCTGTTCCAGCTTGTCGACCAGCGCAGAGCACGCCATGCGGGCGCGACCGTTGATCAGCATGGCACAGGATCCGCAGACTTCCTCCAGGCAGTTCGAGTCGTAGGTGATGGGCGTGGTTGCCTTGCCGTCGCGAGTCACCGGGTTGGCGGCAATCTCCATCAGGGAGGAGATCACGTTCATGCCCGAGTGCCAGGGAAGTTCAAATTCTTCCCAGTGCGACTTGGCGTCGGGAGTGGATTGCCGCTTGATCTTGAAGACGACAGTCTTGGAATTAGCCATTAGCTCTTAACCTATTCGAATTACGTAGGCCCAGACGTCCTCGTCTGGGCGGGCGAGCAGAGCTCGCCAGGATTTTTGTGCCGCGTCCGACCTCTCCAACTGCCGAGCTTCGCTCGGCTGGGCAGGTGGGACACCCGCCCCTACGTGGGCGGTGCCTACTTCACCGCGTCGTATCTTCTCGGCCGCGGCGGGATCAGTGAAACGTCCACCGGCTCGAATTCAAACTTGGGCTCGTCGGCGTCTGGCGCGAATGTTGCTTTCGTCGTCTTCAGCCAGTTTTTGTCGTCCCGCTCAGGAAAATCCGGCTTGTAGTGTGCTCCGCGCGACTCGTCACGCATGCGCGCGCCCTGGGCGATGACCCTCGCCAGTTGCAGCATGTTGTAAAGCTGCCGCGCGAAGACCACCGATGTATTGGCCCACTGCGACCGGTCGCTCAGGTTGATGTGCCGGAAGCGCTCCAGCAGCTTGCACAACTCAGCGTCGGTTTCATGCAGATTCTTGTTGTAGCGGATGACGGTGCAGTTCTTGGTCATCAGGTCGCCCAGTTCGCGCCACAGCTTGAAGGGATTCTCGGTGCCGTCCGACTTCATCAGCGTGGAGTTGTTTTCTTCCTGGCGCTTGCGTTCGGCTTCGAAGTAGCCGTTAGTTGGCGCGCCCTTGAGATTGCGGGCGTAGTTCAAGGCCGTCGGCCCGGCAATGAATCCTCCGAATATGCAAGAGACCAGGGAATTGGCGCCCAGTCGGTTCGCCCCGTGGTACTGGTACTCGCACTCCCCTGCGGCGTAGATGCCGGGGATATTCGTCGCTTGCGTGAAGTCCACCCACATGCCACCCATGGTGTAGTGCATGCCGGGGAAAATCTTCATGGGCACGTCGCGCGGATCGTCGCCCACGAACTTTTCGTAAATCTCCAGAATGCCTTCGAGCTTGCGATCGAGAATCTTGCGATCGATGTGAGTCAGGTCAAGATAGACCATCGGCTTGCCGTCGATGCCGAGGTTATGCTCGTACACCACTTTGTGGATGGCACGAGTTGCGATGTCGCGCGGCACGAGGTTTCCATACTTTGGATACCACTCTTCCAGAAAGTACCAACGGTCGTTTTCTGGGATCGCCTTCGGCTCTCTTTTGTCGCCGGGGGTTTTCGGCACCCAGACGCGCCCGCCTTCTCCGCGCGCTGACTCCGACATCAGGCGCAGCTTGTCTTCACCAGGAATACAAGTGGGATGGACCTGAATGAACTCGCCGTTAGCGTAATAGCAGCCCTGCTGGTAGAGCGCCGATTGCGCCGAACCTGTACACACCACCGAATTCGTCGACCTGCCGAAGATCGCGCCGTTGCCGCCGGTGGCAAGGATGATCGCGTCCGCCGGAAAAGTTCGAACTTCCATCGATCGTAAATCCATGGCGCAGATGCCGCGACAGACCCGGTTGGAATCGAGCACAGCCGAGAGAAATTCCCAGTGCTCGAATTTCTTGACCTTGCCTTCCGCTTCGTAGCGCCGGACCTGCTCGTCGAGCGCGTAGAGAAGTTGTTGTCCGGTGGTGGCGCCCGCGAACGCAGTCCGGTTGTAGAGCGTGCCGCCGAAACGGCGGAAATCGAGCAGCCCCTCCGGAGTGCGGTTGAAGGGCACGCCCATGCGGTCGAGCAGATCGATGATTCCAGGCGCAGCATCGCACATGGCCTTAACTGGAGGCTGGTTGGCCAGGAAGTCCCCGCCATACACGGTGTCGTCAAAATGCTGCCAGGTGGAATCGCCCTCACCCTTGAGGTTCTTGGCGGCGTTGATGCCGCCCTGAGCGCAGACGGAGTGCGAACGCTTCACCGGCACGATGGAGAACAGATCGACGTGTCCGCCCATCTCGGCAATTTTGATGACGGCGGAGAGTCCCGCCAGTCCGCCGCCGATCACGATAATTTTCGGTTGTGACGCCATACGATTCAAATTTCCGATTACCGGGGAGCGTTTCCGCGCTTTATCGCTCCGGCAAACGAGTCTCTCATTCCACTCTCGGGTCCGATCGGTTGCAGCGGGGTGATGAAGAACGACCGCATGGTCAACATTCCCACCAGAATGAACGTTGCCCCGATCACAAAGCAGACGTAACCAAATCTGCGCCGGGCCGCGTCACCCGTAGTGATCCCCCACTTCGCGGCGAAAAGCCACAATCCGTATGCGAAATGCCACGAAGCGCAGAAAATCCCAACGATATAAAACGCGATCGCCCAGCCATGCTGAAATTCCAGTTGCACTTTGCCGAAGGCCGCATCCGGATGACTCAGGATATGAACACCGCTGAAGCGCAGATGCCAGGTATGCCAGAGGATGTAGAAGAAAACGATGCCGCCGGTCCAGCGCTGCGCGTTGAACATCCAGTTGCCCGTCCAGGGATAGTCGGCAACGTTGCTCTCGCCGCGGAACCAGATGTAGAAACCGTAAAGCGCGTGATAGAGAATCGGCAGCCAGATCCCGAACAATTCCAGGTAAAAGACAAACGGAAAACTGGAAAGCAGTTCGACCTGCTTGGCGTAAGCGGCCGGGCCCCGGGTGGCGAACGCGTTGGAGACGAAGTGCTCGATCAGAAACGCGCCCACAGGAATGATTCCGCTGAGCGAATGCAGCTTGCGCAGCCAAAACGAATGTCCCTGGCCCGCTCGCAGAGGAGGCACACCTTCCCGGCCGCTCATGGGAGTTGCAGGACTGGCAGTCGTTGCCACTGGACCCCTTGTGAAGTCAGAGATGACAAGAGAACTTTTTATTATCTTGGTGAGAGAGAAGGGAAGTCAAGGAAGGCAGCGTGCCGATATTGAGTCAGTGCACCGGTTTTTGGAGCGCCGGCGTCCCGCCGGCTGTCCGGTGGGCATCCTGCCCACCGCGCCGAGGGCGAGACGCCCTCGGGACAGCCGGCAAAGCCTGCCCTTAGCGAAGTCGAAGGGATGCCGGCGCTACAAAGATCCAGATGCCTCAGCGAGCCTGTGAAATCCATTCCAGAAATTGATGGAACGCCTTTCCGCGGTGGCTGTACTGGGCTTTCTCCTCAGGCGTCAATTCCGCGAACGTCTTCTGAATCGGCGGAAAGTAGAAGAGCGGGTCATAGCCAAATCCATTTGACCCACGCGGGACGTCCAGCAACAGGCCTTCCGCCTGGCCGTGAAATACGGCGAGAGTATGACCGTCCCGGGCGGCGGCGATCACGCACACGAAGCGGCCGGTGCGTTTATCCGACGGGATTTTTCTGAGCTCTCGAATCAGGCGCGCGTTGTTGGCCTGATCGTCGGTGTTGTTTCCCACCAGGTGAGGCTGGTCCGCGGCATAACGGGCGGAGTGCACTCCCGGAGCGCCACCCAGCGCATCCACTTCCAGGCCGGAGTCGTCGGCCAGAACGATTTCTCCCGGAGCATACAAGCTATAGGCCTCGGCCTTCTTGCTGGCATTGGCCTGAAAGGTAAGGCCGTCTTCGACCACGGGGGGAAGCGACGAAAAATTCGCCAGAGGCTCGATATCGATCCCCAGCGGGGCGGCAGCTCCGGCAAAGTCGCGGAGCTTGCCCGGGTTCGATGTTGCAATCAGAATGCGAGGCATGGCATCACGAAGTTTCAGGAACTCGCATCAGTAAACAGCCCATCGCGTCTGCTGTAAAGCACGCCTCCCAGCAGCAGGATCCCGGCTCCAAGGGAGATGAACCCGCCCATTGTTCGATCGGGCGTCCGCGCAAACCTGATTCGGACCCGATTCTCACCCTGCTCAACCGGAATGATCATCTGGCCGGTGACTTCGTGGGTTTGGGTTTCAACTGGACGGCCATTCACCTCCACCTTCCATGCCGGATAATTGAACAGCTTCAGTACCAGCTTGCCGGATTTGCTGACACTCGTGGTGAAAGCCTTTGACTCTGGCGCCCACTCCGTCACGTGGATCCGGGAGCTGCCTTCGCCTTCGAAGGTTACGCGGTGCGCATCTTTATTGATCTCGTAAGCGTCGGCGCCGGTGGGGACATACTCATCGGTTCCCTCGTAACCCGAGCCGTTGTCCTGATTGTCCTGCATTTCGGAGACGTCAGCAGCGGTGTCCCACCAGGGTGGCTGAACCCGATGCCATCCAAACGCCAGCACCGCCAGCATTAGAACACAGGCCAGGACGCGCAGCAGCCAGCGGCGCCACGCCATGGTGAGCAGTAGTGCGAATGCTACGTTCAGGCATAGCAACCAGCGCCAGGGCAGTTGAACAAAGCGGAGTTCTGGAAGAATGCGATAGAGCACAAAGCTGAACGACAACATGAGGACCGCGGCGGCGGCGGCCCAACCCGTAAGCGCCCACCAAAGCTGTGGGGTGCGATTTCGCCAACGGCGCGACACAAACCCGACCACGGCCAACAGAATCAACTCCCCCGTCGCCACCAGCGAGACAAGCAGGTTGAAGCGGTTGTGATCCGGATTGTCGATGGGCGTAAACAGAAAGTTATCCAGCGGTCGGACCCCCGGCGACAATACCTGCGCGATTTCCACCCACTTCTGTTCGTACGCGACCGGCACAAGGTAAAACGCGGCCAGCATGAATCCCAAAAAAAGACCTCCGGCTCCAATCACAAGAATTCGCGTCGACCGGCGCAGAACCGCGAGAATCGCCACCAGCAAAGCCAGCGAATAGGTGAGCATGACCGCGGACGGAACGTTGGTCAGCCAGGCGGCGCCCACAATCAGACCTAAAGGGAGGATGCTGTTGCGGCCCTCTTCGTCCACCCGCAAAAGATGCAGCAGAAGCAGAGGAAGAAGGGCGCCTGCGAGCAACTCTGCAAACGCGCTTCGCCAATAGACGATCACGAGGTGGTAAGGGTTGGTGGCATACAATACGGCTGCGAAGATGGCGTCGCGACGCTGCAGAAACCTGCGCGCCAGCAAAAACATGGAGCAACCGGCGAGAGTCAGCGCGATCCAGTCGTAAACTCCGGGGACAATTTTCCAGGGCAGGAACGATCCCAGGGCCGCCCCCAACATCCAGGACGCAGGCGGATAGAAAATAAATCGCGCCTCACCAAATCCGTAATGCGCCAAAGCAGCCCATCGTGGGAAAACGATTCCGTGTTTCCATTGCCCGAGCACTTCCATCCACGAATTGACGTGAAACTCGAAGTCATGTCCCGAAGGAATTCCCAGAAAGAAAGTTGGCACGAGCACGGCCAGGGCCGCCAGCATGACGACTACAATCGGCGCCGCGAAGACCGGGCCACTAAAGATGCTGTCGGGTGCGGTCGCATGGTCAGGCAGACGTTTCGTCAGCACGAATATATTTTCGCTCCTGGGTCCCGGAAGATTGTTGCCTAACCGACGCAAATGGGCAAACTGAATCGCTGATCGGGACGGGCGGTCGCGCGGAAGCCGCAGGATGTCTTCAAATTTTGACAACAAATTAATTTGTCTGAAATATGTTCCCGGGACGTCCGCGATACACTCCGATGCAACAGGGTGGAGCAAGCCCGTAAGGGCGCTGGGGCCTGCATGCAGCAAGCGTGTGGGCCTTTTGGTTTTATTGCGATCCCGAAAATCAGAGCAGGGAAATGATCGGACCTTCAACCTGGCGGTCGGTCAATGACAAAAAGTCGATCGGCAGCTACGAGGAGGCAATTTCCTCGGAACTCCGCTGCTGGCGCAGTTCCTGGAGAAACTCTTCCTGGCTGAGAGCATTCGCGCGGGTGAGCAGATCGAGCAGCAGATCGGGGTCCTCCGATCCTTCGCTCCCGGAGTAGTCATGGTTGTTCTGGGTGGCTAAAGTTCGCGGAGTGATGAGCAATTGAGGCACGATTCCGGGGCGGCTGGTCAGGAAGCCGATAAAATTTCCCACCTGTTCACGCTGTTCCGCTGTGCCTGAGGCGAATTCGATACCCATGCCGAATTCGGGATGCATGACTCGCACCATGCCTTCAGCCTGGACTTCCATGTCCGCCGCCTTCAGGCAGAGGACGATTCCAGAGCGTTCCGGAAAAGGCGATTCGGTTTCTACATAACAGCCGCCGAGGCTGAGATCGGTCAGCTTGCACTCGGAGACAGGCTCAGGATCTTCGGGAAGGTCAGCCGCGTTGATGGCCACCCATTCTTTGAGAGTCTGTCGCAGATTTTCCGGCAGGTCCACATAACGAACGCCCGATTCTCCGTTGGGGTTCGCCCACGCCACTTCACCGCGAATATCAATATCCTCGTCCTGATCGGGAAGACTGAAACGGGCCGTGATGATGGCCGAAGGACAAAGCGGTTGGGCCGCCAGCACATCCAGACCGTCCTCGCTCAGGTCGAGCAGAATCCCTTCCATCTCGACGCCGTTGTCCACTCGGAGCCGCACCGGAAGTTGTACCGGGACGCGAAAGGATCGCCGGCGTTCCCGCTTTATCAAAGCAGTAGCCGCGCGCAGGCTGGCCTCGGCCTGCTGTTGCGAGACCGGCTTGTAGAGAACGAAATTTGCGCCCGCGCCGAAAACATGGCGGACTTTGGTCTTGTCGCCCAGCAGGGCGACGGTGACGGGGTTGTGACCCGCCGATGCCTGGTATGCGTTTTGCAGGACCAGAGCCGCGCTGTGCGGATCGTCGTAGTCGACAATCACAGCGTCGAACTTCTGCTCGGTAAGGCGGCACAGTGCGTCGGGATAGCCGCAGCACTGCACTCCCAGACCGAAGCCTGCCAGGACGGACGTCAGCACGTCCGTGGCCTGTTCGTCCTTGCACACCAGAAGAGACTGAAATGTCATAAACCGGCCTTGTACCCCGCTAGAATCTGGCTTGGACTACGGCCAGCGTGGAGCGCGCGCCGCTGGCTTGGCTGCTGGAGCGGCAGGTGCACTCGAGGATGTCGATCCGGCTCGAGCCGCCATGCTGTTCCCCGGCTCCTCCACTTCCGCCAGAACCGTGTTGTCCTCTTCCTCATTCTCGACGAGTAGAGGGGCGACTTCCCGCAGTTTTTCGGCCGCCTGTTGCAATGCCTCAATCTGCTTGCTGAGCTGGGCGTACCTGGCCTGCTTACTCCGCAAAACCTCGTGAATATCCTTCATACGTCCCCCTTCCGCGAATGTAAGTTCCGAGCCCGCCAGGGTCAACGGCAATCCCCTTGGGGCAGATTACGGGGGTAACCTGGGGTCATCGCACCGAGAGGTGGTTTCGGGCAAAGGCCCGATTTCCGAAGAGGCCCGATTTCCGAAGGGGATGAAGACCTGGAATGCCGGATATGGCCTGTTAGTGCCATATGGTTGGCACGTAAGTGGCATTTACAGGGCTGCCGGTGGGTCGTACCTTGGACGTGAGCAGACCTGGGGGAGGGCTGTTCGGGCGTCCCATAACTCGCAAGGGTTAGGGGCGCTTCTTATTTGGGGCCCTTTCTTCCGCCACCCGACTCCCACACTCTGAACGTTCAGCCCGGCCTGTCGGCCGAGGATTACCGCCGTGGTGCCTGGACTTTACATTCTTACTGTCTAAGTTAGGATTGCGGCCACAAGTTGCCCACGAATCCCAGAGATCGGTGCATAATGCAAAGCTGCCTGTCGTGCCGGAAGAGAGTCTAGCGAATCTAGTAAATAAACGAGAAACTCGGCTTCCGCACTGAATCGCGTTTGCAGCCTTCCGCCGGGCTTGGCCGGCGGTCTGTTCAGGAGAAGTGCATGCGATCAGCTCCGCTTCATTTACGGTTCACCGTCTCCTCGATACTCATCCTGTCCGTCATGGCGGTTGCTCAAGAGGCCGTCCCGCAGCACATTGGCGGCCAGAAGAGCTCTCCGCGGCCGCTGATCAATCAAGCCGTCGACGAGGGACAGAGAATCGTCCTGAAAGGCAATGTCCATCCCCTGGCGCGTGCCCAGTTCCAGGTGGGCGCAGCTCCGCAGGATTTGCCGATGCAGCGCATGCTGCTGGTCCTCAAGCGCAGCCCGGAACAGGATCAGGCGCTCCTGAAGCTGCTCGACGATCAGCAGGACAAATCCTCCGCCAGCTACCACAAGTGGCTGACCCCGGAACAGTTCGGGCAGGAGTTCGGCCCCGCCGACTCCGACATTCAGGCAGTCACCTCGTGGCTGCAGTCGCACGGCTTCCAGATCGCGCGGGTCAGCAAGGGCCGGGTCATGATCGAGTTTTCCGGAACCGCTGCCCAGATACAGGAGGCATTTCACACCGCGATCCACGAGTACGCGGTGAATGGCGAAACGCACTGGGCGAATGCAAGCGATCCGGAAATACCGGCGGCGCTGGCTCCGGTGGTAGCAGGAGTTCACACGTTGCACAACTTTTACATGAAGCCCATGCACGTGGTTTCAAGTCAGCGGTTGTCCATTGTGCGCCAGCCTGGTTCCGCGCCCCAGTTCACAGGTTCCGACGGCTCGCATGCCCTGGTTCCGGCCGACTACGCCGTCATTTACAACATCAACCCGGTATACCAGGCGGGTATCGATGGAACTGGAACCACCATCGCGGTTATCGGGCGATCAGAGTTTATTGTGCAGGATGTTCTGGATTTTCAAAGTTCGTTCGGCCTTCCGCCGAACCCTCCGCAGATCGTCAATGATGGCCCGTCCCCCGGCGACCTCGGCGGCGGCGAAGAGACGGAAGCTACGCTGGACGCCACCTGGTCGGCAGCGGTAGCCCCGGGCGCGACCGTGAAGTTCGTGGTTTCCGGATCCACCGATACCACCGACGGCATTGTCCTCTCCGAGCTATACATCATCGAGAACAACGTCGGGGACGTGATGACGGAGAGTTTTGGAGGTTGCGAAGCCAATATCAGCAGTACCGAGGCGGCTGGTTTCGAGGCCCTGGCGCAAGAAGCAGCGGCCCAGGGCATCACCTACATCGTTTCCAGCGGTGACACCGGCACGGCCGGATGCGACAACTTGAGCGAGAAGGTAGCGACGGGCCCGGTGTCGGCCAGCGTTCTGGCAGCCACACCCTTTACGGTCGCGGTTGGCGGCACCATGTTCAATGAAAATGGACATGATACGACTTACTGGAACACGGCCAATTCCGCTCTCCTCGGTTCGGCCAAGTCGTACATTCCGGAAAATGTCTGGAATGAAACCTGCACGACCCAATGTCCGGCCCAGGCCTCTCCCCTGGCCGCGAGTGGCGGCGGAGTCAGCGTATTCTTCGCCAAACCCCCATGGCAGGCTGGAGTCGCGGGCATTCCGGGCGACGGCTTTCGTGACCTGCCCGATGTTTCTCTCACCGCCGCCAGTCACGATCCCTACCTGTTGTGCGTCGACGGATCTTGCCAGTCTGGCAGCGCGTTTGGGGTTTCGGGTACTTCGGCCTCTGCGCCCGCGTTTGCCGGAATCATGGCGCTGGTCAACCAGAAGACCGGGTCGCGGCAGGGACAGGCCAACTATGTTCTCTACAAGCTGGCAGCGGCGGAGACGCTTTCCCAGTGCAATGGATCGAACACCACGACCCTCCCCGCGAAAACATGCGTATTCAACGATGTTACGGTTGGCAACAATGGCGTTCCGGGCGAGCCCGGTTATGGAACGCCCAGCGCTCAATTTCAAAGCACGGTCGGGTACGACCAGAGCACGGGCCTGGGTTCTGTGAACGTAAGCAATCTGCTGAACACCTGGAGCTCGGTTGCGTTCCGCCCGACCACTACTACTCTTTCGCTTACGCCGCCGACTTTTACCCACGGGGCGTCGGCCAACGTGAACATCAGCGTGACGCCCAGCAGCGGCACTGGAACGCCTAGCGGAGACGTCTCGCTGCTGACCAACTCATCCATTACGCCGGGCGTGACATTCTTTACTCTCAACGGCGCTGGAACGATCTCCGACAGCAGCGATGGTTTACCGGGCGGCACCTACGCCGTTCATGCCCACTATGCCGGGGACGGAACTTTCGCGCCGAGTGATTCGGCGCCCGTCACGATTACCGTCTCTCCCGAAGCCAGTACAACCACGCTTTCTGTGCTCACGTTCGACGCGGTCGGGAATACCATTCCGTTCAACAGTCAACCCTACGGCAACTCCGCATTTTTCCGCGCAGATGTGGCGGGCGTCTCGAATAATGGCACGGCTACGGGCAGCGTCATTTTTACGGATAACGCGACGAATATCGCCGGCGATCCCTTCACTCTGAACAGCGAGGCCGCGGCAAGCACGGTGCAGGGA
>Ga0075028_100000180_pt1 | contig 22994 bp, 19 predicted proteins | sample LitLauG_LLR_2014_FD_71390 | JGI IMG/M metagenome (GOLD analysis project Ga0075028, IMG submission 71390) | Freshwater sediment microbial communities from Pennsylvania, USA - Little Laurel Run_MetaG_LLR_2014 | ecosystem: Environmental > Aquatic > Freshwater > Creek > Sediment | place: USA... | reverse complement strand
AGCCCTTCCACCGTCGTGATCTTCTTGCCCTGCGCGCTCATGGCGAAGATCATGCAGGAATACATCGCCTTGCCATCCACCAGGATGGTGCAGCAGCCGCACCCTCCGGTGTCGCAACCCTTCTTTGTGCCGAGGAGCCCCAACTCGTCGCGGAGGACCTGCAGCAGCGTGTGGTGGGGTGCAACCGTGACTTCCTGTGATTGACCGTTGATATCGAGATTGATGACTTTTTTCATGCGCAGTTTCCGGCGCCTTTCCTTACGATGGCTCGTCCAGGTGCACGCCCAATCGGTCCAGGGCGCGCAGCAGGGCGCGCCGCACGAAAACCTTCGCCACAGTGCTACGGTACTTCGCCGAGGTCCGGAAATCGGATACGGGATGAATATCGAACGACACCACGTTCCCGGATTCTTTCAGCAGAGCAAGTGTTGGTTGCTGGCCCTTCAGCACATCCTCACAGGACACGGCCCGCACCGGCACTTTGCCGATTCCGCCGCCCACCACGACCCTCACATCGCGGCACGTCCCCTTGTCGTCCAGGGCAACGCGCACTGCCACGTTCAGCAGGGCGAGGTCGTTAGCATTCGTCTCCAGCTTCAGGAAGGCGCTGGCGGACCGGGAAAGCTGTCTGGGAACCAGGATCTCAGTCAAGAGTTCGGTGCGCTCCAGCACGTGCTCGAAATAGTCGAGATAGAACTTGTGCAGTCCGATCTCCCGCGCTCCTTTTGGACCTACGGCTCGCACGGAGCTGTCGAGGACCATAAACGCTACTGGCAAGTCGAACAAAGGGGTGGCACTGGCAACGCATCCGCCGACGGTCGCCATATTGCGAATCTGCGCGGGCGGATACTGGAGCGCATCCAGCAGAGCACCGAGTTCGGGCCTGTTCTGAACACGTTCTGAGGCGGCCAGCTCAGCGAAGGTCGTGGTTGCTCCGATGGAGAACACATCGCGCTCATGCTTCACATACGAAAGGCCCACTTTCTGCAGGTCAATGAGTACATCCAGGTCGTGAAGCACACCGCGGGCGAGAAGGCCGTGGAGAAATGTCCCGCCCCCGACGACCAGGGCTCGCTCGCCATGCTTCACCAGCAGCTCCACTACTTCCTGATGGCTGTTGGGCTGGAGAAACTCCTTGCCTGTGGCAGATGGCATAATGCCTCCGTTACTACCTCGAATCCGACCGACCGCGTGCTACGTCACACGCGGCCCTGTTTTCAGAAGCTGAACCGCGCTGAGAACTGCAGTTGCCGCATGTCGGCAACACTCCGAGGTGTGCCAAAGCGCAACAGCGGAATGGCTCCCTGGACCCCGTCGCCGTAGTGCTTCGGTTCCGGTCCAACCAGGTCGCCAGCGCCATAAATGTTGTTCACGTCAATTACGTTCTTCCGGTTGAAGAGATTGAAGATCTCCACGCTGAGAGTAGCACGAGCTTCCCTTTGCGAGATCTTGAACGGGAGTGCGCGTTCCACTCGCAGGTCGACGTTCCGGAAATTGCCGCCCTGGTAGGTATTTCGGCCCAGCAGGCCCACGCGATCAGAAAACGGGAAGCCGTCGCCGTTGGTATCAAAGCCAACCTGAACGGACTGGTAGCGAGGACTTTGCACCACCGCGGTCAGGCCAAGGTCCCAGTCCTTGACGAGCGGATTATGCCAGGGTGACTCGACTACGCCGGAAACGACGAAGCGGTCCGCGATGTGGTTGTCCGAGACCGCGCGCTCCAGGTCCCTGCGCAAATAGTTTTGCGCCCCGGTGGCATATTGGATCGTGGTCTGGTTGTCAATGGACTTGGACCACGTGTAGTTGGCCATCAGTCCAAAGTGGTTGCGGAAGTGTTTGTTAAGGGTGAGGAACCCTCCATGGTAGATGGAGTAAGCGTCCGGACTGTCCAGGAAGGCGAAGCCGAAGTTGGGATCGGCGAGCGTCAGTGCCTGCTTGCCGTCGGGCAAGACCCCGTTCGGTTTAACGTTAACCTGGCAGCCGCAGTAGTGCATCTTGAGCGCATGAATAAAGTTGTAGCCTGCCGACACCTCCAAGTCCCTGCCGAACTGCCGCTCTAATTGCAGGCTGCCATTCTCGGCGTAGGGATTGGGAAAATTCTTGGTGGTAAACCCGTGGGAAAATCCGATTAACTGATCGGGAGCGGGGTAGGCGCCAGTCGCCGTGAAGTTGGCAAAAGCAGAGGCTGCCGGAATGCCTGCGGGGCCAGGGAATCGGACTCCGACCGGGCCAAACTCCGCCAGCCCAACCAGGCTCTTCGCAGGATTCACAAACGCAGGAACCAACGGGTTGTTCAAATAGCCGGTGACCGGACCAAAGGCAGTGGAGGTGCCAATCAGTTCGCTCCAGTTGAAGGGGCCGGTGTAAATGCCGAACCCTCCACGGACCACAGTACGGTCATTGAACGCATAGGCAAAGCCAAACCGCGGCTGAACATTGTTACGATCGGGGTTGTACCAGTTCCTTTCATGGAACATGCGTGTTTCGACGTCGTAACGTAAGCCAAACGTTAGACTCAACCGGGAAGTCGGGCGCCACTGGTCCTGGAAGTAAGCACCATAAATCTGGCGGGTGAACTGCGCCGAAGATGCGCTGTCAAACTCCTGGCGCATGGGTGGTGGAAGCAGACTCGACTGCCAGTCCGTGCCCCGCGGAGTCAACTGCGTACCCCAGAGCGACCGCGGCATGCCGAAGTAGAAAACCACGGCGGTCGGCTGCGTAAACGGGGGTAAACCGAAGAAACTCTCCGGCGAGAAAACCGCTACCCCTGGTGTAAACATGGCGGACTTAGTGGAATTCCAGATGTTGTGAAATTCGCCCCCAAACTTAAACGTGTGCGATCCATGGATGTAGGCAAGGTTTTCCTCCGCTTGCAGCCGGGTCTCCTGGTAGAACGTAAAGCTGCCAACAGGTCCACCTCCTTGTACAAGGTTGGGAATGGCGATAAACGGCTCCCGCCCAGCACCAACCGGGTCAAGATGGAAGGTACGCCGCGCGAACTGGAGCACGGTATCTGACGTCATGTTGTTGGAGATTGTGCGAATCAGATTTCCAGCCAGCGACTGGTCACGGATGGGATTACTTCGATACGAGCTGGGCAGGCCAATTCCCGGCGGGGCGCCAGGAGCACCCTCATTGCGTTCGTCGGAGAACAGGTAACGCGTGCTCAGCGTCGTGCGGGTGCTGAACTGATGGTCAAGCTTTCCTATCAACTTGTCGTAATCATTGATCATGAGGACAGATCCCAGGCTCTCAGGAGAAAGACCGAAGAACTGCTTGGTAGCGTTGATGGGGACAATGAAGTCCTGGATGAAGGTGGTATAGCGGGGCGCTTGCGCCCGCCGCTGCCCTTCGTAGCCTGTAAAGAAGAAAGTCTTGTCCTTGGCGATCGGACCACCGAGCGTCAAACCAAACTGGTTCAGTCGGAGAGTGTCAAACCCTGGAGTGGCTAGTGGGTTGGTGGCGTCAAGCTTGTTGTTGCGGAAGTATTCGTAAGCCGCGCCGTGCGGGGTGTTCGTCCCGGAACGTGTGACTGAGTTCACAATGCCGCCCAGTGTTCGGCCCACCTCGGATTCGTAGGTGTTGCTCACCGCACGAAACTCCTGTACCCAATCCTGTGCTGGAGAACTGCGTTGGAGCCCGGACAGTCCCGTGGTGTAATCCACGCCATCCAGCGAAATGAATACGGAATGCGTCTCGCGCACGCCGCCGAAACTCAGCTTGGGCGTTTGCTCGGTGAACGGAGCCTGGCTCCCCACCGAAGTACTGTTTCCCAGAGTGACCTCGGGCGTCAGCATTACGAAATCAATGAAGTTGCGTCCTTTGATCGGAAGCGTGTCGATCTGTTTCCGATCAATGACTTCGCTGACTTGCGCCTTGTAGGTACTCACTACTTCCGCCACATCCGAGACCGTGACCTCGGTCGTCACCTGCAGCGACAATGTCATCGTAGCCGACGCGCTCTGGCCAACGGCCAGATGGAGAACCTGGGCTGTCGGCTTGAAGCCCTGCGACTCCGCCGTCAGTTTGTACTCCCCCGGCGGAATGCTGATGATCTGTGCCAACCCGTTCTCATTGGTTGCGGCTTGCCTCTGAAACCCGGTCTCGCTGCTCGCGAGGAGGACTTTGGCATGCTGAATGACCGCCCCCGACGGATCTTGCACAGTGACAGACACACTCGCCAGAGTCTGTGCTTGTACCGAGTTTAGGGAGAGCAGGGTCCAGACAATCAACAACGCGGTCCAAAAGAAGCACGTGCGGAAGTTGGGCATTGGTTCCTCCATACTGAAAGCGATCAGTAAGACACAAGCCTCTGGTCCGGCGCAAGCTGCGTCCGAGGGTCGCCGGTCAGGTGGCGCTGACTGGTTCTTCCGCCTGGGAAAAGTTTCGTTCCGCTAGCTCAATTGTTCACAAGGTCAACTGTTCACCATCCCCGGGCAATGAGCAAGGGTTGTACGGTGAAACGTCTCCTTCGTCAGTGATGGTTGTCACACGTGCGTGTGAGGTAGAACGCAGGGGCGAAAGCGCAGGGGTCCCCGCACAACGGTTGAAAAATGAGGTTGAAGAATGAAGACAGCAATGAGTCGTAGTTGTCACAAGGACTTGTGACGCCCGTCACTGAGCCTTTGTGCGTTCCGCGGCACCATGTTCCGCGACTCTTTCTCGTCTGTGGGGGGCTCATGAGCACTGCGGCCGTACTTCCTACCGAAGGGCAGTGGATTCCCAGTACGTGCGGCATGTGCCTGCACGGTTGCGGTATCAAAGTCCAAGTGCGCGACGGCGTCGCCTTGAAGATCGAAGGCGACCCAACCAATCCCGATAATCTTGGCAAACTTTGCCCCAAGGGCAACGCCGGGCTGTCGCGCCTTTATGACCCGAAGCGCGTGCTGAAGCCGATGAAGCGCACCAACCCCGAGAAGGGACCGGGCGTGGATCCCAAGTGGGTGGAGATTTCGTGGGAGGAAGCGTTCGAGACGGTCGCCCGTGAACTGGGCAAGATACGCCTGGACGATCCACGCAAGCTGCTCTGTGCCATCGGCGATTTTCAGCGCATCATTTTGTGGGGATGGCCCGCCGTTTTCGGGTCACCGAATTTCTTTACTTCTCTCGGCAATTACTGCGGTGGCTCCTACCATCCGGTGAACGGTTCGGTGGATGGCTCGTTTGCCGCCATCAACGACTACGATCGCTGCAATTACTGGATTCAGATCGGCTCCGGCGACGGGTTTTCCTCCCACCTGCATCTTTCCGGCAGCGCCAAGCGCATGGCCGATGCGCGCATGCGAGGTATGAAAGTCATCTCGCTCGACCCGCGCAACTCGATTGCTTCGGCCAAGGCCGATGAGTGGATTCCCATCCTGCCCGGCACCGACCGCGCCTTCGTGCTCGGCATGGCTTACGTGCTCGTCCACGAGTTGAAGAAATACGACCGCGAGTTTCTGCGCGACCGCACCAACGCTCCCTACCTCGTGAAGGACGATGGCCACCACCTGCGCGACGAGCAAGGCAAAGCCATGGTTTGGGACCTGAAGCAGAAGCAGGCACGCGCCTGGGACGCGGTGCTGGCGGCGGACATCGCGCTCGAAGGAGCATTCCAGCACCAGGGTGTCCGCGTACGCACCGGCTTCCAGGTGTGGGCCGACATGCTTCTCGACCACACGCCCGAGAAGATGGCCGAAGTCACGACCGTGCCCGCGGAGACGATGCGCCGCATCGCCAAGGAATTTATCGAAGCGGCGCAGATCGGCGCGACCATCGACATCGAAGGGAAAACCTATCCCTTCCGTCCGGCGGCGCTGAACTACTATCGCGGATCGCAGTCGCACGCCAACGGTTTGTTCGACAACATCACCTACAAGCTGTTCAACATGCTGGCCGGGAACATTGACATGCCGGGCGGGCACCTCGGCGTGCCGCTCGATCATCGCGGGTTCTTCGTGCATCCCGGTGAAGATGGCATGCTCAAGCCGGAGCCGCACCAGTTGCATCCTGCGCCGGCCTTCAAGTATCCCCCGGATTCGACGCACCTGATGGAATGGTTCCCCATCGGCTTCGACGCGGGCCAGTTGAACACGGAGACGTTGCTCGAGCCTGAGCGTTTCGGCCTGAACTACCGGCCGGAAGCGATGCTCATGTACCACTCGAATCCGCTGTGGAACATGCCGGAAACGGACAAGGTCGAGAAGATCATGGCGAACATGAAGTTCGTGGCCGCCATTGACATCCACTTGACCGAGTCCACGCAGTGGGCCGATGTTTTTCTGCCCGATCACACATTTCTCGAGTCGTACCTGCTGAACTGCCTGGAGCCACCAGCGGTCACCGGGCACTCGCTACGACAGCCGGTAGTCGAACCGGTGGGCGATACCAAGGATGCCTACGACATCCTGACGGAGATCGCGGAACGCTTAGGCTTCCGCGACGACTGGAACGACCTGCTCAACATCGTTTGCGGGTTCACGGCAAACCCCAAGTACCTGCTCGATCCAGAGAAGCGTTACTCGGTCGAAGAACTTTGGGATCACTACGCGCGCAACATCTATGGCGACGATCACGACCTGGAATGGTTCAAAAAGAACGGGCACGCGGTTCGCTACCGCACGAAAGAAGAGACCTACATGCCGTATGGCGAACTGCGCATGCCCTTCTATTTCGAGTTCATCCAGCGCACCGGCGAGGAGATGAAACAGAAGCTCGCGCAAGCCGGGGTAAAAGACTGGCCCGTGGACAATTACCAGCCCCTGCCTTACTGGAAGCCCTCCCAGGTGTTCGAGGACGGCAAGCGCGGCTATGACTTCTTCGCCATCACCTTCAAGGAAAGCCTGCACACTTTTGCGGACACGCTGCAGATGCCGTGGCTCTCGGAAGTCAGCGAGAAAGATACGATTCACGGCGGCATTTTGGTGAATGCGGCGACCGCCAAGTGTTTGGGGATCAAGACCGGCTCACGCATCCGGCTGTCGTCGCCTGCGGGGAGCATTGACGGCGACGCGCAGGTGGTCGAGGGCATCCACCCGCAGGTGTTCGGCGTGAGCAATGCCATCACACGCTGTTTTGTGAACAACGTGATGGTGAAGTCCAAGGGAGCGCATTTCAACCGGCTGCTGACGGGCTCCATGAAGTACACCGACAGCGCCACGGGTGGGTTGGAATCGACAGCACGAGTCCGCTTTGAGCGGTTGACCGCATAGGAGACAGTATGGTGACGGTGGATTTTGCGGCTCTGGGAGCGACGCGCAAGCTGGTGGGCTTCAGCCGGCGCAGGGTGATCGCAGACAATGCCACGATTGCCGATCTGCTGAAGAGCCTGGAGACCGTAGACGGCAAGAACCTGTACGACAACCTGACCTGCGAAGGCAAACTGCGTGGCGACTTTGCCATCGTGGTGGACGGGCAGAGCCTGCGCTCAGAACAACTGGAAACGAAGCTGGCGGGAGGCGAACAGATCGTCACCATGGCGATCCTGCGCCACCTGCACGGCGGATAAACGGGGAGCACGCGATGGCTCGATTGGGCATGGTCATTGACTTGAAGCGGTGCATCGGATGCAACGCCTGCACGCTGGCCTGCAAGCAGGAAAACGGCACACCGGAAAGCATGCACTACGCCCGCGTCGTAACGCGCGAAGTCGGCACGTATCCTCACACCAAGCGAACGTTCTTGCCCGTGCTCTGCAACCACTGCGATGACGCGCCCTGCCAGCACGTGTGTCCGACCGGGGCTACTTACACGCGAGCCGACGGCATTGTTCTGGTGGACAAAGACAAGTGCATCGGCTGCCGCGCCTGTTCTGTCGCGTGTCCTTACATGAACCGGCATTTCATTGAGCGCAAGATGCTTGAACATGGTTACAACGGCGAGGGCCTGTCACCTTACGAAGCCATCAAGTTTGCCGATTTCCAGGAAGGCACCAACAACAAGTGCACGCTCTGCGCGCATCGCATCGACTGCGGGCTGGAGCCGGCCTGCGTCGTGACCTGCCCGACGGACGCGCGTATCTTCGGCGACCTCGAGCCGGAGGGCGGGAAACTGCAGAAGCTGATTCGCGAACGCAAGGGCTGGACGCTCCTGCCCGAATGCAACACCAAGCCGAGCGTCTACTACCTGGACGAGTAAGGAATGGCGGAGGAGAAAGGATATGAGTACCCAAACCGTTGTCGCAGTAGCCCCGCATCGCTTTGCCTTCGGCTTCTATCGCCAAGTCTGGTGGAACTGGCTAATCGGCACCGCGTTCTTCTTCGGCGGAATCGGAGCGGGGCTTTTTGTCATCTCCTACCTGACGCACTACCCGCTCGGCATGCTCGCAGGCTACCTCATTGTAGTCGTCGGAAAAAATACCGCACACCTCCTGTACCTCGGGCGGCCGGAGCGCTTCTGGCGGGCTGCCATGCGGCCGGACCGTTCGTGGATTGCGCGCGGCATCTGGGCCACGGGCTTGCTGGCGGCGGCCGGGCTTTTCTGCTGGCTCCCTTACTTCATGTCCTCTTGGCAGAATCCCGAGTGGCTGGGCAGAAGCGCTGCGGCGGTGGCCATTGCTTCGGCGCTATTCATCATGTTCTATGACGGTTTTGTGATGAGCCAGTCGCGCGGCGTGGCCTTCTGGAACAGCAATCTCTTGCCGCTGGTAGTGCTGACGTACGCTGTGCTCGGCGGTACGACCCTCTCCCTCACCTTGCGGGAATTGAGCGGAATCGAAGGGCCTGTCACGGATTACTTAGCGAGGGCGGAGCATTTCCTGCTGGTGATGAACTTCCTGGTGCTTTGTTTCTACCTGTGGCGCATGGCGAACTGGATGCCTGCCGCCCGGGAAGCTGCGCTCTCACTTCTGCGGGGAAGATATGCCCGCTCATTCCTCGGGCTGGTGGTAGTGGTGGGGATCGGCGCCACTCTCCTGTTATCCATCGTGCATGACAGGGTGCAGGCAAACTGGCTGGTGATCCTGATTGCCGCATGCGAGCTGACAGGCGATTTCTCGCTGCTCATGATTCTGCTCAGGTCGGGATTGTTCGGGCTGCAAACGGCGCCGAAGTTCGCGCCTGAATGCTGAGAAGGGCGGGAGTGACCGGTTTTCTGCTGCTAGTTACTCGCCGGGTGTGAGTGGGAGTTGGGCGTGTGCCGCGGCTGCGGCCGCGGCCAACAGCAGAATCGAAAAAACCTGTGTTAGCGGCTTCATGTTCTCTCCTCGTCTCCTAGATTCGACTTACACCTACCCTGGTCGCACGTTTCGTCGAGCCTCTGACAGCGCTCCTAGTTCGGCATGGGTGGCGGTGGCGTGATGGCAAAGTTCACGTAGTGCGCCTGCAACCCACACACCCATGATTTGGACTGCAGTTGCCCGAGCGTTAGCGGGGGGATGTATCGCGGGCAATTGCCACCGGTGGAGGCGGGATGACGAACAGACCTGTGTTCGTGGAGTACATGGTTGTAATCGGTGGCGAGAAAGAGCCGGCCGGCGGCGTAAACGTGACCTGCAGTGACCGGTCCAGCGGCACATTCGCCACGGTGTAGTTGCACAGGATGGTGGTGCCGAGCTTCGAGTACACAAAGTTAGGCACGACGTTCAGTGGTGTTGTGTCGACGAAACGCGGATCGGCCTGCTTGTACTTCGGCGCTTGCTCTCCCACGTGAATCGCAAATCCGGAGCACCCCAGCGGTCCCTTGACTTTGCTCGTGTCCCAGAAGACAACACCATCAATCGTGCCTTTCGGAGGGCCCTCCTTTGTCTGGGTGGGGTGGGGATTTATTGCCTTCAAGGGGGCCGGGCTTGTCTTCACCTGCGCGGCTGTGGCTGGCGAGTGCATTATGAGCATGCATAACGGCGCCAGCGCGACCAGCGCTGACGCCCAGTTATGAAACGTTGAACGTCTTCCGTCAGTGAGACCGTTGCGTGTCATGGGTATCTCCTTCAACTTCGGTGTGAGTTCCCCCTGCTTCAGTGCGCCGCCTGGTACACCAGTGCTGTTGAAGATCTGTTCGTAGGTTTCGGCGGAGGCGGAGCAGCGGCTTCCGGTCGGGTCGGGCGGAAAGACCACGGGCACCACGGGTGCCTGCGGGCCCAGCGTGCTGACCAGCGTGTTGCCGTTCAGGTCGATGGAGGCGGTCTGGCCGGCGTTCAGGGTGAAGACCTGCGGGGTTGCCACGAGCGGGTTGCCGTTGGCATCGTTGAAGCCGAGTTGCGCCACGCACGGGTTGGCTGGGTCGGTGGAGATTCCCTGAAGATTCAGGCGCACCGTCTGAAACATGCCGACTCCCATCAGGCCGAACGAGATGGGCCCCGGGTCGACCGAGACAGGTCCGGGGTTGATTCCACACTGTGCCGGGCCGGGATTAACCCCACATTGCACTGGTCCCGGGTTGACTCCACACTGACACGGTCCCGGGTCGATTCCTGCTTTCACCAGCGCGCTGTCAAAGCCGAGGAAGCGGTCGTAAATCTCGGTGGTGGCGACGCAGCCGCTGGCCGGGGCGCCGGTCCTGTTGCTGAGCTGCACCAGCGGCAGCACGCTCACGCGGCTTCCGGCCGGGTCGGGCGGGTAGACAATGGGCACGAAATTCAGCGAGGTGGACTGGCCCTGGGCGAGCGCGACGCCGGGCGCGGAGGCGAGAATGTTGCCGCTCGCGTCGGCTACCTGCAGTTGCGCCGTGCACGGGCCCAGGGTCGCGGCCACGCTCACGCGCAATGCTTGTCCGCGCGCCACGCCGACCATGCTGCCCGTTGGGTCGGGAGGATAGCTGCCGGTTGGGGAGGGGGGAAAGCCGCCGACTGGGTCGGGCGGCCAAAGTGGCAGCGGATAGGGCTGCGAGACAAAGCTGGAACGGGCGCTCGACTGGTCAATCACTTCGACCGAGGCCACGAGGAACGGCGCGCTTCCTGCCGGGATGGTGCAAGGCGTGGTGGGGCAGGCGGGCAAGGTGAAGGTGAGCACAGGCTGCACTTCGTTGCGCTGTCCAAAGCGCCGGGCGAGCGTATTGCCGTTCCAGTCAAGGAACGAACTCTGTCCCACCGCGAAGTCGGTGGTCTGGCTAAGCAGCGTGTTGCCGCCGGCATCCGTCACGGCCAGGGTCACGCCACTCAGTTGCGCGCCGCTGCGGAGGTGAATGCGCAAAGTTCATTGCGTCCAACGCCTACGGAGGGAAGGACGCAGGTGGCCGGCGTGCCCGGGGCGATGCTGGCAGGATTCGGACAGGCGGCGCTGCCCGGCAAATAGCCCGAGAAACAGGTGCCCGCAGTGATGGGGACTCCGGCGGCGGGACAGGCGGTGGCAAAACGCGTGTCGCCGGTCGCCCGGTCGAAGACCTCGACGGACTCCTGGCAGCCGCTGGCAGCGCCGGTGGGATCAGCGATAGCGGAGAACGACGCCGTCAGTTCCTTGCGCGAAGAACGCCTCCCGGCCGGGCCCGGCGGATACAACTGGTCGAGATAGGACGCCTGTCCGGCGGCGAGGGAGAGTGCGCGCGAGGTCAGCGTGGCGCCGGAGGCGTCGGCGAAACTGAGCGTGGCATTGCACGGCGCCCCCGCCGCCTGCAGGTTGAGGCGGGCAGCCTGTCCGCGGACGAGGCCGACCGGAGGAAAGATGGAGCTAGCGGCGGGCGGCACCGTTTGCGCGGCACACGCTGAAACCAGGAGAGCGGCAGCTAGCAAGGCGGCACCGCAGGTCAAGGGCGAGTGAAAGGGTGAGCGTGCGCGAAACGTCATATCGATTCCTCCAAGAAAGTCGCTGGATGCTTGTCCCAAGATGCGCCCGCCGTTTGGGGGGGGCGGCGAATGGCCCCTCGTGTCGCTGCAAGATGCCCCAGGCGGGCATGAACCGTCAAATGAACTGCGGACGAACCGCGCATGACCTGATAAGACCCGTGTTTTCAATATGTAACGGGAAACTATGACCTGATCCGGGAGGGGGAATCGCGGTTTTGTGCTACACTTCTCGCCCAGTTCACGTTGTGGGGGCGTCACTCGGGCCATGAGCACACCTGCCAGTCCCAGACCTCGCTACCGCTTCGGGTTGTTCGAAGCCAATCCCGCCAACGGCGAGTTGCGCAAGAACGGCGTGCGCGTGCGCCTGCAGGATCAGCCATTTCGCCTGCTATGCCTGCTGCTCGAGCGGGCCGGAGAAGTTGTCTCGAAGGAGGAGCTACGGGACAAGATCTGGCACGCGGATACCGGGTGCAAGGTGGCTAAGGTCGCAACTGTCCCGCGAGGGTACAGGCGCCGGATCGATCGATTGGTGGCAGAAACCTGGATCACCATAACCGACGTCGTTGATAAAGCAGGCGGCACTTCCACCGATGCTGTCGTAGTGGGCGAAGAAATATCGGAAGACCCAAGCTGATGTGCCCTGGTAACCTCCCTGCAAGGCAAACTGACTCGGCATTTGAGGTGGGATGGTGTTATAGCCCACGAGGAACAGTGGAGGACTCCCTAGTGTGACGCTGCTCTGCGGAACGTTCTTGAGCAGAACGTCCTGTGGGGTGCCATCCGGCGCGGGAAGACCACGAGCGGCCCTGAAGGAATAGCCGTGCGCTTCCACAGGTTGTCTTCCGCCGGGAGCCACAACCAGAAGGACACTCTTCTGATCAAGCACCCCTGCCAGTGCCGGATCGAAGTGCACGGCAATCCCGTTGTCGCTCCAGAAATCAATCACAAAATCCTCGTGAAAGCCGTTCGGCCCGTAGATGTAGACGCGATTGCCGGAGCCGGAGGGACCAAAACTGCAGCCGGAAATGGTGAACAGGTTAAAGCGCGCGTCCGGCGTGAACGTTGCCGCTGTGCCACTGACCTTGAGAACGCGCGTGGTTGGGTTGTAGGTGCAGGAGACAATCGTGTTGTCGAAGTCTGAACGCACAAGATGGCCGGCGGGGCCACCTCCTGATCCACTCAAAACCTTGCCAGCCGAGATGTTGTTCGGAGCACCTCGCTGGGTGACCAGCGTCGCGGGCGCAGTCGCCGATCGGTTGAGTCTACCGACTGCGCCTGGATTCGCCTGCGCCGGACGCGCGATCGGAGTGGCTCGAGGCACCTTCATCTGCGCAAGTTCGAGATCGGCCGCCTGCTTCTGCTGTTTCAGGGAGGCCAGAATGGATGCTTGCGCCTCGAAGGCCTTCGGATTGGGAATACGAGGGCCTGCTTTCGGCGGGCCGAGCTTGATGGGCGCAAACACGCGTGGCTTCGCAGAAGCGCCCTTTTGTGCTTGCGGCCCCGCGCTGCGGATGGCAGGCGCCGGGCGGGTCGCCTGAGGCGCTACCTGCAGCGCAAAGGCGGACAGGTTCATCCCGGCAATGCATCCAATCGCAGCACACAACATCGACCTAGCAGGACTGAACATGTGAGTTCTCCTTTCGGAATCTAACCGCCGCCAAGCTGTTGCTTGACGAGTTTCACGCAGGCCTGGTCCGCCAATCCTGTCCATGGATCGACACAACGCGGACCCATCACCCAAAGCGCCGGCGCGTATTGTGAAAAACTGAACGTGTTATTAACGGCCTGTCCCTTAGATATTCCGACTCTGTAACACGTCTGAACTTGATAAGACACTCGCAGACGATCCTTGCTGAGACTCATGTCGACAGAGCCTTGCGTCTCCAGTTCCGCCTTGCCATTGGTGTTAGGGGGCGGTGGAACCAATGCGAGACACTGATCCTGTACGTAGTACCAGTAGATAAGCTCGACGGTTTCGAAATCGAATCCGGGAGCTAACTGGTGGAAATCGTAGTCGTCGTATCCGGCCGGGAATGGGGTCGTCGAGGCCCGCTCAGTCAGAGCGAGGGTGCCCGGTGCGGCAGCATCCGTCACCGGGGATTCGAACACCGGAGTCAGATACGACGTGGAGACCAGAGCCCGCGCGATACGTGGCAGAGGAACTGGCTTGCCCGCGGCATCTCCTCGCGCGGCGAAGAACTTGTACCCGCTGACTTGGATTTCTTTTCCGTCGGCGCGGTGCAGGACCAGTGAGAGGTTGTCTCGGTCCAGAACGCCGCTAAGAGTTGGATCCATCGTGACGGTGACACCGTTGTCACTCCAGAACTGAATCTGAAAGTCCTGATGAAAGCCACCGGCTCCATAGATGTAGATCTTGTTGTCCGGGCTTGACGGCCCAAAGGAACAACCCTTGATCGTGTACAGGTTGTATTCCTTGATCGGAGTGAAAGTGAGACCGCCCCCCCTGAAGATTCGCAGGCTGGGGTCGTGTGAGAAGGAGAGAATCGTGGTATCGAAACTCGGCGGCAAAACAGAAATGGACCCGTTCTTGCCGTATTCGACGTTACCGCCCGTGACAGTTGGAGGGCCCTGTTTCTGGAGGACCGTGTCCGGGAAAGCTCGGTTGGTGGGGACGTTCTTAGAGCCTGTTTGCCGCGCCGTCTTCATTTGAGCGAATTCGATGTCGACCGTTTGTCGCTGCTGCTTGAGTGAAGCGAGGATGCTTGCATTGGCCGAGAGTGCCTTCGGGGCGAAGAAGCGATTTCCGGTCTTCGGTGGAACTGAGGTGAGGGGCGTTCGTGCGGACACCTTTCCGACGACGGACGAAGTGATTTTGTGGGCTTCGGTCGACGGCACTCTCTGCACCGGAGTGGCGGCCTGCAGCGCGTGAGCGGTCACTACAACTGCCCACGCCAAACCGCAGCCCACCCCTGCTTTCCAGTAACTCAAATACGCCATACGGAATCCCTCGAGTCCTTATCTCTTGGTTACTTCGCCACTTGCGCCACCACCTGGAACGACCACGCCGCATCAAACAGGAAGCCGTCTCCTTGGCTGCGGGCGACGTCGCCGCCTGAGAACTTCTTGTTCTTCGAAACCGGACGGAGAACCACCGCGTATTCTCCGGGCCACAAAGGGTTCATAGGCGTGATCTGGTACTTGCCCGCCCCCTGTCTCTGGCCCTGCACGTTGATGCGGTCTTCCAAAAAGCCGCTGTAGATTTGCCAGTCAGTGCTTGAATTTGACTTCGCGTCTTCCTTGCCCTGGGTTGCACCCACAATTCTGTAAGTGCCCTGGGCTGGAGTCAGTTTGACGATGGCGGGCTCAAACTCATCCGGTTTCACTCCCATAACGGTGGAGTAGTCGACAGCCAGCGTTGGCAGGTTGGTCGGGGATAGGGTGGCAGAGCTGGGGCCGGATAAAGCCCAGACGTAGGTGACCGTCGGCTTGCGGTGGCTGAGCACGCCGGAAAAAATGGTTTGTGCTTCCGACAGCGACGTATTGGCAGCTGCCGAGTTCGTATGCATGGCAGCTTGACTGACGATCGACGATACGCCGCCCTGCAGGGCCTGACGCAGAGTCGAATCAGCGGCAAGGCCGGTCATGGAGGTGGGCTTGTTCTTGGTCTCGGCCAGCTGAGTTCTGTCGGGCGGGATTTCCTGGCGCACGGCGCCCTGCACGAAGGCAACACTGGCTTGTCCGGCGACCGGAGCCGCACCCGAGGCCGTGAAGTTTGGAGAACCCCCGGCTGGAACTATTGCGCCGGGCGTGCCGGGAGTAGGAGTGCCCGTGGGCATCTGCCCGGGAGACCACGCGGGTTGGCTTGCGCCCCTGGAATCGGGTATGCCGGGTGTCGCGACGGGCAGTGCTGTTCCCGGCATAGCCGCGCCACCCTGCTTGCTGGCGGTCAGCATCGCGTCCATGACGCGTTGTCCGACCCCTGCTTTCTTGAGCTTGATTAAGCCGGTCGCCGAGACATCGAAGGCGGTCGGGTTGGCTTGAATGGCTCCCAGTATGGTGCTCGTTGGGAGGGCCGCCTTGACCATGTCGATCACATCCTGGTTGGTCAGGGACTTCTGGCCTTGCAGCGCCACAGCCAGCCCGCTCGTCGCCATAAGAAGGAACAGCTGCATGAACCTGCGAATCATCTGAGATTCCCCTTTTCCCGAAGCCTGAAGTCGGCCAACGCGCTCGCCACGGTCCTCCGAACTCTTGGGCCCCAACCCCGAGGTGCGCGAGTCGCTGGATAGTTGGCGAGGAGCGCGTTTCGTTACGCGTGTTCATCCTGCGGGCTGTAAGATGCACTGAAGAGGCTCGTTCGGTCAAAGGAACTGCAGATGAACCTTATGTGACCTGATAAGTTATTTGTTTGCAGGAGGTCACAAGAAGTTGTGACCTGATTTTGCAGAACGAGAGGTGCGCCGTCGACAAAGCGAACCCACCGTTGGGAAGGGTGTCAAACGTGACAGGGTAGGAATCCGACACCTATTTGTTGGTGATTTCTCTGCAAGCGGCTTCGAAATCCTCGCGTCTACCTTCCCGCAGAGTCAGCGTGACCGGGTCGTGGGGCCCAGGCTGCTTCTGCGGGTCGCCACAGTAAAACGAACCGTCGGAGGGTTGTGCCACGCGCCGTAGGAATCCAGCACAGACCGATCGTCACGATCATTTGTCGGGAAGATGCCTTGCTCCTTTCGCAGCAACATCTTGAATTTCTTGCCGTCGGTGTTGACTCCTACGTGGCCTTCGAACCAGGCGTCCACATCAAGCTTGGAAGTCTCACCTCGTGGTGTGCAGAGAACGCCACTGCCATTTAACGAGCCCATTTCATGAAACATTTGTACGAACAGGGCATAATCGCCACCTGGTTTGTGAATGCGTCCCCAGCCCTTCCATATGGAGAGGCCTGAATTTTCCTCCCATTAAGAAGCTTGCGGGATGCAGAATAGCCACGAGTGCGTACGACACACCAAACAGAATAGAAGGCCGAGAACCAGCTTGGTTAAGCATCCGCGGAGTGACTTAGCGATTGCGCGACCAAGGCTCATAGGTTCGGCATTGTAACGTGTTCCCTAGGCTTGCTAGATAACGTGCTGCCTGGTGTGAGCTAGCAGAAGTAAATGGTTCTCAGAGCGAAACGTGGCCAACTTGACCCAGAAGGAGTCTGCGAGTACATTCCAAACTGAGTCATCAGGCGTGCGCGAACGGCGTCGAAATGGAAGTCGCCGCCCACGCCGAGCTGGGTCAGCTGGACTTCGTTGGACCGAAAGACCTCGCTGGAACCGCTGATGGTATCGTCTTTGGGGTGGTTGAAGTCGGCAACATAATCCACATCTGCTCTGATTTCAGGCGTAAAGAAAGAGCTGTCAAACGCTGGCGTCTTGGTTCGAGGATTGCCGTTCAACCAGCTCCAATCCGCAAAGACAAACGGTTCTGCCGGTTTAACTTTTTCAGGCGTGCGCTGCGGTGAGAAAACCATGGCTTTTACCGGCACCCTTGCGTGTGGCGTGACACTAGCGACGTCAGCACTGGCCAGAGGGGTCCTCTCCTCTTGATCGGGTGGCTCTCGTTTGCTGTTCCGCAATTGCGCTTCCAGTTGCTCGATCCGCCTTCTCAGAGTCTCGAGTTCCTTCGCGACCGCAGGAGCAATCTGATCCTCTGAATTCGTTGTCGGTGCGGCAGCGGCCTGCGCGAACGATCTCTGCAACGGAATGGAAATGAAGAGCAGAAACGCCACGAGTTTGAATGGCCCTTCTCGATGATTGATTGCCTTAAACATGATTCCTCCCTGGTCGACAAAAGCACGGAACGGTTGCAAGGCACACCACGGAATCAGGGGGTCGTGCGAGCCAGTTCGAGGTTGAGCTCCAGCACGTTGACCGAGGGCTCGCCGAAAATGCTGAACTGGCGGCCACGAGTGTGTTTCATCACCAATTGTCTCAGCTGTTCTTCATTCACCCCACGTTCCCTCGCGACCCGAGGCACCTGGAACAGAGCAGCCGCTGGAGAGATATCGGGATCGAGACCTGACGCCGACGTTGTGACGAGATCAACCGGAACCGGCGCGCTCGGATTCTCCGGTTGGAGGCGCGCAGTATCCGCATGCACGCGATCGATCAATTGTTGGTTCGTAGGGCCGAGATTGGACCCGCCCGAATTCGCGGGATCATAGCCGTTCCCGGCGGCGGACGGGCGCGAATGGAAGTATCCTAGCCCAGTGAATGGCTGGCCAATGATCCTGGAGCCGAGCAGCCGGCCGTCGCGCTTGATTAACTGTCCATTTGCCTTGTCGTGGAACAGCACCTGGGCAACGCCGGTGATGACCAGGGGATACGCGAGACCAAGCAGCAATGTCGTCACCACAGTCATCAGCATCGATGTAATGAGATTGTTTTTCATAATCGCTATGCCAGTCCTACGGACCCGATCAGCAGGTCGAGCAACTTAATGCCGATAAAAGGGGCGATAATCCCGCCGAGCCCATAAATCAGCAGGTTCCGGCGCAATAGTGCCTCCGCATTCATGGCGCGATAGCGCACGCCGCGCAGTGCAAGCGGAATCAAGGCGACGATGATCAGCGCATTGAAGATGACCGCTGATAGTACGGCCGATTGCGGAGTCGCCAGGTGCATGATGTTGAGCGCGTTCAGCACGGGGAATGTGCCCGCAAACATCGCAGGGATGATGGCGAAGTACTTGGCGACGTCGTTGGCAATGGAGAAGGTCGTCAGGGCACCGCGTGTCATTAACAATTGCTTTCCGATTTCCACGATTTCGATCAGCTTCGTTGGGTTGGAATCCAGATCGACCATGTTTCCGGCTTCCTTCGCAGCTTGCGTACCAGTATTCATGGCGACACCAACATCGGCCTGCGCCAGTGCGGGAGCGTCATTCGTGCCGTCTCCTGTCATCGCCACCAGCTTCCCCTCCGACTGCTCGCGGCGAATCAAGTCCATCTTGTCTTTCGGAGTGGCTTGGGCAAGGTAATCGTCGACACCCGCCTCGCGAGCAATGGCGGCGGCCGTGAGCGGGTTGTCGCCTGTAATCATCACCGTCTTGATGCCCATTGACCGCAACTGGTTAAAGCGATCTCGTATCCCCCCTTTCACGATGTCTTTGAGGTGGATGACGCCCAGGGCGCGATGCCTTTCGGCAACGACAAGCGGCGTGCCTCCCGAACGCGCGATCTCATCGATAGCTGCCTGTAAGGCCGCAGGAATAGTTACGTCGCGCAGTTGCAGATAACGCGCAATCGCATCGGAGGCGCCCTTGCGGATCTCGTTGCCGTTCAGGTTGACGCCGGACATTCGCGTCTGGGCCGTGAAGGGAACAAACACGGCGTCGCGGGACGCTAGTTCCCGTCCGCGCAAACCGTACTTCTCTTTTGCCAGAACAACAATGGAACGGCCTTCGGGAGTCTCGTCTGCGAGCGAGGAAAGCTGTGCCGCATCGGCCATTTCCGCTGCCGTAACACCCGGTGCTGGAATGAAGTCTGCCGCCTGCCGGTTGCCCAGCGTAATGGTTCCGGTCTTGTCGAGCAGGAGAGTGTTGACGTCCCCGGCAGCCTCTACGGCGCGCCCCGACATCGCCAGGACGTTATGCTGGATGAGACGGTCCATGCCCGCGATCCCGATCGCGGACAGCAATCCACCAATCGTTGTCGGAATCAGGCACACCAGCAGCGAAACTAGGACGAATACTGTCTGAGGCGAACCCGCATAGATCGCAAAGGGCTGCAGTGTAACGACCGCTAGCAGAAAAATAATCGTCAAACCAGCAAGCAGGATATTGAGTGCAATTTCATTGGGTGTCTTATGGCGTTCCGCCCCTTCGACGAGTGCGATCATGCGGTCCAGGAAGGTCTCACCAGGATTAGCGGTGATACGAACCTTGATCCAGTCGGATAACACGCGCGTGCCGCCGGTTACGGCGGATCGGTCACCGCCGGCTTCTCGAATGACCGGAGCCGATTCGCCTGTAATAGCTGACTCGTCGACGGACGCGACGCCTTCAAAGATTTCTCCGTCTCCTGGGATGAATTCCCCAGCCGAAACCAGCACCAGATCCTCAGTCCGCAGCTTTGAGCTGGGCACAACTTCTAGCTCGCCGTTGGCCAGGAGACGGTTAGCCTGAGTCTCCGAACGCGCTTTCCGCAGAGTGTCCGCCTGCGCCTTGCCCCGCCCTTCTGCCATGGCCTCGGCAAAGTTGGCAAACAATACCGTGAACCACAGCCAAAGTGTGATCTGCAGGTTGAAGGCGAAACTCCCGCGTGGCACGTGAAGCAGAAGCGCGGTCGTGACCACGCTTCCCACTTCCACGACGAACATCACCGGATTCCGCATCATGGTGCGGGGATTGAGTTTCCGCACGGAGTCCCACATGGCGCGGCGCACGATGCGCGGCTGCCAGACTGCCTGTTTCGACTTGTTTGGATTGCTCATCGGGTCAGAAAGTCCTGCCTGCCTGCATCAACAGGTGTTCGAGAATTGGACCAAGGCTCAGCGCCGGGAAAAACGTCAGCGCCCCGACAATGACGATCACGCCCACCAGCAGCACCGTAAAGAGCGGTGTCGTGACGGGAAAGGTTCCCGGCGATGGCGGCACCGTTTTCTTGCGCGCCAGATTCCCCGCGATCGCCAGCATGGGAATGATCATGAAGAAACGGCCGATCAGGGTGTTGAGGCCCAGCGTTGCGTTGTACCACGGAGTATTGCCATTCAGGCCTCCGAAGGCAGAGCCGTTGTTCCCGGCAGTGGATAAGAACCCGTAGAGGATCTCTGAGAATCCATGGGGCCCCGGATTGGCGATGCTGGCCGTCCCAAATCCCTTCAAAACTGAAATGGCGGTGAGCACCAGGATGGCGAATGGGAAAACCAGTGTGACGAGCATTGCCATCTTGACGTCATAAGCCTCGATTTTCTTGCCCAGGTATTCCGGCGTGCGGCCCACCATGAGCCCCGCGATGAAGACCGCGAGCACCACGTAAATCAGAATCCCGTACATGCCAGCGCCCACCCCGCCGAAGACGACCTCGCTGAGCATGATGTTGACCATCGGCACCATGCCCCCGAGCGGCGTAAAGGAATCGTGCATTCCGTTTACCGCCCCGCAACTGGCGTCGGTCGTAACGGTGGCGAAGAGAGCGGAACCGGCAATGCCGAAGCGCACTTCCTTGCCTTCCATGTTGCCGCCCGGCTGAGTCACGCTCGCACGCTGATCGACTCCCTTCAACAGCGGATTCCCCTGTGCCTCAGCCCAGTAGGCAGTGACCACGCCTGCCAGAAACAGCAAGGCCATCGCGCTCCACACCGCCCATCCATGCTTGGGCGATCCCGTCATCTTCCCCAAAGTGAAGGTGAGGCCTGCTGGGATGGCGAAGATGGAGAGCATCTGTAGGAAATTGCTAAAAGGCGTGGGGTTTTCGAATGGATGGGCGCTGTTGGCGTTGAAAAATCCACCACCATTAGTCCCTAGCATCTTGATGGCTTCTTGAGAAGCAACCGGACCTTGAGCTATGACCTGCTCGGTAACCTTGGTGGTCGCGGGTTTGCCGTCAGCACCCGTAGATTGGACCGTCTGCGGCTCCACCAGTTTGACCGTGTCGTAGGGCCTGAGGTTTTGCACGACGCCTTGTGAAATCAGCGCGAAAGCGAATAGGAAGCAGAGGGGCAGCAGGATCCAGAGCGTCGCGCGGGTCATGTCGACCCAGAAGTTGCCAATCGTCTCTTTTTCGCGGCGGGCGATCCCGCGGATAAAGGCGACTGCCAAAGCCATACCGACTGCAGCCGACGTGAAATTGTGGTACGCGAGGCCAGCCATCTGCGTGAAGTAACTCATGGTGGCCTCGCCCGCATAGTTCTGCCAATTGGTATTCGTCGTGAAGGACGCGGCAGTGTTGAAGGCAAGGTCCGGGGCCACTGCTGCCAGCCTTTGCGGATTCCAGGGCAGAACTTGCTGGAAGCGCTGTATCAGGTACAGAACCAGCATGGAGACCGCACTGAACAGCAACATGCTGATGGCGTACTCCGTCCACTTCATCTCGCGGTCTGCATGGACTCTGGTCAGCCGGTAGATCAACCTCTCCACTGGTCTGACGACCGGATCCAGGAATGTCCGTTCGTCGCTGAACACGCGGGCCATAAAGGAGCCGAGCGGCTTCGTGACTACGAAAATGATCGTGAGAAACAGCAGTACCTGAAACCATCCATTCGCCGTCATCGCTAGAAGTCCTCGGGGCGCAATAGCGCCCACACCAGGTAGACAGTCAGCGTTAAGCAAATTCCCACAATCACAATGGATTCGGTATTCACAGCATTCTCCTCAGCGGAGACGATTGCACGCATACACGTATGCGATCGAGATTACGAAAAATATTACTGTGGACCCTATGAACACCACGTCGCGCATGGATTCTCCTCGCGGTTAAAACTGCTTTTCTCGCCCCAAGTCGGAACGGGCCACCAACGCGTCTCGCCACAACTCCAAACGACAAACCTCGACCCGCTCGTCGCGTTCCACTTCGTGGGGAACGACCGTCACCGGAGTACGCTTGTACTGTTGCAGTTCCCGATGCATGGCCCACAGAAAGCGCAGGTTAAAGATGCATCCTCCGATCACGCCGAGTACAAGTAGCAGCCTCATTCCGCGTGCCCTACCCGCAGGTCCCTTACACCTTGATTGGATCAACTCAGCCGTAAAGCTGGGATAAGCAATTCATAAGATTTTCGTAAAGATGAATGGAAATCCCAGAAGGGGAATCGACGGCTAATCGCGGGAAGTCGTGGGGCCAGGCTCGAAACGGTATCCCACCCAGGGATCAGTCAGGATGTAACGAGGCGAGGAAGAGTCAAGTTCGATTTTCTTGCGCAACTGTCCAATGAACACGCGCAGATACTCAGTTTGTTCGGCGCTGTTGCCGCCCCACACTGCGGCAAGCAGTGCGCGATGGGTGATTACCTTGCCAGGGTGGCGGGCAAAATAAGTGATGAGTTCAAATTCTTTCGGCGTCAGCTTCACTTCGCGATCGCAGACGGTGACTGCATGCGCGTCCAGGTCGACACGAAAATCACCAGTCTCAATGATGCCACCCTCTTCTGGCTCAGTCGCAGGAAGACGCCGCAAATTGGCGCGCACTCTGGCCAACAACTCGCCCATGCCAAACGGTTTGGTGACATAGTCATCGGCGCCGGCGTCAAGCGCCTGCACCTTCGTCCGTTCCTGGCCTTTCACAGAAAGAACAATAATCGGAACCTGCGACTTGACGCGCAGCCGACGGCACAACTCCAGACCATCCATGTGCGGC
>Ga0075028_100000178_pt1 | contig 23075 bp, 20 predicted proteins | sample LitLauG_LLR_2014_FD_71390 | JGI IMG/M metagenome (GOLD analysis project Ga0075028, IMG submission 71390) | Freshwater sediment microbial communities from Pennsylvania, USA - Little Laurel Run_MetaG_LLR_2014 | ecosystem: Environmental > Aquatic > Freshwater > Creek > Sediment | place: USA... | reverse complement strand
GATGCTCTGTACCCCGAATAGTCGACGTGAGGCGCATGTGACTGCCGGTTTGGCGTGTGATTTCGTACCCGTACCGGCGCAGCAATTTCGCCACATCGTGACCAGAGAGATCACGAGGCAGTTTCACATCGTAAACACCTCATCCTTCACAATGTGGAGGCGAATGATGGGTGGGGTGGAATCAGGCTCGAAATGGCAGCGCACGGCGTCTCGTACCATGTGACGCAGGTCTTCCAAAGTCGCGCCCTGCGTGAAAATCGGATAGCCGAGAGCGCGGGCTTCATAGCCGCCCTCAGGCGACTCCTGCACTGAAAAAATGATCTCACTCTCTTTCATGCGCTCTGATTATATCCTGCGGACCACGCGGTTGAATTACGATTTCCCTTTGGGAACTGGCTTGGACGCCGGCGTTTTTTCCTTCTTTTCTTCGTTTAGTCGATTCTCCAGCCGATGCATCATCTCCTCGAAGCTTTGCTGCATCCGTCCAGAGATTGCCTGCATGCTTTCGGTCGTGATCTGCGGCTGTTCGCGCAACAGCTTCTGGCCCGTGGGGGTCGAGTAGAACGCCAGCATCGCCTCCACATCATCCTTACTCAGGTGTTTCTGGTAGACCGGGACAATATCGTCCACCACCCCATCAATCGGGTAGTCCTTCAGCATCTCGTCGCTGATGGCGTCCGCCTTCGCAAAATCAGCAGCCGACGCCTCAGGAAAACGTTCCTTTAGCGTCTCGCGTGTGATCTGCTTCATCTGCACCGCCATCAGGTCCATGGTGCTGTGCACCTGTTCCTTCACGTGCATGGCGTCGAACAGGCGCACAATGTCCTCCCGCGTAGCCGCAGCCGGAGACTGCTGGGCCACGAGCGGCAATGCCCAAAGACAAATACCTGCAATCAGACAACAAATGAATCTCACGAATGCTCCATCTCTTCCCCGAACGATATCCGTTCGTGGGTGCCCCGGTTTCGCGCCTTTTGAGACCCGGGTCTTGCCTAACCGTTGTAGTTCAGTGCCTGCAATCCCAGAAACCGCGCCGCCTCGTCAAGCTCTTCTTCGATGCGCAACAACTGGTTGTACTTCGCAATTCGATCGGTCCGCGAGGCCGACCCGGTCTTGATCTGTCCCGCACCCGCAGCCACTGCCAGATCGGCAATGAACACGTCTTCACTCTCACCGGAGCGGTGCGAAATGACCGAAGTGTAGCCGTTGCGGCGCGCCAGGTCGATCGCCTCCAGCGTTTCACTCACGGTACCGATCTGGTTGACCTTGATCAGGATCGAGTTCGCAATACCCTTGTCAATTCCCTGCTGCAGACGTTCCGTATTGGTAACGAACAAATCGTCGCCGACCAACTGGATCCTCGAACCGAGCTGGTCCGACATCATCTTCCACCCATCCCAGTCGTCTTCGGCAAGCCCGTCTTCAATCGACACGATGGGATAGTCCTTCACCCACTTCGCCCAGAAGCTCACCATCTCTTCCGACGACTTCACGCTCTTGTCGGATTTCTTGAAAACGTATTTCCCGTCCTTGAAAAACTCGCTCGCCGCCGGATCGAGAGCAATGGCCACATCCGCCCCCGGACGGAATCCCGCCGCCTGAATCGCCTCCAGCACCACGTCAATCGCTTCCGTATTCGACTTCACCGATGGTGCGAACCCACCTTCATCGCCCACCGCCGTGTTATAGCCACGCTTCTTGAGCACACCCTTCAGCGTGTGAAAGATCTCCACCCCCCAGCGCAACGCTTCGGAAAACGTTGGCGCCCCCACCGGCATGCACATGAACTCCTGGAAGTCGACGTTGTTGTCGGCGTGAGCCCCGCCGTTCAGGATGTTCATCATGGGCACCGGCAGCACACAGGCCCCCGCGCCGCCCAGATAGCGATAGAGCGGCATCTTGTAGCTGTCGGCCGCCGCGCGCGCCGCTGCCATCGAAACAGCCAGAATCGCGTTCGCTCCCAGCCGTCCCTTGTTCGGCGTGCCGTCCAGATCAATCAGGCGATGGTCGAGCGCCCGCTGGTCACTGGCATCCATACCGGCAATGGCATCGGCAATTTCGCCGTTCACGTTCTCGACCGCCTTCAGCACACCCTTGCCCAGGTAACGCTTGGCATCGCCGTCGCGCAGCTCGACCGCCTCGTGCTCGCCCGTCGAAGCGCCGCTCGGAACTATGGCGCGGCCACGAGAACCATCGGCCAGCGCAACTTCTGCTTCCACCGTCGGGTTGCCGCGTGAATCCAGCACCTGGCGGGCATGTGTTTCCTGAATGATCATTGGGGAGTCCTTTCGAAAATAAGAGTCGCGCGAGCCGCAGCTCGCGTCGGAATGAATTGAGGCCCCTACCGGCAGAATGGCTGAGGTCGGAACAATATGCGACATAGGGGCGACTTCCGATTATAGATGACGGGCTTACGCTGGCTGGCGGCCGACAGCCGTCAGCAAGACCATCCGCCTGCCTCTTACTACACTGGTTCCCCGGGCCTTCCTCAGGTTGTTCCGTGGCAGTAGCTGGTCTAGAGTCAAATTCATAGCCTGAGGAGGCCGCATGAAGAAGTTTGCTGTATTAGCAAGTATTCTTGCGCTCGCGCTGGTTGCGTCGGCGCAGTCGAATCTGTCGTTGCCGGCAGGTACGGCAGTGAAGATGAAGTTGGAAACGACTCTAGCCACCTTCACCAGCAAGCAGGGTGACGAGTTCTCCGGTCGCGTGACCGAAGCTGTCATGCAGACCGGGCGTGCCGTGATTCCGGTTGGCGCCACCGTACAGGGCACGCTTGGCAAGGTAACCGAGCCGCGCCGCATTTCCGGCCGTCCCACCATCGCGCTCTTTCCACACACCGTGGTCATGCCTGATGGCGAGCGCTTTCGTTTGAATGCTACGGTGGTCGATACGGATCGCGGGCACGGCACCGACGTGAGTGAAGAAGGCGCGTTCAAAGGCAACGGCCGCGACATGAAAGACAACGTCGAGATCGGCATGGGCGCCGCCGGTGGCGGTATCATCGGAGGACTCGCTGGCGGAGCGAAGGGTGTCTTCATTGGCGGGGCGATTGGTGCAACCGCCACGGCCGTGCACTGGCTCTCCAAGAAGCGCTCGGCCGTGCTACCTGCCGGTACCGAACTCACTATGGAACTGAATCGCTCGATGACGATGCACGCCGTCCAGGGCGGCGGGCAATAGCGCCCTCGCATTACCGAAACATCCGATCGGGGCCACTCGGCCCCGATTTCTTTTGCGCTAGGCTATCTCGTAAATGGTCTTGGGAAGGGCACGGCTTTCAGCCGTGCTGTTTAGACCCACAAGAGACGCGGGCTTTAGCCCCTGAGGGAAGGGCTAGCTTACTCCTCCGGGCTGAGCTTCTAGTAACATCTTCGGAACAGATTCAGCGCATCGTATTCCCCCAGCGTGCCCAATATTGGGCGGCCCAAAACGGGAATTTCCACAGGTTCTTTTCAAAACCCTTGCCGGTTTATTATTGTTCCACGTGGAACATTCCACTGCTACGTCGGCACCTTCAGCAGCAGGTACCCTCCCACCAGGGTGAACAGCACATCGGGCGACCATGCGGCCAGCGCCGGCGGCAACTGGCTGATGTTGCCCATGCTTTCGAACAGACCCGATACGATCAGGTAAACCACGGCGATGCCGATCGCGGTCGCCACTCCCGTGATCGCCCCCCGCCTTCCTGCCGACAGAGAAAATGGCACCGCAAGAATGGCCATAACGAGCGTGGCCACCGGAAAGGCAAACTTACGCTGCAACTGGACGCGCAGCCGCACCACGTCGAATCCGCTCTGTTGCAGATCGTTGATGTAGCGCTTGAGCTCCGCGTAGTTCATCTCCAGCGACTGCCGCACTTCCTTCTTGAAGTAGGCGGGCGGCTCGCGGAACTGCGGGAAGGTGGCGACGCTGAACTCTCGAAAATCCTGAATGGCCGGGCCCGTCAGAGACCGCGCCCAGCCCTTGGTATAGACCCACTGATCCAGGTCGGGTTGCCATTGAGCGCGCGCGGCAAAGATGCGTCGCGTGATCTCGTAGGTGCGCGGATCGAACTGAAAGACCGAGACGTTGGCGAACTGGTCGCGATCCTGATCGAAGAACTGGTAGTAGTAGATGTTGTTGTTTTGCCCGAAAATCCATTGCCGGTCGGGCCGGAGGTAGGTCTGCGCCGGCTTGCCCTTGATCAGGTTGCGGAGCGCGTCCTGACGCTTGTTGGTGTGCGGCAAATAGAACTGCTCGAAGAGGAAAAGTCCCGCGGCGAACAGACCTGCCACCAACAGCACCGGCACAATCACGCGGTAAATGCTGATGCCAGTTGCTTTCATGGCGGTCACTTCATTGGAGCGTTGCAGAATTCCGAACGTGACCAGGACGGCCAGCAGCATGCACCAATGCAGCATGTTGTAGACAAAGAATGGAGCGACATTGAGCAGGTAGTCGCCGACCACCAGCATGGAGATGTGGTTGCGCAGGATGTCAGAGATGAGTTCGAAGAGCGTAAAGACAAGCAGCACGACCAGGAATGCGGCGGCGATCAATCCCAGATACGAGATGAAATCGCGCAGGACGTAATCGTCGAGCAGCATGGGAAAGCGGCCGCCGAAAACGCGGGTGCGGCTCTGGGCCCGCGAATAAGCGTCGCGGTCGGACGTGCGATTGCCGAGGAACAGTTGCCGGCCGGCGAAACGCTCGCGGACCTGCGTCCACCACGCGCTAAGGGAAAAAACTTCCACGACGCGCCTTTCGGAGCGGTGCAAAAGAAACAGTCCGGCGGCTAGAAAGACCGCGTCCGCGAGCCACGCGCCGGCCCATTCCGGCAGTCTGCCTTCGCGCGACAAAGAGACGCCGATGAGGGACACAGAGTAGTAGGCAAATACCAGCAGGATGGCGAGAACGAAGCCGCTGGACTTGCCACCCTTCTTGGAGGAGAGGCCGAGAGGAATGCCAACCAGAGCAAACACGAGACAGGCGGTGGGCAAGGCGAAGCGGCGATGAAACTCGATGGCGCGCAAGCGTTGGGGCAGCCGGTCCCCCGTCCGCGTCATGAGGGCCCGCGTCGGCATCGCGCCCACGGATACCGAATCTCGGGTAGCGGCGGCCTCGCTGGGGGGAACCGTGATGGGTATGTCGCTGCTCTCGAAAGTAGAAATCTGGTAATGCTCGGGCTGCAGCGGATCGGCCTCGTGGGTAGAGCCGTTTTCCAAATGCAGATGGAGCGTGTTCGCATCCTGGGCGAGCAGCAGGCCGCGTTCCGCCAAAGTGATGCGCGGAGTTACCGGGTCGCTGATATCGGCCAGGAACACGCCTTTCCAGATGGCGGTGTGCGGGGCAGAAGTTACGTCCTGTACGTAGAGAACCGTCTTAGGAAAGCCTTCGTAGAAGACACGCGGCTGAACCTCGAACGATGCTTGCGAGGTCTTAAGCCGGTCCTGCAGGCGGAGCAGACCCGCTTGCGATGCCGGAGCCAGCCAGAGGCCATTGAACAGGGCGAGTCCCCATCCCACGGCAACAAAGAGCGAGAGCATGCGCACGAAGCGCCAGACGCCTAAACCGCTGGCCCGCATGGCCGTAATTTCGCTGTCGGCGGCGAGGCGGCTCAGGCCGATCAGAATACCCACGAGCACTCCCATGGGAATGGTGTAGGTGAGCGCGACCGGCACGGTGAAGAAGAAAATCTCGGCCACACTGGGTAGCGGGGCGCTATTGCGCACGACTAACTCCAGCAGTTTGGTCAGGTCCTTGGTGAAAAGAACGAAGGTGAATACGCCGGCGCCAATGAGCGCGTGCGAAGTAACCTCGCGCAGGACATATCGGGTGAGGATGCGCATCGGGACGCTAAACGAGGAGTCTAGCATGGGCGAAAGGTCCAGTTGCGGCGCGCGAAATCCAACGCCCGTGGGCTAAGTTCTGGCGAGCGTTTACTTCAGCGGTCTTGGCTTGAACTTGGTGCACGGTGATACCGCCGTTCGCACGTCACACGCCTGTGTGATCTTGGTTACTGCGCGATGATCCGCTCGTCACGGAGTATCGGTCTTCAATCTTTGAAGACCTATGCCAGAGGACTATAGAGAAAACCCCGACGATCCGAACCGCGCCGCGCTAGATCGACGCCAGTTCGTCAAGATTGGCGCAACCTCCCTAGGCGTGGCCGGGTTGGGCGCGTGCGTGTTCGGATTCCGTTATCTGTCCCCCAACGTGCTCTACGAGCCTTCTTCGATCGTCAGCGTGGGCCGGCCCGAGCGCTACACCGTCGGCTCTGTGACGCTTGACCCACGCTTCGGCGTTTTTGTGGTCCGAGTTCCGGAAGGTTTCTATGCGTTGAGCGCGGTGTGCACCCACCTCGGGTGTCTCTCGACTTGGAAGGCGGATTCGGGGGTGATCGCTTGCCCCTGTCACGGCAGCACGTTCCAACGCGACGGTACTACCATTGCCGGGCCGGCTCCTGCTCCTCTGCCGTGGCTGAAAATGTGGCTCGGCGACGATGGCTATCTCGTCGTCGACCGGTCGATTACATTGCCGCCTCATTCCGAGTACGTCCAGGCGGAAACGCGTGGCTAGAGCGCTTGGCATTCCAGAGGGCGCCAACCTCCACCATCCGTGGCACGCGGTTGTCCGCTGGCGTGAAGACTTTCAGCGCATGATGTCGGCTAGGGTGCTGGAATCGCAACTGGGCTTCCGCGTGACCTGGTATCTGGGCGCTCTGACCCTGGGCTGCTTCGCGATTCAAGTCACCACCGGCCTGCTGCTGATGCTCTACTACCACCCTTCCATTCCCCAGGGTTATGCCGACATGAAGGACCTGGAGTTTGTGGTCTCTTCCGGGTACATGTTGCGCAGCCTGCACCGCTGGTCGGCGCATGCCATGGTTTTGCTCGTGTTCATGCACATGGCCAAGGTGTTTTATCGAAAGAGCTACAAACCCCCGCGCGAACTGAACTGGATTATCGGTGTCTTCCTGCTGCTGGCCACTCTGCTGTTGAGTTATACGGGCTATCTCCTGCCCTGGGATCAATTGTCTTACTGGGGCACGACGGTAGGAGCGAACATCATTTCTTCGATTCCAGTTGTAGGTGCCAAGCTGCGCTTTTACTTGCTCGCTGGCCACACCGTAAATGCGAACGCGTTGCTGCGGTTCTACGTTTTGCACACCATGATGTTGCCGCTGTTCGTCATCGTGTTGATCGCCGTTCATCTCTGGCGGCTGCACGAAGACGGCGGAATGTACGACGTCGACAAGAACGGAAGCCCGTTGGTGCCGGAGCACAGTTTGTTGGCCATGCCCGACGCGCCAATACGGCTCGATGCCGAGAAGACTCTCTCCTACGGCGAACTACTGTTTCGCGAAATCATCGGCATCGAAGCGCTGACCGTGGTGTTGTTTGTGATGGGACTGTTGTGGAAGGCGCCGCTCGAGGAACTCGCCAATCCCTTGCACACTCCCAACCCAGCGAAAGCGCCCTGGTACTTCACCGGCTTGCAGGAGCTGCTGCACTACTTCCCGCCCTTCGTTGCGGGAATTATCCTTCCTGTCCTCATCGTGAGTGGTCTGTTCTTCATTCCTTTTTCTCCGTTCTTCGATAACGTCACCTACGATGCGAGTCAATGGTTTCGCCGCAAGCCCATCCGAATGGTCATTACGTCCGCTGTGATCCTGGCCCTCACGGTGCTGCTGGTGCGCGTGCATGCCTGGGATGCGCTCCTGCCCGCTGTCATAGTGACGATTCTTCTCCTGTATGCGACGGCGTCGGATACCCAGCCGGCGCTTGGCTTCCGTAGATGGTTGAGTTCCAGGCCTATTTCGTTCTGGATCATGACGTTGTTCCTGATGGAAGCCGTCGTCCTGACCAGCGTGGGCACGTTCTTCCGCGGTCCGAGCTGGACGTGGGTGTGGCCCTGGAGCGGCTGATTTGAGGCTGGGAACACAATTCGGCAGCGTCGCGCGGTTTTTCGTTGGGACAGCGCCGCGTCGCTTTGCCTCGATCAGCGTTCTATTGGCCTTGGTCTCCGCCATTGCCCCGACGAAAGATCTCTTAGGCCAATGGCGCCACTACCAGCGGCTCTATGTACAGATGATCCGCAACCGTCCCGATGCGGCTCGCCTCGCGCAGCGCTTCCAGAGCGGCATTCATCAGATATGGATCCCCGAGCAGCACGTGGTGGATCGCTGCTCGACCTGCCACGTGGCCTTGCAGGAACCGAGCCTGGCGGACGTGCGCAAGGAGCCCTTCCGCCCGCACCCGCCCATGCCGCACTCGCTCACCGAATTCGGATGTGTCGTCTGCCATCACGGACAGGGAGCGGCCACTACCGTCACAGAAGCGCACTACAGCACGAAGGCATGGGAGCAGCCGATTCTCCCCGCCCGGTATACCGAGGCATCCTGCGGCCAGTGTCACATGGACGTGCTGGAAGGAACGCCACGCCTCAACCAGGGACGCCGCTTGCTGGCGCGCTATGGCTGCGCCCACTGTCATGCCATTACCCAGCCCGATGGGACGCTCGTCGTCCCAGTCGATGAACCGCCATCGCTGGAGCATGCCGCGGAGAAAACGACGCGCGAATGGATTTTCGCGTGGGTCAAGAATCCGCAGGCTTATGCAGCTTCGGCCACGATGCCGAACTACCGGTTCAGCGACCAGGAAGCCACCGACATCGCATCGTTCTTGATAGCGCAGAGTACGGCTTCGGAAAATTCCGACAAGGAAATAAAGAGCGTTGCTCCGCCGCCCGGCGACGAAGCGGTGCAGGCGGGCACTAGTTTGTATGGCACCTTGTTTTGTTCCTCCTGCCACGCCATCCAAAACGCCGCCGGAAATCTGGTTGGCGGAGATCTCGCGCCGGAGTTGACCCGCGTCGGCAGCAAGGTGAATCCCGACTGGCTGCGCCGCTGGCTGCAGGCTCCCCAAGGCTACGATCCCAAGACGCGCATGCCGCGTTACCGCTACGACGAGAAACAGGTGGCTTTGTTGTCGAGCTTCCTGCTGAGTAAGAAGGACGATGATTTCCTGGCCAACGTTCATCTCCCCGAAGCCGATGCGCAGAGTATTGCGCGCGGGAAGAAACTCGTTGCTGACTATGGTTGTACGGCTTGCCATCGGGTCAATGGCGTGGCCCCGCCCGAAAGTTTTGCTCCCGACCTGTCGCGGATCGGCAGCAAGCCGCTGTTTCAGGTGGGCTTCATTCGCGGCATGCCGGAGACGCTGCCCGACTACATCGCGGGCAAGATCCACGATCCACGCGCCTTCGGACCGGCGCTGAAGATGCCGACCTTCAGTCTTAGCGACGCGCAGGTGGAGAGTCTGACCACCGCGTTGCTGGCTCAGACGGATCGCGCCGTGACCATGCCTGCCGAACTGGTACGCTCGACCTCTCATGCGAAATATCACCCTGGAGGCGATGCCGGGCGGTTGATGGAAGACCTGCGCTGCCAGAGTTGCCACATGATCAACGGCAACGGCGGAGACATGGCTCCTGATCTGACCTTTGAGGGCAGCGCGGTGCAACGCGCGTGGCTGTTGGATTTCATGAACAATCCCAACACCCTGCGTCCCATGCTGATTCGCAGAATGCCGAAGTTCAATCTGAGCGATTCCGAGATCAAGAGCCTGTCGGATTACATGCTGTCGGCCTATCAGGCGTCTGGATTCGATTCGCAGGCGCTCGATTCGAAGGCCTTGAATGCCGAGGCTGCGGCTCGGGGCAAAGAACTTTTCTACACCAAGTACGCATGCCAGTCGTGCCATACGGCTGACTTCAAGAAGGACAGAGGCTACGTAGGTCCGCCCCTCGCGGACGTCGGAGACCGGTTGACGGCGGTCTGGATCTACAAGTGGCTGAAGAATCCGAACGCGCTCACTCCCGGAACGATGATGCCGAACCCCAATCTGCCGGAAGGTGAAGCGCGCGATCTGACGGCTTTCCTGGTTACCTTAAAGACGCATCCGCAGGGGGGCAAGAAATGAAGCCTTCTGTGACCTGTGGCCTCCTCCTCATTCTGATTCTGATTGTCTCGGGTTGCACCAGGCGCCAGACGGCTGAAGCATTGCCCACGGCGAAAGCCTATGGAACCCAGATCGTAGAAGTGAACGGCGGAAAGCAGATCGCTGGAGTCGGAGCGAAATTGCCCGACCCGCTGGTTGTGCAAGTGAACGGCGCGGACGGAAATCCTGTAGACGGGGCGCTGGTGTCATTTCGTTCTGCTGGTGTCACGTTCAATCCACCGGATGCTCTCACCGATGCGAGCGGCCAGGTGAGTGTGGTGGTACAACTCGGCGGGATTCCTGGCAGCTATCAGATTGTCGCCGAGACGCCGAAGGCCGGAGGAGGAACGGTGACGATGACCTCGCGGGAGATTGCGTTCGGCTATCAGGAGAAGCTCGGGCAAGAGGTGAGTGAGAAATACTGCGCTGTCTGTCACAATCCCGAGTCCACTTCGGAGAGAGTCTCCAATTTCGACAACCTGACGCCACCCGCTCCGCATCCGTTCACGGATGGAAACACCCTCAACCAAATGTCGGACGCTGACCTGTTCAAGATCATCGCGGACGGCGGCCCCGCCCTGGGGAAGTCGCCGCAAACGCCGGCCTATCGCAGCACGCTGACCACAGCCGAGATCAAGGCGGTGGTGGCCTATCTGCGCGCCGTGGCTGACGCTGCGGCTACGGGCAAATAGCGGCATTGGACGCCGCGTTGAACTCCCTCAGGGCAGGCTGGCTATCCCCACACGAACTGGTCGGCTAGCTGACTGCTTTCATGAAGACGCAAGCCAGCGGCGGCAGGGTCAGGTTCAACGAGAAGGGCCGCGCGTGCACAGGAATCTCCTCGGCGTCGAGGCCGCCGAAATTGCCGACGCCGCTGCCGCCGTATTCTTTGGCATCGCTGTTGAGCAACTCGCGCCAGAAGCCGCCCTGGGGTACGCCGATGCGGTAGCCCTGGCGCGGGATGGGGGTGAGGTTGACGACGACCAGAACCGTCTCGGCGGGATTGCGGCTCTTGCGCAGCAGGGAGATGACGCCGGATTGGCTATCGTTACAGTCGACCCATTCGAAACCGTTGGCATCGCAGTCGAGCGCGTGCATGGCGGGCTCGAAGCGGTAGAGGCCGTTGAGATGCTCCATCCAGTGGCGCATGCCGGCGTTGAGGGGCAGGTTAAGCAGGTGCCAGTCGAGGCTATGATCGTGCGCCCATTCGTTGTACTGACCGAATTCGCCGCCCATGAAAAGAAGTTTCTTGCCGGGCTGAGCGTACATATAGCCGTAGAGCAGGCGGAGGTTGGCAAAGCGTTGCCAGTCATCGCCGGGCATCTTGCCGATCATGGAGCCTTTCAGGTGGACGACTTCGTCATGGGATAAGGGCAGGACGAAGTTCTCGTGAAAGGCGTACATCATGCGGAAGGTAAGTTCGTTGTGGTGATACTTGCGGTAGATGGGATCGTGCTTCATGTAGGAGAGGGTGTCGTGCATCCAGCCCAAGTCCCACTTGAGACCGAAACCGAGACCGCCGACGTAAGCGGGGCGCGAGACCATTGGCCACGAGGTTGATTCCTCGGCGAAGGTCTGGGTATCGGGATAGCTTTTGTAGATGTCTTCGTTCATGCGGCGGAGGAAAGAAATCGCTTCGAGATTTTCGCGACCGCCGAACTTGTTGGGAATCCATTCGCCCTGCTTGCGCGAATAGTCGAGGTAGAGCATGGAGGCAACGGCATCCACGCGCAGGCCATCGATGTGGTACTTGTCGAGCCAGAACAGCGCGCTGCTCAGCAGGAAAGTCCTGACTTCGTTGCGGCCGTAGTTGAAGATGTGCGTCTTCCAATCGGGATGGAAGCCCTGGCGGGAGTCGGCATGTTCGAAGAGATGGGTGCCGTCGAATTGTGCGAGGCCGTGCTTGTCGGATGGGAAGTGCGACGGGACCCAATCGAGGATGACGCCGATGCCGTTCTGGTGGAGGAGGTCGATCAGGTACATCAGGTCTTGCGGCGTGCCGTAGCGGGCGGTGGGGGCGAAGTAGCCGGTGGTCTGATATCCCCAGGAGGCGTAGAAGGGGTGCTCCATGATGGGCAGGAACTCGACGTGGGTGAAGTTCATCTGCTTGACGTAGTCGGTGAGGCGCTGCGCGACTTCGTTGTAAAGAAGCGGGCGTTCGTGCTCGTCGGGGTTGCGCATCCAGGAACCGAGATGGACTTCGTAGATGGACATGGGCGCGGCGAGCGAGTTGTTGTAGTGACGGTCGCGCATCCATTGTTCGTCGTGCCAGGTGTATTCCAGATCCCAAACGTGGGAAGCGGTGCGCGGGGGCTTTTCGTGATAGAAACCGAAGGGGTCGGCTTTCTCCAGCCGTTGTCCGTGACTATGGGAAACGATGTAGTACTTGTAGTTGAAGCCCTTGCGAATGCCGGGAATGAAACACTCCCAGATGCCGGAGGAACCGTGGGCGCGCATGGGATGGGAGCCGTGGTTCCATCCGTTGAAATCGCCGATGACGAAGACCTCGCGGGCGGAGGGCGCCCAGACTGCGAAGTAGGTTCCCGCCTGACCGTTGACCGTGACCATGTGAGCGCCCAGTTTGGCGTACATGCGGTTGTGGTTGCCTTCGTTGAAGAGGTAGAGATCCTGGTCGGTCAGAAGAGAGAAGTCATGACGTGGCGGGCCGAGGGGCGTTTCCTGCGGCTGAGACTTCGGCTGGGTCTGTAGAGTCATTTTGGGGTGAAAATAGCTCCCTTAGTGTACTCAAGGTGCCTACTTTCGTGGGGTTTTTCCGTTGGCGACACCGCGAGATTGGACGGTCGCATGCTAGACTCTGGTGGGCCGGTACAAAACTCAGGATTCCTTAGGATTCCCACTCTGCGAGGACGACCAAGCGGATGCCCGTTCTACGGGTCGTAATTCTCTGGCACCAGCATCAACCCCTCTATAAGGACCTGGTTACAGGTGAGTATCGCCTGCCGTGGGTGCGCATGCACGCGCTCAAGGACTACTACGGCATGGTGAAGCTGCTGGAGGAATTTCCCAACGTACACCAGACGTTCAATCTTGTACCGTCGCTGATGACGCAGATTCAAGACTACGCGGCGGGGACGGCGCAGGATCCGTTTCTGGCGGTCGCGACCAAGCCGGCGAAAGACCTGACGCGCGAGGAACGGCGGTTTGCGCTGCAGTATCTGTTTCAGGCCAACCCGGTTCACCTGATCGGGCGCTACCCACGCTACAAGGAACTCTCGGATCGTTTTCGCAGCTCGGGCGCGCAGCCAGAGCGGGCCGAGCCTTTCTTCCAGGCGCAGGATTTCACGGACCTGCAAGTGCTTTCCCAGATTGCCTGGTTCGATGAATTTTTTCTGGAAGAAAAGAATGCCGCGGAATTAGTACGCAAGGGGCGCAACTACTCGCTCGAGGACCAGCGCTTTGTGATGAAGCGCGAGCGGGAGCTGATTGGAACGGTGTTGCCGGCGCACGCGGACGCGGCCAAGCGAGGCGGTATCGAGATTTCGACTTCGCCGTTTTACCATCCGATTCTGCCTTTGGTGTGCGATAGCAGCCAGGGCGGTGTTTCGACGCCGGGTCTGCACTTACCCAAGAATCACTATCGCCGACCCGAGGATGCGCGGGAGCAGTTGTTGCGCGGGCTGCAGCTGCACGAGACGGTATTTGGGATGCGGCCCAAGGGGGTATGGCCGTCGGAAGGGAGCGTGTCGGAGGAAGTGCTTTCCATCGCGCACCAGTTGGGCGTGAACTGGATGGCGACCGACGAAGGTGTACTGGGCCGGAGCCTGAACTTCTTTTTCACCCGCGATGGCGGCGGGCGGCTGAATTCCGGCGGGCCGGAGCGGTTGTATACGCCGTATCGCTACGAGAAGCAGGATACGCAGATGGACCTGCTGTTCCGCGATCACACCATGTCGGATTTGATCGGCTTCGTTTACTCCGGCATGCCGGCGCGGGATGCGGCACAACACTTGATCAATGCCATCCGGCAGGCGGCGCGACCGGTGCTCGACCAGGGGCGGGATGCGGTGGTGTCGATCATCCTGGATGGCGAAAATGCCTGGGAGTACTACCCGAAGTCGGGGCGCGAGTTTTTGCGCTTCTTCTATGACGCGTTGCAGAAGGACCGGGGATTGGAAGCGGTCACGGCCTCGGAGGCGATCGCGCGGCATCAGAACTTTGGCCGTCTCGGTTCCCTGGTGCCGGGGTCGTGGATCAGCGCCAACTTCAATGTGTGGATCGGCGCGCCGGAAGACAATCGCTCCTGGGATTACCTGCACGCGGCGCGCGAGTTCTACGAACGGAACGCGGCGGGAGTCAGCGAACGGCAACGCGCCCTGGCTATGGAAGAGCTGCTGATCGCGGAAGGCAGCGACTGGAACTGGTGGTACGGGCCGGAGCACCATTCGGCGAACGACCGCGACTTCGACGAGCTGTACCGCAAGCATCTGTCGAACGTGTATTCCTCGCTGGGCGCGGCGCCTCCGGAATACCTGGCCCAGCCGATCACGAGCGGGGCGACTCGGCCTCCGTGGGTGCGGCAGACGGCCTATGTGCATCCGCAGATTGATGGCACGCTGGTACGTTATTTCGAATGGATCGGGGCCGCCATTTACACGTCGGACCGGCGTTCCGGTTCGATGCACGGGAAGCAGTTCTTGTTGGATGCGGCGTACGCCGGAATCAATGAGAAGTTCGTTTGCGGGCGGCTCGACTTCGCGGGACCTCTGCCGGACATGGACTTCAGCATCGTGGTGAACTTGGAGTCTGCGAATCCCGGCGGCAGCCAACCCTATCGCGTGTTGCGCCTGGAAGCGGTGGTGGAGAAGCACAAACTACGGCGCTGGAATATTGCCCAATCGGGCAAGCCAATGGCTGACGATGCGCACAATCCTGACGCGCTCGCCAAAGTAGCGCTGCTGAGGGTATTCGATTTTAAAGCGCCGCTGGAATGGCTGTCAGCTCCGTTGGCCAAAGGGGATGCCGCGGTCGAGCTGATCCGGTTGCGCTTTAGCCTGTGGCACGACAATTTGCCGGTGGACGCGCTGCCGCTGGAAGGGTGGATCGATTTGCCGCTGGTCAGTGAAGATGAGCTGGTGGCGATGGCGTAGGTCAGTCGTCCCTAACGGGACTTGGTGTGATTTGCCGCGCTTACCCGGCGCTGAAGCGCCGGGCTAATGTCAGACACCCCTCCGGGGCTGAGTTTCCGCTGATTCGGGACCACTGCTCAGCTCGAATCTTAGCTCTCACCACACTCTCCGGCTCTCCCCGAAGGACGGAAATCGTTCCGTTTCGAGAAATGAGCACGTTCGGAGGTGAATACGGCTAGTCGATCAGTTTGATATCAAACGCCTGGCCCACGACATTAATTTGCTTGAGCGAGTCGATGGGCTGGCCGGTGGTCGTATCGTAGATCAGCAGTTTCCCGTTCTGCGCGACATAGACCATGGTGCGGCCGCGAATCGGCTGAATTCCCGTTACGTCTCCATTGGCGATGGCAACATTCGCGGAGTTCTTCTGGATGTCGCAGACGGCGAGACAGCCGCGGGTGGGCGTGCCGCCACTCGTGAGATTTGTACATCCGATTGCGCCGGCGAACATGAGATTGTTGGCACCAAAGCCGAGGGTGGTGTGGTAGCCGTCGGTGATTTCGATCTCAGCGACCCGAGTCAGGCCGGCCAAGTCGATGGCAGTGAGACGGCCACAGACTGAGACTCCGCTCGCCGTGCACGAATTGTCCGTCGGGGAGGTGCCCGCCGTCGGGGTGGTGCCCGCAACGTAGAGGGTGGTGGCGTTCAGCATCGCCACCGTGGCGCCGCCGGGGACCAGTACATTCCCGAGCAACACAGGATCGTTGGGCAATGGCGACAGATCCACGGCGCCCACGCTGGCCGCCTGACCTCCACACTCCAGGCCGCAGTTCACGATGTACGCCGTATTGCTGTCGGACGAGAACAAAGCCGCCACCGGGCGATCAAGACTACCAACTGGCAGACTGAGCACCTGTGTGGCCTGGCTAGGCGTATCGATCAGGCTGGTGTAGACGATGGCGGCTGTGTTGTTTGTGTCGCTGAGGACCAGCAGGCGGCGGCCGTCGGGGGAGATGGCGACGAAATGGGCGTCGGGAACAGGGATGGTGGCCGAGATGGCGGCGGAGCTGACGCTCACTGCGATGATCGCGCCCGGCGGCTGGCCAAAAACGGGCGCGGTGCGGACGGCGGCGAAAACCGTGGCGCCATCGGCGGAAAGGACTGCGCTCTCGCTGACGCCGGGCAGGGTGATGGGCCCCGCGCTGACACCCTCGTTGACATTGGAGACTACGGAGAGGTTGGGCGTGCCATTGCCGAGGACCAAGGTTTCTTTCTTGTCCTGGGAAAGGGACAACTTGCCGGGAGCGCTCATGCCCGCCGAAAGGACTGGGTGGTTGAGAGACAGCTTGTCGAGTTTGGCGTCGAAGAGCCAGATCGTCCCTACCGTGGCGTTGGACATGATTGCGCGAAAAGTCAGGCCGCTGGTCGTGGTGGTGGACGTGCTCGGCGTGGAGGAACCGCACGAGACGAGAGCGAGCAGCGCCAGCAGCAGGCAGAGAATTACGGCCAAACGTTGCAAACAGGGACTCCCAAGTACATGGTGAATGTGGACTTAGATGCGAAACTCAGAATTATAGCAACTTCGGCAGAAAACTATTTTCGGGGGCGGGCCGGAGTGCTGGTCGGGAACGCTCGCGGTCTTGTATTCTCTTGAGAATGCCTGCTGACTTTCTTGCCCGGCTGAAAGAGACGCCCGTGCTGTGCGATGGGGCGATGGGGACGGTTTTGTATAGCCGCGGCGTGTTTATTAATCGCTGCTATGACGAATTGAACCTGTCGCAGGCGGACCTGATCCGCGACGTACACCATGAATATCTGCAGGCGGGCGCGGAAGTCATTGAAACCAACACTTTTGGCGGCAACCGTTTTCGCCTGGAGCGGCACGGGTTGGCGGACCGGGTGCATGCCATCAATGTTTCGGGAGCGCGGCTGGCGAGAGAGGCGGCCAAGAGTTTCGACGCATGGGTGGCCGGGTCCGTGGGGCCGTTGGGAGCGCGCATCGAGCCGTTGGGAAAGATTTCGCGGGATGAAGCACGGGCTGCTTTCCGGGAGCAGATCGAGGCGCTGGTTGAGGGTGGCGTGCATCTCCTGATTCTCGAGACGTTTGGCTATCTTGAGGAGATTCACCAAGCACTCTTGGCTACGCAAGACCTACGCACCAAACTTCCGGTCGTGGCGCAGATCACGATTGACGAAGAGGGCAACTGCCTGGATGGGGCAACGGCGGAGGTCGCTGCGCAGCGCCTGGAGGAATGGGGCGCAGATGTGATCGGCTGCAATTGCAGCGTGGGGCCGGTCGCGATGCTCGATGCGATTGAGCAGGTACGGACTGCCACGGGTCGTCCGCTGGCGGCGCAGCCCAACGCCGGAATTCCTCGGTCCGTCGAAGGACGGAACATCTATTTGTGCTCGCCGGAGTACATGGCGAGCTATGTGAAGAAGTTTGTGGCCGCGGGCGTCCAGTTGGTGGGAGGGTGCTGCGGAACGACACCGGATCATACCCGCGCCATGAAGGCGGTGCTGCGGGCGGGAGAAGCCAAGTCCAAGATCACGGTAACGTCATCCCATCACGCGCACGCGACCGTCAGTCCGACCCCGGAGGTGGCGCTGGAGAATCGGTCAAAGGTCGGCTGGAAGATTGCGCGGGGCGAGTTCCTCACCATGGTGGAGATCGTGCCGCCTAAGGGAATCGATATTGCGAAGGAGATTGAGGGGGCACGCTTCCTGAAATCGGTGGGGGTCGACGCGATCAATATTCCTGACAGCCCGCGAGCGTCGGCGCGCATGAGCAACCAGGCGCTTTCGCTGCTGGTGCAGGAAAACGTCGGAATCGAATCGATTTTGCACTACACCTGCCGCGACCGGAATGTGCTGGGGATTCAGTCGGATCTGCTGGGAGCGGCGGCGACGGGAATCAGGAATCTGATCTGCATCACCGGCGATCCGCCGAAGATGGGGAATTACCCTGATGCAACGGCGGTGTTCGATGTGGACTCGATTGGTCTGGTGAACATGGTTCACAATCTGAATCGTGGACTCGACCTGGGCGGGAACCCAATCGGGACGACTACGGATTTCGTGATAGGGGTGGGAGCCAACCCGGGATTGCCCAGCCTGGACGAGGAAATCCGACGCTTCGAATACAAAGTGGAGGCGGGAGCACATTACGCCGTAACACAACCGGTGTTTGATCTGGGGCTGTTGGAGGCGTTTCTGCGGCGGATCGAGCACTGCCGAATACCCGTCATAGCGGGGATTTGGCCTTTAGTTTCTTGTCGAAACGCGGAATTTATGAAGAATGAGCTGAAAGTCTCCGTGCCTGATTCGATCATGGAGCGCATGGCCAAGACAGCCAATCCCGAAGCCGCCCGAGCCGAGGGAGTCGCCATTGCCCGCGAAATGCTGCTGGCGGTGCGGGGCATGGTGCAGGGCGCGCAGATCAGCGCCCCGCTTGGACGTTATTCATCTGCCGTTGACGTTCTGGAAGCGCTCGGATCGACGACTCGTGCCTAAAGGTTGGCATACCCTATTTCGTATACACATTATTCAAAAATTCATTACGTTTCTTTTAGGGACGTGGGCGTAGAATTAATCTTAAGGAGCGCCCGTTTGGAAAAGTTTGAGGAATCCCTTCAGCGACTGGAGAAGATTGTCGCCGAACTGGAACAGGGAGAAGTTCCGCTGGAAAAGTCCCTGAACTTGTTCGAAGAGGGGATGCAGATTTCGACGCAGTGCCGGAAGCAGCTAGAACAGGCGGAAGGCCGGGTGGAGATGCTGCTCAAACAAAACGGGAAGCTGCAAGTAGAACCATTTGAGCTCGGCAGTGAGAAACGGAAATAAGGCCCTTCATTGCCGTCGTTCGCCGGAGTGAACAGCTGCGGTCGCGTGCGCCGCAGCCGAGCCGTCGAAGATGACGGGATCCAATAAGGAGTTAAGACAATGGAACCCTTGAGTGTAGTCATTTGCCAGAATGACTCGAGGGTGGCACGGGCGTTGGCGTCCAGCTTGAGCGGACACTTTCATTCTGTCCGCGTAGCAACCTCCCTCGATGAATTGCGTGAATCAATTCTCCGGTACCGCGCAGACGCGCTTGTACTGGACATGGAACTAGCTCACCTGGAACAAATCAAAAAGCTGCACGCGGAGTTTCCGCGGCTGTGCATCGTCGGCACTCATCGCTTGGCGGATGAGGAGATGTGGGCGGCGGCGCTGAACGTGGGCGCCAGCGACATTTGCCAGACGATGGATACGCGAGGCATTCTGCACTCGGCGATCCACAACTTGCAGCACACTGGTGCTGCTGCCTGACCGATCTCAAGTAAAGGGCATTTTTGCTCGGCGAGGATCACGATCCTCGCCATTTCTTTTTTTTGCGAATCGCTCACGGCGCAGAAATGCGTCGGCTTGTTATACTCACCCCTTCATGATCGACCAGGTCCTCGAACAAGGAAGCGCGTTGGCCGACGCGGCGCTGGAGCGGCTGATTCCGGCAGCCACGGTGTATCCGGTGAAGATTCACCAGGCCATGCGGCACAGTGTGTTTGCCGGTGGAAAACGTCTGCGGCCGATCCTGTGCATGGAAGCCGGACGGATGGTAGCGGGCAGCCTGCCTGCGGGCATTGAAGAAGCCGGGGCTGCGCTGGAGATGCTGCATACGTACTCCTTGATTCACGACGATTTGCCGGCGCTGGACAATGACGATCTACGACGCGGGCGGCCTACCTGTCACAAGGCGTTTGGCGAGGCCATGGCCATTCTGGCAGGCGATGCGCTGCAGACGCAGGCCTATGAGGTGTTGGCGAAACTGAAGTGTTCCGCGGAGGCTAGGGTGCGGATCATTGCGGAAATCGCGCACGGGACGGGTACGGTCGAAGGGATGATCGGCGGACAAGTTGTGGATCTTGAGGCGGAACACAGCAAGCCCGACGCGAAGACCTTGGACTACATTCATCGCGCTAAAACGGCGGCTTTAATTACGGCGAGCCTGGTGAGCGGAGGGCTTTATGCAGGCGGGGATGAAGATGCGGTCGGGCGCCTGCGAAAGTTTGGCCGGGGTATCGGGTTAGCGTTCCAGATTGTGGATGACGTGCTGGATGTCACGCAAACATCGGAGCAATTGGGGAAAACGGCGGGCAAGGACATGGCGGCGGAAAAGGTCACCTTCCCTGCCCTGTATGGGATCGAAGAGTCGCTGCGGCGGGCGAGCGAACTGGTGAATGAGGGCTCTGCTGCTTTGGCGCCATTTGGCGAACGGGCTGAGACGTTGACGGAATTAGCCCGCTTCCTGGTCGAGCGAAAGAAGTAGAATGTGTGAAATACGGCGATGGAGTTCGCCATAACCGCCACGCGTAAGCGTCCGGCTGATGACTCCTACGAATCCTGAAGAGGATGGACTCCATCGTACGCGAATGTCTTGTTATTTCCCTGGGCGCGATTGTCGGCGCTAATCTCCGCTACTGGATGAGCCGGGGCGCAGCGCGTCTGCTGGGGCCGGTGTTTCCTTATGGCACGCTCGCCATCAACGTGCTCGGAAGCTTTATTGTTGGCTTCTTTATTGCGTGGACGACGGAGCGAGTGCTGGTGGATCCGCGCTGGCGATTGCTGGTGGTCGTCGGCTTCTGCGGCGGCTTCACGACGTTTTCGAGCTATGCCTACGAAACGATGGCTTACTTCGAGCAGGGGCAGTGGGCGTTGATGGCGACGAATATTCTCACCAACAACCTTCTCTCGCTGGCGGCAGCCCTTGGCGGGATGGCGGTAGCGAGGGTGCTGTAGAATGCCGGTGGAATGGCCGTACAAGTCACAATCTATTTGAACGAAGCGGATCAGTGGCATCACCGGCCGCTTTATGTCGAGATCCTGAAATACCTGCGTGAGGAAAACGTGGCAGGGGCGACCGCGCTACACGCCGTAGCCGGGTTCACCGGGCGGCAGAAAGTGGAGACGACCCACCTGGTGGACGCCGGGGGGAAACTACCGGTGATGATCACGTTTGTAGATACCGACGAGCATGTGAGCCGGGTGCTGCCGAAACTGAAAGAAATGGCGGCACACCGGCTGATCGTGAGGGAGAACGTCGTGATCGAGCAAGGCAGCCTGGACTGAGAATGGACCCACTCGACATTCTAGCCATCGCCGCCCATCGTGATGACGTGGAGCAGACCTGCGGCGGCACACTGCTGAAGATGGCGCAGCGCGGAAGCCGCACTGGCATTCTCGACCTGACGCAAGGCGAAATGGGCACGCGCGGCACGGCCGAGGACCGGGCCCGAGAGGCCGCGGAGGCAGCTGCAATTCTGAAGGTCGCATGGCGGGAAGCTCTTGATATCCCCGATGGGCGCGTGGAAAACACGTGGGAGAATCGGCTGAAGGTGACACGTAAGCTGCGGCAGACGCGGCCGCGCGTCGTCATACTTCCCTACTGGCAGGGGCGACATCCGGACCACTACACGGCGTCGGTGCTGGGATACGAAGCTTGCTTTCTCAGCGGACTGAGCAAACTGCCGGTGGAGGGCGCGCCTCACAGGCCGTTCAAGATCCTCTACGCCTCGCTCTATTGCGATGTGCGACCAACCTTTATCGTCGATATTACGCAGCAGTTCGAAGCGCGCACGCAAGCGCTCTTCGCCTACAAATCGCAGTATGAAGATCAGGCCGCTGGCGCGGGGCTCTTCCCGCAGCACAAAGACATTCGAACGCGGGTAGAGGCGATGGCGCGTTTCTACGGCATGTTGGCCGGGGTCGACCTTGGGGAGCCGTTTGTGCAGAAAGAAGTCGGGCTGGTCGAAGATCTGCTCCATCTACCCGTGAAATCAATCTAGTGGCGCGTTTCTCAGAGGCGGATTGCGACCGTGACGCCATCCCGGATGGGCAATACATTTGCGTAGAACTCCGGTGAAGCGTAGAGCAGGCGATTGAATTCCTGAATCGCCTTGGTCTCGCGGTCGTCGGGAGCCGCGTCTTTGGCAACGAGGCCACTCCACAAAGTATTGTCGGTAACAAACAATCCACCTTTGCGGAGCTTCGGGGCAACGAGGCGGAGAACGCGCGGATAGGATCTCTTGTCCACATCGTTGAAGATGATGTCGAACGGTTCTTTCTGCTCAGAGAGCAGTTCGAGGGCATCGCCGGTGCAGATCTTGATGCGCTGCTCGACGCCGGCGCGCTCGAAATAGCGGCGCGCCTTATTGGCATTTTGCGGGTTGCCATCGGTGTAAATTACTTCTCCCCCTTCGCCCACGCCACGCGCCCACCAGATGGTGGAGTAGCCGATCGCAGAACCCATTTCGAAGACGCGCTTTGCTCCGGTCATTAGCGCGAGTTGGTAGAGCAGGCGGGCCACCATAGGGCCGACAATGGGCACGTCGTTGCGGGCGGCGTCAGCCTCAATCTCGGCGACTACCTCGTCGCGTGCGGGCAGAAGCGAGTAGGCATAGTCTTCGACTTCGGGGACGGTAATGCCGCCCATTCGCCAGGATGGAACATTCATGATAAGCCTCTCTTGAGCGTTCTAGGGTCGGAAAATGGGACGTCAGCCGACGGTTTCGCCGGGTTTCATTTCAAACACCTCAATTTCAGGAACCAGCTTTTGCAGATCGCCCGGCCGGCCAACCAGGGGCGGAAACGTTCCGAAATGCATGGGTATGACCGTTTTCGGCCTGAGGAGCTTGCAAGCATAGGCGGCCTCGCGCGGTGACATGGTAAACAGGTCGCCGATTGGGAGGGCGGCGATCTCGGGAGCATACAGATCGCGAATGATCTGCATGTCGCCGAAGACGTTGGTGTCTCCCGCGTGGTAGAGCTTGAGGCCGCTGGCGAATTCGAGGACATAACCGACGGCTTCGCCACCGTAGACGATCTGATCGCCGTCCTGGATGCCACAGGAGTGATCGGCGTGCACCATCGTGACTTTCACATCGCCGACCGTCTGGGTGCCGCCTTTGTTCATGGGTGAGGTGCGCTGCGCGCCTTTCTTGCTCATCCACATGCAAAGCTCGAAGATGCCCAC
>Ga0075028_100000173_pt1 | contig 23451 bp, 20 predicted proteins | sample LitLauG_LLR_2014_FD_71390 | JGI IMG/M metagenome (GOLD analysis project Ga0075028, IMG submission 71390) | Freshwater sediment microbial communities from Pennsylvania, USA - Little Laurel Run_MetaG_LLR_2014 | ecosystem: Environmental > Aquatic > Freshwater > Creek > Sediment | place: USA... | reverse complement strand
CCGCGTTGCAGTCCGAGTAGCTGGGCGTAAAGGGCAACCCGCTGCCCAGCGTCCATGTCGAGTTCCACTGCCATCCGCCGACGCCGTCATCGGCGGATGGCAGTGGAACTCGACATGGACGCTGGGCAGCGGGTTGCCCTTTACGCCCAGCTACTCGGACTGCAACGCGGACCGTGACACCGGTCCCTGCCGGCCGGACGGGAACGGAACACCGCTTCGCATGAAGTCGGGGAAATTCAATCCTGTGAGCAAATCCGTGCAGTACTTCACGCCTCTGGTGACGGTGCTGCAAGATCCTGCTCACCCGAACGACCCAACCAAGACCGTTACGGTCTCGCAAATGGGAGGCTATACGCTCCCTATTTCTGCGCAGAACCCCACGGGTAAGGTTGTGTACAGCGTTGCGGGGGCTTGCGCTTCCGTTGGTTTCTGCCGGCCTCAGGTAGGCGCCTTCGGCAACGTCCAACGCAACAGCTTCACCGGACCTGGCGAGTTTATGTCTGACATGTCGCTCTTCAAGAACTTCACCGTTACCGAGCGCATCAAGGCGACGTTCCGGGCGGAGTTCTTCAACGTCTTCAATCACCCTGTGTACGGTTTCAGCTCGGCGCAGGGGAATACCTGCATTGACTGCGGTTCCGGTGGCGTAATCACCGGTCTGCAGGAAGGCACCTCGATGCGCGCGATGCAGCTCGGCGTTCGGGTGACTTTCTAGCTGAACTGACGTAGGTAAATTAATCTGGGGGAGCCTGCGGGCTCCCCCGGTTTTTGTTCCCCTTCGACGACAGGGAGTTCTTATGGGGGCCTTTCTTGCCCAACTCCCATCCCGGCAGTTCTTGCGAGCCCTGTTGCTTTCCGGGATGGCGCTCCTGGGTTCGATCTCGGCAGGGCAGAACGCGACGCAACTCGACGGCACGGCGTTCAATCCGTTGTCGGGGACCTCAGGCAAGGTCGTAGTGCTGGTCTTTCTTCGCACCGATTGCCCGGTGTCGAATCGCTATGCTCCGACCCTGCAACGGATCAGCGCGGAATTTCAGCAGCAGGCCCAGTTCTATCTCGTATTTCCCAACAAGTCTGAATCGGCGCAGACGATCAAGAACTACGTGCACTCGTTCTCCTACAAACTGGCCGCATTGCGCGATGCAGAGCACTCTTTAGTTAAGCAGGCACATGCCCAGATCACTCCCGAGGCAGCAGTTTTCGACAAACAAGGAAAACTCGCCTACCACGGCCGCATCGACAATCTGTATGAAGACTTCACCCGGGCGCGAACTGCGCCCACGACGCACGAATTGGAAGATGCGATTCAGGCTGTCCTGAAAGACAAGCCGTTCGCGCCCGCTGAAACCACCGCCGTCGGCTGCTACATCTCGGATATTGAATGACGCGACGACAGGGAAGACGCGTGGTACTGGCGCTGGCCGTGGTCGCAGCCGGCGCAGTGGGACATTTTGCCGCGCGCGCTTTGGCGGCCTCGGCACAGCCCGGTGGCGGCTCTGCCACCGTGACGTTTAATCGCGACATTGCCCCCATCGTCTACCGCTATTGTTCGCGCTGCCACCGTCCCGTCGAGGCCGGGCCCTTCCCCCTGCTTACATATTCAGACGTGAAGAGCCATGCCCGGCAGATCACCGTCATCACCCGCAAGAAAATCATGCCGCCCTGGCTGCCCGAACCGCAGGAATGGGCTTTTGCCGACGAACTCCGCCTGAGCGACTCCGAAATTGCGCTGTTCCAGAAATGGGTTAACCAGGGCGCGACAGAAGGACAGCCATCCGACCTGCCGCCTGCGCCCAGGTTTGTCGAAGGCTGGCAACTCGGTCGTCCCGACCTCGTCTTAACGGCAGAGAAGCCCTACATACTCCCCGCCAGCGGAACCGATATGTATTGGAACTTCATTTTCCGCTTGCCGATTGCGGAGACAAAATGGGCGAAGGCGGTGGAGATTCGTCCCGGCGACAAGCGCTACGTGCACCACGCCAACGTTCTGATTGATCGCGCGCACTCCTCGCGCCGCCGCGAAGCCGTGCCCGGAGCGGGATTTGCCGGGATGGAAATCCGCATGGAGTCGGAGTTCTTCGAACCGGACAGCCATTTTCTTTTCTGGAAGCCGGGCACGGCCTCCACCTGGGAGCCGGAAGGCATGGCGCTTCGTCTCGATAGAGGTACCGACCTCATCCTGAACACACACCTGCAACCTTCCGGTAAACCGGAGACGATCCAGCCTAGTCTCGGCATCTACTTTGCCGATAAGCCCGCGACCCTGCACCCGATGTTGTTGCAGATCGAGAACGATGCCCGGCTGGATATTCCTCCCGGCGAGGAGAACTTCCTGGTGACGGACGAATTCACTCTGCCCATCGACGTCTCGCTCCTGGGCATGTATCCGCACACGCACTACCTTGGCAAAGATGTACTCGCCCTGGCCAAGTTGCCGGATGGGACAACGAAGACGCTCATCCACATCCCGCACTGGGACGTGAATTGGCAGGCGGTCTATCGCTATGGTCAGCCAGTGCCGCTGCCAAAGGGCACCGTGATTTCGATGCACTATACCTACGACAACTCCGACAAGAATCTGGCCAACCCGAACCATCCTCCGAAGCGCGTTCTCGGGGGCAATCGTTCGTCAGATGAGATGGCTCACCTGTGGCTCCAGGTGCTGCCGTCTGCGAACTCGGGAACCGAGGATCCCCGCATGGTTTTACAAGAAGCTCTTGCCCGCCACAACGTGGACAAGAATCCGGGCGACTTCGAAGCGCACTACAACCTGGCCGCCATGCTGGAAGCGCGTGGGCGGGTCGAGGAAGCGATTCCGCAGTACGAGTTGGCTCTGCGCCTTCGTCCGGAAGACCCGGTTGCCAATAACGCCATGGGCGAAGCTCTGCATGCCACAGGACGCGCCGACGAAGCCGTGCAGTTTTTTCAGCGGGCCCTTAAAGCGAGGCCGGAGTATTTCGACGCACACTACAATTTGGGCATCGTGCTGGCACAGAAAGAGGATTTTGCAGACGCCGCGGAACAGCTTCGCGCCGCCGTCGACCTCAACCCGCAGGATGCCAACGCCCACGCCAACCTCGGTGGCGCGCTGGCCGAGTTGGGACAAAAAGCGGAAGCCCGAGCGCAATTCGAGCGGGCCTTGCAGATCGACCCGCAGCACGCGCTGGCTCGCGAGAACTTGGAGCTACTGTTGCGCAGCGGTATGGAACGTCAGTAGGGCCAAAGAGAACTTCGGACGAGCAAACGGCATTTTTCTGAATCAGGAGTGAGGATGTTTTTAGTAAGACAGATGATCATTTGGCTGGCACTGGCGGGTTGCTCGCCCGCCGCAATCGCGGGATTCGTCCAAACCCTTCCGCAGGACGCCGGCACAAGCGCCGCACAGTCGGAAGCCGCTCCGCCAGACTATGCTCAGGTCCGCCGCCTCTCCCAGGAGGGAAAGCACGACGAAGCACTGGCGCAGCTACGCGAGCTCCAGAGTAAGCATACAGACCTTAAAGTAATAGATCATGAATTCGGTGTTGTTTATTATAAAAAAGGAGATTATGCACAGGCGATAATCTCCCTAAAGAAGGCTCTGGAAAGCGATCCGGCCGATCGCGAAGCCACGCAGTTGCTCGGTTTGTCTTATTACTTGACCGGCCATGCCGCGGACGCCATTCCTTATCTGGAAAAAGTCCAGACCTGGTTCCCGCGCTCTAATGTCGATGCTTCCTACATTCTGGGCACTTGTTACATCCTGGCTAAGGACTACGATCACGCGCGCCACGCCTTCGCCACCATGTTTTCCGTGGCGCCCGATTCTGCCGCCGCCTACCTGTTTACGGCCCGCATGCTGTTGCGTCAGGAGTATGACCCGGTAGCGGAACAGTATGCCCAGAAGGCTGTCGCGCTCGATCCCAAACTGCCGCTTGCTCATTTCCTGCTCGGCGAGTTGTTCCTCTACAAATCGCGCATCGAAGAGGGAATCGCGGAGTTCCAGAAAGAGCTGGCCGTCAACCCCGGTCATGCCCCTACGTACTACAAACTCGCTGACGCCTACACCCGCGTGCAAAAGTGGGAGGTTGCGGAACAGCTTCTGCAGCGCTCCATTTGGCTCGATGCCACATCGACCGGCCCGTACATCCTGATGGGGAAGGTTCTCCTGAAGAAGGGCGAAGCGGAATTGGCCGCCCGCACGCTGCAGCATGCCGCCACCATGGATCCTAACAATTCGATCACGCACCATCTTCTTGGTCAGGCGTACCGGGAACTGGGCCGCCAGGAGGAGGCGCAACACGAACTCCGCGAAGCAGAAAGACTGCATTCCAGTTCCGACAATTCGAACAAGGCTGCGCCGGACGAGGCAAAGTGAGGCGTCCCGACTCCGGCGCAACAGGTGCTAGGAAATAATGACAAAACCCGCAACAGTTGTAGGACTTGGCGAGGTTCTGTGGGACCTGTTGCCGTCCGGTAAGCAGATGGGCGGCGCCCCGGCGAATTTTGCATACATGTCCAATGTATTGGGCGATCGGGGCGTGGTTGCCAGTCGCCTTGGAGCCGACGATCTTGGCCGCGAGGCGATGCAGACTCTAGAGAACCTGGGGTTGGTTCTCTCCTTTCTGCAGAGAGATTCTGAGCACGCGACTGGTACCGTCCACGTGCGCGTGGATGCCGCGGGCCAGCCCAACTTTAGGATTACGGAAGATGTAGCCTGGGATTTCCTGGAATGGACGGCTGATTGGGCCGATCTGGCGGCTACGGCTGACGTCCTCTGCTTTGGCTCGCTCGCGCAGCGCTCCCCGGTTTCGCGTGCCACTATCCGTCGCTTTCTGCAGGCATTGCCCGGTCAGACCTTGCGGGTCTACGACGTCAACCTGCGCCAGCAATTCTTCAGTCGCGAGACCTTGCACGAGTCCTTGCAGCTGGCCCACATCGCGAAACTCAACGATCTGGAACTACCGCAAGTCGCCCGCATCCTTGCCCTGCAGGGCGAAACAGCAGAAGACCATGCTCGCAGCCTGCTGGAGCGTTATGGTTTGCGCCTGGTGTGCATCACTCGCGGAGCTCATGGCAGTTTGCTCATGAGCGAACGGCAAGTGGCCATCCACAATGGCATCGCGGTCCGCGTGGCTGACACCATCGGCGCCGGCGATGCCTTTACCGCCTGCCTGGCGCATTTCTATCGCTTGGGAGCATCCCTAACAGAAATCAATGACGTGTGCAATCGCTTTGCCGGCTGGGTCGCTACTCAGGTAGGCGCAACGCCCTCGGCGAACCCGCGAAAGCTCGAAGAGATCCTCTCCGGCGTCCAGACTCGCTAGCTGCTCGCCGGGTTCTGCCGCTTACTGTGCAGCTTCCTTCGCTGGAGCTTGATCCACCTTCGTCACCATGTCGGCGGGCAGGTCGTGCAGCAAAGTCAGGAACGCGCCGTTGGTCCAGCCAAAGCCGATAACGTTCGCCTGGTAACCCGCCGCCACTCCCGATTCCGTAGACTTCGTTTCCACGTTGTATTTTTCCCGTATCGTGCCATCACGCTGAAAGTTTTCCAGCACGTTCGAGAGAAACTCGTACGAGACGCGGTTAGCGTCCTCGCTCAAGCCGTACTTCCGCAGCCCTTCCACCGTGATCATCTGCAACGGAGCCCAGCCAAAAGGGTAGTCCCATTGCATGCCCGTATCGCGCGGGCTCATGGCGACACCACCCGTTCGCTCGAAGATACTCAGATTCCTGGCCACCGCGCGCGCCTGTTCCGGAGTTGCCCACCCTGCCCACAGCGGATAGAACGTTGTGGCATATTCATAGTCCGAGCGTTTGCCTGCTTGGAAGTCATAGTCGAAGAACAAACCGCGGCTCGCGTCCCAGAACAGCTCCTGCATCTTAGCGGCGCGCTCTTTGGCGCGTGCTTGCCACTCCTCCGCCTCCGTTGGACGACCGAGAATCGTAGCCATCTCCGCCAACTCTCTTTCCGTCTTGTAGAGAAGGCTGTTCAAGCAGGTTGGCGCAAAGTGGTGCGTTCCGGCGCCATAAGGCCCGAAGCGGAAGGAAATATCGAAACCGGATTCCCGCATGGCGCGGTCACCCTTGTAATACTCCGGCGTGAGGTGAATGCCGCTCTTTGTTTCACATTCCGGCCGGGCCATGGTGAGCGGCACGTCGCAGACTTGGATCGTGAAGCTCGGATCATGGCGATCCGCCTTTTCTCCCAGCTTGCGCCCGGCCAGGTACGGATTCGCAAGTTCGGGGTGTGCCGCAAAGTAGGCCGCCACCTTGCGATGCACGCCGCTCTCATCCTGCAAGCTCTCGGGCGTGGGACCGATGCCGAAATCGTAGTAGCGCGAAAGCCCCGTCTTGCCCGCCAGATGGGGCTCGCGGTTCCACATCGCATAATCTTTCTTTGTGTATTCGTAGCCGCCGGCCAGCCATGCCCGGTCCACTTTCCCCGATTCCTTCTCCGTCTCATAGACCGCCATAATCATGGAACTGAGGAACGGCGCTTGCGCGCGCGTCAGATAGTAAGTGCGGTTGGCGTTCAATATCGTTCCGTAGTGTTCGATCTCAAAGAAAAAGTTGTCGACCATGCCGCGTGCCAGGTCCACTTTTCCGTCGCGCAGCAACCCGCGCAGGATGAAGTAGCTGTCCCAGCCATACATCTCGTTGAATCGTCCACCGGGAACGACGTAAGGATTCTCTAGATAGAGCAGCCCGTGCGTAGCGACCTTATCTGGGTCCGCTTCGCCTGGACCATGGATGGCGAAGGGCAGGTTCTCGACCTGTACATTGCAGTCCTGCCGCAGCTTCTGGACAGCTGCTGGTACGGCAAACCCAGCCGGCAGATAGAGAACCGAAGGCGCGGATAATTTCGGGTCCACAACCGACTTGCAGTCGGTCATCGAGCGCGTCAACGTGCCCCAACCGGAAGCGATATAGGCCTTGATCTTCGCCACTTCGCCCGTGGTGCTGGGGCTGGAGTTCTCCGCCGCCCAGCAGGGCAGAGAAGCGACAAAAAGAAGAAGGACGCCTGCCCGGTAGCACGGCCGTCGGCACTCTGAAGCGCTACTGATCATCGATAGAAGTCCTCTCATGATTTCTTGAAGTGTCCATCATAGCGCAAGAGTCGAATTCAGTCCGCGCGGATTCGTCGCTCAGTGCGACTGCAACTTCCACACAATTTTGCGCAACATCCCGAGCACAAGTTCCGCATCCCCGGTTTGCATTCTCATCCGGCGCAGCAGGCGACGCACCTTTGCTTCCGTGGCCGACTCCGTCCCCGGCTTAAGGTAGCCGCTCAGCGCGAGCGCTTTGCACAGGCCGGCTGCGACCCGTTCGAGATCATCCGCGGCGGCGGCCATTACCGGCACCACTTGCTTCGGCAGTCGCGCATCTCGTGCTAATTCATACAAACATACCGCCACTGCCTGGCCCAGATTCATGGAACGATGCGCGTTGCGCGTCGGGATGTGCAGCAGGAAATGACAATGGTCCAGGGCATCTTTTAGCAGCCCAACCTTTTCGGAGCCGAAAATAAGTGCGCAGCGGCCGCTCGCAAGGTGAGTGCGAATGGTCTGAGCCGCACGCTCGAGTCGAAGAACGGGTTGTTCCAGCGCCCGATGGTGGGCCGCTGTCGTGCCGACCACCAGACTACAGTCCGCGACGGCACTCGCCAGGCTCGAAAATTCCTCGGCTCGTCGCAACACCTCAGAGGCGCCAACCGCCGAGCGGGCCTCACGAAAGGCCACGTCGTAAGGATGGACAACCCGCAGATGCAGGAAGCCGAAATTACTCATGGCACGCGCCGCCGCTCCCAGGTTCAATGGGTTACGCGTGGAAACCAGCACCACGCGCAGATTTTCCTGTGCGGATAGTGAGGCTCGCTGCTTTGCCTTCCCTGCAGGCATTGAAGACGCTCCACACATTATCAGGTAACGCCGGTGCATGCGGTGAGATTCCCAGCCGACCGTATATGCGCCGTGCACAGTCCGAATATCTGGTACCATGCTGTGTTTTCAAGGAAGACCATGCGAGCCAACCTGAATTGATCGCCGAACTTTCATCAACCTTGGGTTACTTCGGGCTCGAGGAATGCAGCGACAACGGCGTCGTGTTTTTCAGAAAGTATCCATTCGCAGTGTCAAGAAAGTAGGAAGGAGAAACTTATGAGCCCACGTTTTTCGCGACGTGACTTCCTGCAGACCGGTGCAGGTGCCGCGGGAGTGCTGTTGGCCGGTGGAACGACTTTGTTGGATCCTCATCCTCTGCTGGCGCAGACTCCATCAACGGCGCCCTCGGACCGCCTGCGACTGGGAATTATTGGCGTTGGCATGCAGGGCATGCCGCTGCTCGACAATTCTCTGCAACTTCCCGGCATCGAATGCGTGGCGGCCGCTGACCTCTATGATGGCCGCCATACCCTCGCCAAAGAAATCGCCGGCCCCAACGTGGCCACCACGCGCCGTTATCAGGAACTGCTCGATCGCAAGGACATTGACTGCCTGATCGCCGCCGTTCCCGATCACTGGCACAAACAGGTTGTCGTCGATGCGGTCAACGCGGGCAAAGACATCTATTGTGAAAAGCCAATGTCGCACACCGTGGCCGACGGCGTGGAGATGGTCGCCGCCGCCAAGAAAACCGGCCGCATCGTGCAGATCGGCTCGCAGCGTGTCAGTTCCGTTATTTGCGCCAAAGCGCGCGAAATGATCAGCCAGGGCATGATCGGCGATATCAACCTGGTGGAGGGAACACTCGGCCGCAACGACCCAACCGGTTGCTGGGAGTATCCGCCGCCTTTCGATCTCTCGCCGCAGAATCTTGACTGGGACACCTGGCAGGGAACCGTGCCCAAGCGCGCGTTTGATCCCCTGATTTTCGCTCGCTGGCGCTGTTGGAAGGAATACGGCACCGGAGTTGCAGGCGACCTGCTGGTGCACCTCATCAGCGGCATGATGTTCATGCTGAGCATCAACGAGGCTCCAACGCGCGCCATGGCCTCCGGCGGCATTCTGCGCTGGCCCGATGGCCGCAATATGCCCGACGTTCACCCCGTGCTCTACGAATACGGAAAACTCCCCGTCTACATGCGCCTGAATCTCGGCTGCGAGAGCCCTGAGGTCTACCGCTTTAACGGCTCTAAGGGCATCCTCGAAGTCACCGAGTATGGCCTGACCTACTACCCGCAGCTCGGCATCGATACGCAGCCGAGCTACTACACCTACAGTTTCCCGCATGCCATGCGCGAGGAGTATCTGAAGCAGTGGCACAAGGAGCACGATCCCGTCCCGGGCAGAGAGCCGATGATGGAGACCATCAGCTATAAGGGCAACGACTACGACGACGTGAAGCCGCACCTGGCCAACTTCTTCCACGCGGTGCGCGAGCGCAAGCCGGTGGTGGAAGATGCCGTGTTCGGCCACCACGCCGCCATTGCCTGCCACATGGCCAACGAATCGTATTTCCGGCACACCGCCGTGCGCTGGGATGAGGCGTCGCAGTCCATCCGCTCGTAAGCGGCTTGCGGGCCGCGGGCCGTGCCGCCGCGGCCCGCACCGGCCTTATTCTATTGAATCGTTTCAATAAGGCATTATTATGCCTCCCGAATGTCACTCCGCTGCTCACAGACATGACTAAGAATCCCCTCTTCTTCTTGCCTCTCGTACTAGTTGCTGGTTCCGCCTCGCTGGCTCAACGCGCCGCCTCGCCCGCGCCGCTCTCTCCGCGCGTCTTGCTCGACAAGGGATGGGCCATCCAGTCCTCCGGCAAGGTCAGCCAAACCGGGCAAGCAATTTCCGCCAAAGACTTCAAGCCCGAGGGCTGGATTCCTGCCATCATCCCTTCGACGGTCGTGGCGGCCCAGGTTGCGGCGGGTCAGTTTCCCGATCCCTTCCTGGGCACGAACCTGCGGCAACTTCCCGGGGTGACCTACAAGATCGGCGACATTTTCAACCTGCGCGCCATGGACCCGCAGAGCCCCTACGCCGTTTCCTGGTGGTTCCGGACGACATTTCGTCCTCCAGCCGGCTTTGCCGGCAAGCAGGTCGCGCTGCACTTCAAGGGCATCGACAACCGGGCCAACATCTGGCTGAACGGACAGAAACTTGCCGATGCACAACAAGTCGCAGGCGCCTACCGCATCTACGAATTCGACATCACCACCCGGCTGGTTCCGCAGGGCGAGAACGTTCTTGCATTGGAAATCTTTGCGCCCACCGAGCGCGACCTGGGCATCAACTTTGTGGACTGGAACCCGGCCCCACCTGATAAGAACATGGGCATCTGGGGTGACGTTTACCTGACGGCTTCGGGTCCCGTTACGGTGCGCTATCCGCAGGTCGCAACCCACTTTCCCGGCGATCCGGCCCAGGAGGCAGACCTAACGGTTCGCGCCGAGGTTCACAACACGACCGACCGCGCCATTCGCGGCTGGGCGGAAGTAAGCTTTGGCGGTGCGTTGCTCCGCAAAGATGTAGACCTCCAGCCGGGCGAGACTCGCTCGGTGGAGTTCTCACCCGCATTGCACAAGGAACTGCGCCTCAGGCAACCGAAGCTCTGGTGGCCGGTGCACATGGGCGCGCAGAACCTGCAGACCCTCACCGTCCGTTACACCATCAACGGACGGCTCTCCGACGACCAGAAAGTGCGTTTCGGTATCCGCGAAATCACCTCCGAACTGACTGAGCACGGGCATCGCCTGTTCAAGGTCAACGGCAAGAACGTGCTCATCCGCGGCGCCGCCTGGGCTCAGGATATGTTCCTGCGCCGCTCCCCAGAAAAAATGGAAGCGCAACTTCAGTACGTGCGTGCGCTTAACCTCAATGCCATACGTTTGGAGGGACAACTCGAATTCGACAGCTTCTTCGATCGCACTGACGAACTCGGGATCCTGGTGATGGCGGGATGGTGCTGTTGCGACATGTGGGAGCGGTGGAAGACCTGGGCGCCTGAGACACTCGACCGCGCGACCGCTTCTTTGCACGATCAGATCCTGCGCTTGCGCAGCCACCCGAGCCTGCTGGTCTGGCTCTACGGCAGCGACGGTCCGCCCACCGAAGAGGTCGAGCGCGACTACCTCAAGGCGTTGCACGATACGAGTTGGCCGAACCCGAGCCTTTCCTCGGCCGCAGCCGATCCGACCGCGGTCACCGGCCCTTCCGGCGTAAAGATGACCGGCCCCTACGACTACGTGCCGCCCTCATACTGGCTGACCGACACGAAGTACGGCGGCGCCTATGGTTTCAACACCGAAACAAGCCCGGGACCAGCGCCGCCCGTCGAGGAATCTCTGGTCCGCATGTTTCCCAAGGACCATTTGTGGCCGATCGACGAAGTCTGGAATTTTCATGCCGGCGGCGAGCGTTTCATGACCCTGAACCTGTTCAACGGCGCCATGGACAACACCTACGGCAAGCCCGCGTCGCTCCAGGAATATGTACGCAAGTCCCAAGCCATGACCTACGACGGCCAGCGCGCCATGTTCGAAGCCTATGCCAGGAACAAGTACACCTCCACCGGTGTTATTCAGTGGATGCTGCAGAACGCCTGGCCGTCGCTGATCTGGCACCTGTACGACTACTACCTGCAGCCGGGAGGCGGCTTTTTCGGCACGAAGAAGGCCTGCGAGCCCCTGCACGTGCAGTATTCCTATGACGACCGCAGTGTTGTTATCGTCAGCAGCCTGCCGCAGACGGCTACCAATCTGTCAGTGGCGGCGCATGTTTACGACGTCGATCTGAAGGAAATCTTTTCCCACGAAGAGCAAGCGATCCTCGAGGCAGATGGGGTGCGCAAGGTGTTCGACATTCCCGCTTTTCCCGAGCGGCCGGCGTCAACCGTGTATTTCCTCAAACTGACGCTCCGCGACGTGAAGGGCAAGGAGATCAGTTCCAACTTCTACTGGCTGCCGGCCAAGCTCTCAACCCTGGCGTGGGAAAGGACGCCCGACACGGCCTACACGCCCATCGCCACCTTTGAAGACTTGACCGCACTGAATCACTTGCCACGCGTTCGGTTGCAGGCGACCGCAAGGTTGACCACAGGCGCGGTCGCGGTCACCGTGCGCAATCCCGATAAGTATCTAGCCTTTCAGATTCGTCTGGCGGTGAACGAGAGCGCAACCGGCGGAGAAGTCCTGCCCGTGCTTTGGGACGACAACTACGTGACCCTGATGCCAGGCGAATCGAAGGTCTTGCACGCAACCTACATGTCATCGCAGCGGCCGCACGCGGGAGCGGTGGTGAAACTCGATGGCTGGAACTTCGACCCGATTGTCGTGCGGGTGTCGTCGGCTGCCGCGGTGAGCGCAGCAGGGAACTGACGGCGGTTCGTTGCTAGTTGTGCAACTTGTGAGAGGCGTCGCAAAGAGAAACGTTCGCCGATCTCAATCGTGCTGGAAGGCACCTGAGAGATCGTGCTAGCAGACCTGCTGAAGGCTTCATCGCTGACTTCGCCCGGCATCCACCTAATACAAGTCGGAGGGCGCTTCTGCCATCGCGGTCGGTGCATACAATCGGTGCATACAAGAAAAGGAACCAGTGCCGCCGAGCGCGTCCCGTCACCTCCGGTGACGACTTAGGCCGGTAAAGGCAATCGAATAAGGAGGTTGTACTCAAGCTGGTGCGCTTACCACTCGCCTTATTACAGGGATATAAAATCTCTACGTTTCCCTTTCCCCTTTACTCTCTCACCCTGTGTGGCCCCTCCGTGTCTTTCCTGAGTCCGTAAAATATAACTCTTGTTTTCAGTGAGTTAAGCGGATTCCCACTGCCCCGTGCGTGTGGCACGTCCCTTGCTCAAGTACAATGCAGGACGCAAGTAAATCGAACCCAGGAAACGCTGTACCGAACCTATAGAGGAGTCTCCCAACCCCATGAAACGCACTTCGCTCATTCTTGCTTTAGCCCTGTTATTCGCCGTCACCGTGGGCTGCTCCAGCAAGAACTACGTCAAGCAGCAGACCACCCCGCTCGTCAACAAGACCAACGAGCTTGACGATTTGACCGCCAAGAACACCCGCGACCTGAAAGACGTCGACGCGCGCGCCCAGGCCGGCATCCAGCAGGTGAATGCCAAGACCGCAGAGGTGGATGAGAAAGCGCTCGCCGCCGGCAAGCAGGCCGACGCTGCCCAGACTCTGGCCAACACTGCAACAACCCGTGTGGATTCGCTGCAGAAACAAGTTCTCAATCTCGACAACTATAAGGTCGTGACGGAAGCCTCGGTGCACTTCGGCTTCAACCGCGACAACCTGACCAAAGACGCGAAGGCGGCTCTGGATCAGCTCGCTGGCGAAATCTCCAAGGCCAAGGGCTACATCATCACCGTGGAAGGCGGCGCTGACGCTATCGGTGGCGCCGACTACAACTACGGCTTGAGCGAGCGCCGCGCCAATTCCGTGATCCAGTACCTGGCGGGCCAGTACAACGTGCCCGCGCACAAGATTTACCTGATCGGCCTGGGCAAGGACAAGCCGGTCGATTCCAACAAGACTTCCGAGGGCCGCGCCAAGAACCGCCGCGTTGATATCCGCCTGATGACGAACATCGAAGGTCAGGCCGCGCCGGCTCCGGCCAGCCCATCGATGTAAATTTTCCCCTCCTCCCCGGAGGACTTCGCCAACCAGGCCGTTCACGCCTCCCCCAGAGTCATGTGAACGGCCTGATTTTTTTTGCCTTCCAGGACTCAGGCGTGTCTGCACCTCCTTCTCCCAGCATCCAAACGGAAGTAAACTTGGAAAGGTACTGGAAAAACTCCGGGTGCCGCACCCTTCCGCTTCAGCGGAGGGTGCGCTTACCAGGTGTGCTGACTCGAGACGGAGAAGGCAGCATGAAGAAGTTGATCTCGTCCTGTTGTAAATTGGCGCTCATTCTCGGTCTGGCGGCTACTCTTCTGGCCCAGCAGCCTCCGCCGAAAAAGATGCCGCCCAAGGACGAACCGCCTCCGACGTCGGGTCAGTCCGGCGACAACCGCACCTACAGCACCAGCCGCGACACCATCATTGACCTCAGCCCGCCGCCGAATGATGTCAAGAATCATCCTGAGAGCCAGGACGCGGTGGCAGAAGCCACGGGAGTCCAGGAGTTCCATAAATGGAACCCAATGAAAGCGCTTAAAGATGTGGAAGTCGGCGATTTCTACTTCCGCCGCAAGAACTACCGCGCCGCCCTCGCCCGCTACCAGGAAGCCCTCGAGTACAAACCGAATGACGCCATCGCTACCTTCCGGCTGGCGCAGTGCCAGGAAAAGACGAACGACCTCGATTCGGCCCGCGACAACTACGCCGCCTACCTCAAGATTCTCCCCAGCGGCCCGTTTGCGGAAGACGCGAAGAAGTCATTGGAACGGCTCGAAAAATCGCCGTCACATCCCAACGATGCACCGGCGCCTGCAAAGCAGTAACGCAACTCCCTGAAGCCCGAAGCCTGAAGCCCTTCAGTTCGGCATCGGCTCCGGCTCCGCCGATCCATCCGCTCTCGCATCCGAGGCCCCGTAGTTCACGCCCGTCTTCGAATTATGCAGCACCGCCTGCCCGCGCCCCATGCTGGTCGAGTATTCCCGGTCCACGCGAAAATCATGTCCCAGCGCCGTCAGCCGGTCGCGCACGTCCGCCGGTACGCGTGACTCGATCACGATGTGGCATCCCCGTTGCGGATGCACAGTGAACCGCGCCGTCTCAAGCGCCGCCTGGATGTTCATGCCGTAGTCGACAACGTTCGACACAAACTGCGCGTGCGCCAGCGGCTGGTTCGCTCCGCCCATGATGCCAAACCCGATGTGCTGATCTCCCTTCTCCATGAACGCTGGGATGATAGTGTGGAAAGGCCGTTTGCGCGGAGCCAACACGTTTGGCGACGCCGGATCAAGCGAGAACAGCGCTCCGCGGTTCTGCAGCACGAATCCCATGCCGCGCACCGTGATGCCCGAGCCGAACGCCGAGTAATTGCTCTGAATCAGCGACACGATATTACCTTCGCGATCTACCACCGAGAGGTACGTGGTCTCGCTAGCGGGCGGCTTCCCGGGCGCAACCTCACAACTGGCCTTCTTGGGATCAATAAGTCCCGCGCGCTCCTTCGCGTAATCTTTCGACAGCAAGCCTTTCACCGGTACCTTGGCGAAGCGCGGATCGGCATCGTAGCGATGCAGGTCGGCGTAGGCCAGCTTCATAGCCTCGATCTTCTTATGCAGCTCGGCCACGCTGAGCGGACCCTCCGCCGAAGCTGGCGCAGTCTCCATGATGTTGAGCATCTCAAGTGCCGCCATGCCTTGCCCGTTGGGCGGCAACTCGTAGACTGTCCAGCCGCGGTAGGTCGTCGAGATAGGCTCGACCCACTCCGGCTGAAACTCTGCCAGATCCTCCGCGGCCATGGTGCCGGCCAGTTCTTTCTCGGTGTTGAGGATGGCGCGCGCAATCTCGCCTTTGTAGAACGCATCCGCGCCCTGATCAGCAATCAGACGAAGCGCTTTGCCCAGATCGGGATTGCGAAAAATCTCTCCAACCCCCGGACGCTTACCGTGCGGCAAGAACACCCGTACACTCTCCGCATCCTCGGTCAACGGCCGGTCATCGCCCTCCCAGAAGGCGTGAATCAATTCCGGAACCGGATACCCCTCCTCGGCATACGCGATCGCGGGCCGAAACAGCTCTTTCCAGGCCAGTTTTCCGAAGCGGTCGTGCAGCGCACTCCACCCCGCAACCGCTCCGGGCACGGTTACCGTGTCAATCCCCGTTTCAGGCATGGAGGCAGCGCCCTTGCCGCGCCGGTATTCCGCCGTCAGCTTCCGGGGCGCCCACCCGCTCGAGTTGATGCCATACAGCTTGCCGGCTTTGGCATCCCAATAAAGCGCGAAAAGATCGCCGCCGATCCCATTCATCATCGGCTCCGTGACCCCGAGCGTTGCGTTAGCCGCAATCGCCGCGTCCATCGCCGATCCGCCCCGGCTCAGGATCTGCGCACCAGCCACGGACGCCTGCACGTGACTGGTCGCCACAATTCCATACTTGCTGATGACCATCGAGCGCGCGTGCGAGCGGTCTTGGGACATGGCGAGTGACGCCAGAGAGAAAAGCAGAACAAAAGTGATGAAATGGACCGACGGGCGTCTCGCCCGTCGACCGCAAGTGCAGCGCATCAGGGCACCATCCTCAGCAGACGTCCGACGCGCATTGTCCGCCGTAACGGTGCCCGCCGTCAATTTCCAAAACTTATTTCTCGACTCTCATGAAATCGCCGGTGGAAGCATCCACCATCACGGTCAATTTCGCTCCATCGCGGCTCTCACCGAAGATCACATGCCAGACGACGGCATTTTTCGGCGCGTACCACTCCAGAACGTACAGCACCGGCTGGTTGGCATCCGCCGTCATCAGCCTATCGCCGCCGTGCTTGAGCGCCGTTGCCAGTGCCTGCTCCGAATCCACCTTCACAAACGCCATGTCGAAGACGTGGTTGGAGGCATTGCCCGGGTTGTAGTTGTCTTCTGGCAGCGGATTGATGCCACGCTCCCCCGCATCGGGCGCATTGCTTCCGACCCATACAAACGGCTTCATGCCTTTCGAAGCAGCTGACGCGAAACCGCCACGCCACTGTCCCGATTTGCCGTCCTTGCCCTTCCAGTCCTGCGTAAACTGTGACTCCAACCGGTAGGGCTGCGCGTCGATTTGCCACGCCCGCGCGTGTGCATAGAGCCTCTGTAGCGCAACGCGCCCCGTATCATACTCGGGATCTTTTACCTTGGGCTTGGCCGGTTCCGTCTTGACGGGTTCGGAGGAACACGCACCCAGCAACAGCAGTCCCACACAGACTGCAAGGAGCCTTTTCATAGTCACCATCCACCGGAAGTTTTTGTATCGAATCTCGACTGCGGCTATTCTAAACGAAGCGCATGCATCCTCAATCAGAAGCCATTCGCCAGCTATTGCTGGACGTGACCCAGGGTATGGACCCCGCGGCTCTCGCGCAGCATCCGGAAGGGAAGTGGTCACCAGCCCAGATCGTCGAGCATCTCTCCCGCACTTACTCCGCCACCGTCCGGGTCATGCAGAAATGCGTGGAGGCTGGCCGTCCCACCGCCACGCCGCCAACTCCCTACCAGCGAGTCGTGGCCTTCCTCGTGACCGGCGTCGGATATTTTCCCGGCGGCCGCAAAGCGCCTGCGTTTTCCGAACCGGTCGGGCTTGCCCCGGAACAAGTCCTTCCCGAAGTTTTCGCGAACCTTTCCCGCATGGACGAGCTGATCTCGCAATGTGAAGCGCGTCACGGCGACGCGATTCCGATTGCCGATCACATCATCCTCGGCCCCTTGAATTCTGCCCAGTGGCGCAAATTTCATTTTCTCCACGCCCGCCATCACAGCCGCCAGATCAGCCGCCTGCGCGACCACAACTAATTTTCAATCGGGCATCCCGAGCGCAGCGAAGGACCTATGTAGTTTGCTGGCAGCGCGAGCGTGCTCGGATTTGCCGTGCCGTACAAACACAAAGGCCTCTGCCTTTCGGCAGAGGCCTCCAACTCCGCGTGCGCTACTCCCGGAACGCCGCCGGCACGCCCGCTCGGCGCGCCTGCTCCTGCATGTCTTCCAGCTTCGCTTTCGCGCTGTCTACTTCCTTCTGCTTCTTGTCGATCTTTTCGCGATAGGAGGCATCTTCCCGGTCCCACGCCGCCGAGTTCTGCATGCGCTGTCCTATATCGGAATAATAGGCCGCCTGCCGCAGGCGCAGTTCTTTCTGCAGAACATCCAGTTCCCGTTGCGCCAGAGCGATTTCCTCCTTCTGCTTTTGCAGCTTTTCCTTCCAGGTCCCCCAATCCTTTTCCGCGGCCGCAGCCCCTTCCTTCTTTTCGGCGGGCTTGGTCGCGCTCTCGGTCTTGGCGCCTTCCGTCTTGGTCGCGCTGGCATTCTCGCCCGCCGCCGCGGTGTCCGCCTTCGCCGTATCCGGTGCGCTGGCAGGAATCTCGCTCAGCTTGTCCACGTGCGGAACATCATCGTCGGTGTAGACCTTCTTTGCGGCCGGACGCCCCGCCTTCTCTTTCCGCACCTGACGCGCGTGCTCTGCCAGGGAATCGTCCTGTGCCGCAATCGTGCCCGTCAGCAGCACCGCAAAGGCCAACCCAACTACCATCGTGAGTACTCTTCTCATGCTTCTACCCTCTCCCGAATTCTGCGGCCAATCGCAGAGCGATGGCCCTTCCCAAACTCGATGACTACACACTCCCCGTGGCGTGCGCCGTCTGCATCGTTGCTCCGCTCGGCGCGTTCCACCGCCACGTTCCCGCTTCCGGGCTGAGGATGCACACAACCCCGCGCACCTCGCGCGCATTCCCGGGAACGGGAATAATATCCAATCGCAACTGGCGGGTTTCCCCCGCCGGCGTCCTGTACTCGAACGCGAGCCCGCGCTGCAGTGCCTGATCGCGCCCCGCTGCCGCAATCGCTTCCCCTGGAGCCGTCACACCGGGCTCGATCCGAATCCGGCTGCGTTCGAAAATCTGACCGCTGTCCACCCCAAAGGGCGAATCGAATCCCAGCAATTGCTTGGCGGCTGGATTCGCCTGTTGCACCAGCAGTTGGCAATTTAGCAGGAGCACCCCACAGGGTAGGTTCTCGAGTGCTGCAGCCTGCAGCCGACCCTGATTGCGCGCCTGCTGCCGCTCTTTCTGCACCTGCTCCATCAGCGTCTTCTGCTGCTGCTTCAATTCTTGAATTACTCCCTGATAAGCGGTGAACTCGAGGCTCGAGCTTCTTAATTCGCCGGAAGCGAAGCTCCCATCCTGCGCCAGGTCCCGCCGCATTTTGCGCACCAGCAGCAGCCCGAGCACGAACAAGCTGCCGGCCGACACCGCCACCAGCAGCATGCGCAGCACCAGGGGATTGGTCAGCAGTCTCACATTTTCCCCCAATACCAGGTCAGCAACGGACCGCCGAAAAACAGAGCCAGCAGCGCCATGCCCCCCAAAAACACCCCGAACGGCATCTGATAAAAGCGGTACATAAGCTGCGCAGATTGCCACGCCCGCTTTCTCGCCTGCGCCCCTGTTTCGTGGTTGCGCGCGATGCGTCGCCGCGTCCGCTTCATCCACACCACCAGCACCGAGCACAGCCCGAACAGCGAACCCACGACCGACGCCGCAAACATGGTGAACACCGTCAGCTTCACACCCAGGAACGCTCCCACCATGCCCATCAACTTCACGTCGCCAAAGCCCATTCCTTCAACGCCCCGGGCGCGAAAATAAATCTCTCCCACGCCGTAAATGAACGACGCCCCCACCAGCGCTCCCAGCACCGAGTCCGCCAGCGAAAGCAAACGCCAGGAACTGTCGCTATCCAGCGCGGCCGGAGCCCAGCCAGCCAGAAACTGCGACGCCAGATCCTTCACCGGCACGAACCCGCTGAAAATCACTCCCAGCGCCAGGCCCGTCAGCGTCATTTTGTTGGGCAGTAGTTTAGTTTCGGCGTCCGTGAAAATCAGACCCAGGGTGAGAAACCCAAACACGCACCACTTCAAGGTGGCCAGTGTCAACCCAAACTGCACAAAGCAAACGAGAAACAAAGCACCCGTGAGCAGCTCAACCAGAGCATAACGAGCAGAAATGCGCGCTTTGCAATGACGACAGCGCCCGCCGAGCACGATCCAGCTCAGAACTGGAATATTGTCGTAAAGCGCGATCATCTGCTGACAACCGGGACAGGCCGAACGCGGCTTCACCACCGATAGGCCTCGCGGCAGTCGGTAGATACACACGTTCAGAAAGCTGCCAAACAGCAGCCCGAACAGAAACATCACCGCCGGCAGAAAGACCTCCACGCGTCCCCTCTGAACAGAGTTGCGTACGGCGCGACTCTGCCCCCGATTATAGGGCGGGTGTCAGGTTACCTGTTGGGTACGAAAAGACGTGTACGACCGGTGCGGCAGCCGGGCCGGCAGAGCCGCCAGCCCGGTTCTTCCGCTCGGGTAAGGACTTACTTCGCCTGCTTCGACTCGACGTAGCTGTTGATGTTGGCGATGCGTTGCTGCACTTCAGCCGCATGCCCGGAACTCAACCGCCAGAACAACGGACCCCATACTGGCATATCTTTCGAGCCGTGCGCCGGCAGATCGGTATCCCCTTTGATTGCACTAACTACCTTCGCCGACGGATACTTGCCGCCTGCATTCTTCGCCATCAAGGTGAGATCGTTCGGCGGAACCTTCAGCGCCGATGCCGCTGGCCCGTTCCCCTTCAGGTCTGCGCCGTGACACGAAGCACAATAGTTCTTGTACATTTCCTCGCCCGACGCTGCTGATGTCGGTTTCAGGGGAACATGCTTAATAACTTTTCCTGTATCCTGCGCCCACGCCACTAAGGCCAGCGCGCACAATGCCACTACCAACCATGCAATTCTCTTCATGAAATGCCTCCCAGTAAGTACCTGCTTGGCACAGAATCAAGCCACAACCAGTCTAGGTTGATGAGAAACGCAACACGGTGATTCTTATCACCTGCGTTTGTGACCCGGGAACCCAGCATTATCGTCCTGCTCACACAAGGAGTCAAACGCCAGCCCACCGGTTCGGCTACGGTCACGACCTACTGTGGTACTTCTCACGCGCGGCGGCCTTTCTGCGTATCAAGTGTTCCTCATCTGAAACAGACCCCTCCTATCGCAGACAAAGAGTTTACAGTTCCTTTACAATCGGTTACGGCTTTTTCATGAGACTATCAGTTGCTACGCGATCGCGTGTGGCGTTATTCGGCAAACTATAACTCCCCCCAGGCCGAGAGTTCTCCCCCCAAAACTTCCGACCCGCCCATGACTCGAGGTTCCCTCGATGCTCTTGTCGGTTCAACCTGATCGCTTCCCGCCAATCTCAGGAGGAGTTACTATGCTTCGGCTCAGAGTGTTGTTCCTTGCAACCATACCGCTTCTTGCGTCATATCCAGCTATCGCCGCCAACTTCGCAGTCGGCACTTGCAAGCCCAGACTCACCAGTTACGCAACCATCTCCACCGCTGTCAGCAGCGTGCCGCCCTGGTCGACCATTCTGGTGTGTCCGGGTGTCTACGCGGAGCAGATCACGATCTCACGGCCATTGACCCTGCAGGGAATCGCCAGCGGGAACCAGGACCAGGTTCTGATCACGGTGCCCCAAACTGGCCTGACCCCGAATGTGACCAGTATCTTTGCTGAACCGGTGGCCGCTCAGGTGCTCGTGCAGGCTTCGGGCCCAGTCAACATCAGCAACATCGTCGTCGATGGTACCGGAGGCGACCAGGCCTGTGGCACATCGAACGTCTGGCTGGCGGGGATTTTCTATGCTTCCCGCTCGTCCGGCGACATCGACACGGTTCGGGCCAGCGGTCAGAACGATGAGGGCTGCGGCGTTGGGATTTGGATGGAGAACGGCGATAGCTGGAACCGCTTCGTCAGCATTGAGAACAGCAGTGTCCATGACGTCGATGGCACGGGCATCTTCGCTGGCAGCGGCCCTACTCCCACTCTCACTGTCTTCGTCAAAGACAATTTCATTTCCGTGCCCTCCGGGCCTACCGGCATTGTCTTCAGCAGCGTCAACGGCGCGATTGCGGGAAACAACGTGAGCGGCGCCGTGGCCGGCATCTTTGCCACAGCTCCGGGAGTCAACGTTGTGTCTAACAACGTGTTCAACACGTTGTTTGGGGTTCTGCTCCTGCTCGGTGGTACGGTTCAGGCCAACGAGATATCGAACTCCTCCTATGGCGTGTACCTGAATGCCGACGGTGCGGCGGTGCAGTCCAATCGGATCACATCGGCGGCGGCCGCCGGAGTGGAGTTCAATTGTCACAGCGCCACCGTGGCTCACAACACGATTATCGACGCCGCCGTTGGACTGGATAAGGTTCCGGGCGGAGGCCGCGGATCCAATACCTTCGCCAACACCGCATCCATAACCACCGACGGCTGCGGTACGGCTCCGCTCCTTGCCGGCGCCGCTAGCCTCACTTCACAAGGTGCTGCTCAGTCGTCACTGCCCGCACCCGAGACGTGGCGCACTCCGGCGAACCCGTTCGGTTCGCGGAGATAGTCCAATCGTTGATGACCAATCCCCGGCGCCCGCCGGTGCCGGGGAGAACCTTGCGCCACGGCGGTTACCGGCTGAAGCGCAACAGGAATCCCTCGAGACACCGGCTCTTGCTATCCGGCGCCGGCAACTCGCCTTCCCACATGGGGTAGTCGCGCGGGACGAGGCGCGTCTCTGCAGGCCGCTTATCCCATCCGACTTTGGTTTCCTCGAGAATGACCAACGCGAAGCTCGGATCCGAAACAGTTTCCTGCAGGCGCAGTTCGTAGAGTTCCGCTTCCAGTAGTTCCGCCACGGCCTCGTTCGGCCGCACGACGAGAATCCAAGGATGCGCCGCTTTCCGAGCGGCGGTTGCCGCTGTTATCTCGCAGGCGTTGACGATGCGCGCCCCATGCTCCCGCGCGATAGCGAGCGTACCGTCCTCGGAGCCATGATCGAGCACGACGACTTCATTGCAGGCTCGCAGCGATTCCAGTGCTCTGCCGATGCGCAGAGCATCATTGCGCGTATGCACGATAGCGCTGATCGGCGGCATGCCGGAACGAGTCTAGCAAAGTACAAATCGAATTGGTCCGTAGACAAGTGGCGCAGCGAGAAGCAGGACCCAATCCACCTTTGTCTTCATCTCGGCTCTTTCTTGGCCGCAGGGGTCAGCGGACGAGAACCTGCCCTTGTGTCTGTTGTTCTTGCGACTAGGTCGTGGCCGGGTCCGCGCGCCTTCCGGGCAAACCGCGAAGAGCCGGACCTTGCCGTCCCTTGCCGGCGGACGGATGGCTTTGCTTTGGGAGGATGAGCGGGGGCCTTGCTGGCGGCAGCCCAGGGGTCATGCCAGGTTGGATCGACTTCCTGCTGCCCGTAGGCGGGAAGCAACCAGACCGTACACATCGCGCCAAATAACGATGCGATGAGCGTGACGATATTGAATGGCCTGAAACACTTGGAGTCCGTCATAGAATCGCCTCCTTGCCCAGAACGTCTGTGGGAGCCGTCACGCGAACCCTGCGGCGCCTGCACTGTCCGCAGGAATCCGGCTGCTGGCTACCTGTCGAGCTTTGCCCTTGTTCCCCACACCCGGCGCATGATTAGTGCATCCGCCGTCACATTCGTTACACGGGAACTTTTAGAACGCTCGATACCCAATCGGAACTAACGAGCAAACAGGTCCACGCAGGCGAGAAAAGAGAAGACCATCTATCGATGAGAAAGGCAGGCGAGAAAGAATTAACAAGCTGCGCCCAAAAGCGAAAGGCACGACGCGAACGTCGTGCCTTGGGCCTTTTAGAACCGCTCCGCTTAGTTATTCGGAGGCGGGGCGTTCGGATCTTCCAGCTTGTGTCGTCCCGCATTCGGACCCTTCGTCGTCGGGATCACCGTCAGCGGGGATTGCAGCTCGAACGTCAGCACGGTTTCCGTGGGCAGATCGATCTGCTGTCCCTTAG
>Ga0075028_100000171_pt1 | contig 23617 bp, 20 predicted proteins | sample LitLauG_LLR_2014_FD_71390 | JGI IMG/M metagenome (GOLD analysis project Ga0075028, IMG submission 71390) | Freshwater sediment microbial communities from Pennsylvania, USA - Little Laurel Run_MetaG_LLR_2014 | ecosystem: Environmental > Aquatic > Freshwater > Creek > Sediment | place: USA... | reverse complement strand
CAACGGCCGGGCGAATGGTGGTGAGCCGGGGGGTGTGATATGCCGCAACGCTGATGTCGTCGAAGCCGATGACGGAAACGTCTTCCGGCACGCGGAGGTTGGCGTCTCGAAGCGCACGGAGTCCGCCCCAGCTTGGCATTGGCCAAGCCGATAGTGGCCAAGGCATGCTGTCTGATACCAGGTTAAGAGCCCCTAACCGACTCGCATGCTCGATTTCCACAGATTTTTTTGCAAAGAGGCCAGGAATTTCCCAAGTTTGTGCCCTCTAGTATAAGTAGAGGGGCTTTTGCGTACCGCCGAGGCCGTATCGCCCGTGCAGTCGCCCTTCCGAGCCGATTATTCGATGCGGTAAATGTAGTGCATGCAAGCCACTATGCTATTGTCAGACAAGCCCTTAAGTATCAAAACGCAGCCAACTAAAGCTCATTGGCAACTCGGTTTGGCGCCCCACTCTGAACTAGCCCAAAAGACTTCAAGGCAGGCCAACCCTTCGAAGTGAATGTGCATTAGTTTCAGTAAGAAGGCATCGTAACATCCCTCGTTATTGCCACCACCCACCCGCCAGCAGCCCACCGTCCTAAGCCAGTTTCCGATGACATTCCACAAGAACGAGGGGGGCACCCACGACAGACTCTATCGCAGGAGTGTGGAATGTTGCGGTTTCGAAATCGGGTGGCGCTCCTGGACGTACGCGCAGATGAATTTCTCAGTACGCTTGTCCAGCTCGGAGGTTACTGCACCGTGGGACAGGCCAAGCGCTTCGGCATTGCAAACTCGGACACACGAGCTCTCGCTCAGCTCCGCACCTTCGACGAAAGCGGGTTTTTGCGTAAAGTGGCGGCTTATCCGGTCGTTTACCAGGCAACCAAATCAGCGACTCGCCTCAGGGCAGCAGACCGAAGAGCCAGACGCCTGCACAGTCCTAAAACCGTACTCAATCGGCTGCTGGCCATCGATTTCTATCTCGACGCCTGCAGTTGGCCGGCGGAGTTTGTGTTTGATCATGAAATGAAAATACAAACGTTCACCCAGCACGGATGTCCGTTGAATGCAATCCCACATCGGGGTGGAAGACCGTACTTGTGGGAGGAGTTTCTTCTTCACGTAGGAGACGGCAGCATTGCTATTGCGCTGGTTGACGATCAACAACGCAGCCCGTTCTCGCAGTCGACGAAGCTTGCAAAGCGGTTCGCCCCAACCCTCCGATTCCTTCCGCCGCATTCGAACCTCCTGATCATCACAGGCAGCAATGCGCGGCAACGAATTTATGAACATGTTCTGAGGCACCCGGATTTGAGGCGAACGCAAGCCGGTGCCCCAATCCTCGTCGAACCATATCAGATAGAGCCATCGACGAAGTTCTTCGCTCAATCCGACCCAGCGACAAGTCACAGGCATGAGCGAACACCCACCGGAGGCAGACCACGATTTCCAGTCTGGGCCACAAACCTAGCTTCAATCCGCTGACACAAACCACGCACGCCACCACCCACAACACTGCGGCGGCCAGCAGGCCGCCGCAGCCGCGATCACGAACAAAACAGGGCGGAATCCTTTCCCTTGGCCATCTCTCCCTTATCCATTCGGCCATTCCCATCCGTTCCGACCCTTCGCAGCTGTACCCAAAACAATTCCCGTTTTGGAGTTGAACGATGCCGAGAAGAGGTGGGCTGGTTTCGATGCAATGTGTGGATCGCGCGGAAGAACGGTTCCTTCAGCCTCAACAGCAGACCGAATGGCTGACCGCCAAAGAAGCAGCTGCTCATCTGCGTGTCAAAGCGCGGACTCTCTTGCTCTGGACGAGGCAGGGCAAAATCAACGGATATGCACTCTCGGGAAGCAGCCGCCGCGTTTGGCGCTATTTGCGCGCTGAGTTGGACGCTGCTGTCCTGGGGAGACCCGTGCTATCCTCGGTTTCGCCGTCCGTGCTCGCAACGAAAGGAGAGCGATGAAACGAGCACGGCACAAAGAAGGGTCTGTTGTATTCAACAGGCGCAACAAAACGTGGCATTACCTTTGGTGTGAGGATGGGCACCGGCGCTCAAAGCTGATTGGTGCGCGCCGCGACTATCCCACGAAAGCAGCGGCTTGGCGCGTGGCGGAAGCAGTTCGAGCCTCGGTCCGACAGCCGGTCACGCAGGTACTCACGGTGGCAGAATTAGCGAAGCGGTACGAGGCAGAAAAACTGCCGACGCGATCCAACACGGCTCGCGTGTACCGCGCGTGGTTAAGCAATCACATCGTTCCGTACTGGGGAAATCGCCCGGTTACGGACGTTCAGCCGCGTGAGGCCGAACTGTGGCTCATGCAGCTCGACCTCTCACCCAAGAGCCGCTCGCATGTCCGACACATGCTGCGCACGCTGGTGGACTTCGCAATGTGGTCTGCGCATTATCGAAGTCGCCCGAAATTCGGTGGATCTTGTTCGGGTCAGGGGAGCCAGCAAGCGCATAAAGCAACCGCGCAGTCTTAAGGTGGATGAGTTCCAGAGGCTCGCGGCACAGCTGCGCGAGCCGTTCCGCACGATGGCGCGCGTGGCTGTTTGTCTCGGATTGCGGGTCTCGGAACTGCTCGCGCTCCGCTGGAGCGATATTGACTGGCTGAACCAGACGGTCAAGATCGAACGGCGAATCGTGGCGCAGAAGGTGGATGAGGTAAAAACGGCCGGTTCTCGCAGAACGATGCCGCTGGACACGGAGTTGCTAGAAGTGCTGAAGCGGTGGAAACAGACGACCTCGTTTTCGGCGGAGGGCGATTGGGTTTTCGCCTCTCCCGTTCAACTTGGTCGCTTGCCGTACACCGACAGCGGCTTCTGGCTGGAATTACAGCGCGCAGCGAAAGCTGCAGGAATAGGCGCTCTGGGAACCCACGCCTTCCGGCACACCTACCGCTCGTGGCTGGATGCGGTCGGAACGACGATAGCGGTTCAGCAGAAGATGATGCGGCACGCCGACATCAGAACCACGCTGAACATCTATGGCGACGTGGTAACGGACGAAATGGAACAGGCTCACCACAAGGTCGTGGGCCTGGCGCTGAACGGTCCGGCAAACTGATTTTTAACTGATTGCGGGGTCGCGTAACCCACTGAAAGAATGGCTCCTCAGGTAGGACTCGAACCTACAACCCTCCGGTTAACAGCCGGATGCTCTGCCATTGAGCTACTGAGGAGTGTGGTTGACAAGCCAGCTTGCAGTTTTGAAGCCCCAAACCAGCCTCTCAAATCATAACATCCGGTCGCCCGCCATGAAAACATTGGCGTCGTGGCATACGCAGTCCTCGGTAATCAAAGAACCCAGCCCCCCGCCCAGGCTAATCGCTATTCGCTCAAGGTAGGCGCACGACCAGCGATTCGAACCCGCTTCCCTCTGCCACGCCCGGGATACGATGGTAGCCTTTGACCACCCCCTCTGAACGTGCTATAAAGTGGGTTTTTGTACGAAGCTGGAATCGGCGTTACCAGCCGCTCCGGTCTTCGCGCAAACTCTCCGACGCGGCCAAGCTCAGCATTCCTTCGCGGTCTTGCGGTGGAAGCGTGTTCGGAACTTCAAAAGCCAGTCGACCCCGGGTAACGAAGTTCACCACACGAAGTACGTCTGGCCTGAAGTAGGACGAAGACCGAATCCCTTAATTCGAATTGATCTGTGGAGGATCCTATGCGCTCTTGGCTCGCATGCTCTGCGTCCGAGACATCCCGTATTGCCAGCAAGCTGGCAACTGTACTCGTCTTTCTATCCCTTGGTTCCATGCACGCTCTCGGCGAATCAGAGCCTGGTGGTGAAGCCGCGCTTAAGTTGCCCGATCTCACCCAAGTCCGCTTCCTGGCCGGCATGGACGGCCACCGTCTGCTTACCATCGGCCTCGTCTTCTGCGCGCTGGGCCTGCTCTTTGGCCTGGCAATCTATACCAAGTTGAAGAATCTGCCGGTTCATCGCGCCATGCGGGAGATTTCCGAGCTCATCTACGAGACTTGCAAGACTTATCTCGTCACGCAAGGCAAGTTCATTCTCATCCTCTGGGTGTTTATCGCCGTGATCATCGCCCTTTACTTCGGATGGCTGTCTCCCGTACCCGGCAAGTCTGTGGGCGTTACGTTGCCCATCATTCTGGCCTTCAGCCTGGTTGGGATCGCGGGCAGCTATGGCGTGGCCTGGTTCGGCATCAGAGTAAATACCTTCGCTAATTCCCGCACCGCCTTTGCTGGGCTCCGTGGAAAGCCATACCCGCTGCACCAGATCCCGCTCGAAGCCGGCATGAGCATCGGCATGATGCTGATCAGCGTCGAACTGCTGATCATGCTCTTCATTCTGCTGTTTATTCCGGGCGACTACGCCGGGCCTTGCTTCATCGGTTTCGCCATCGGTGAGTCGCTCGGTGCGGCGGCGTTGCGTATTGCGGGCGGGATTTTCACGAAGATCGCCGACATCGGCTCGGATCTGATGAAGATTGTCTTCAAGATCAAGGAAGACGACGCGCGCAACCCCGGCGTGATTGCCGATTGCACCGGAGATAACGCCGGCGACTCCGTCGGGCCCAGCGCTGACGGCTTCGAGACTTACGGTGTAACCGGTGTCGCGCTCATCACCTTCATTCTCCTGGCCGTCAAGGAGCCGACCGTGCAGGTGCAGTTGCTGGTCTGGATCTTCGTCATGCGCATCATGATGCTGGTGTCGAGCGCAGGAGCCTATTTCATCAACAGCGTGGTAGTCAAGAGCAAGTACGCCAACGTGGATGAGATGAACTTCGAGCATCCGCTGACCTCATTGGTGTGGCTGACCTCGATCATTTCGATCGCCCTCACCTACCTGATTTCGTACCTGATCGTGCCCGACCTCGTGGGTGACACCACGCTCTGGTGGAAGTTGGCCAGCATCATTTCCTGCGGCACGCTGGCTGGCGCGATCATCCCAGAGTTGGTCAAGGTCTTCACTTCCACCAATTCGCGGCACGTGCGTGAAGTGGTGAAATCGGCGGAAGAGGGCGGCGCCTCGCTGGGCATCCTCTCCGGCTTTGTGGCGGGCAACTTCTCGGCTTACTGGCTGGGGCTCTCGATGGTCGTTCTGATGTCCATCGCGTACTACTTCAGTACGATGGGTCTAGTTGCTCTTATGCTCGCCCCGGCAGTCTTCTCGTTCGGCTTGGTCGCCTTTGGTTTCCTGGGCATGGGCCCGGTCACCATCGCGGTTGATTCCTACGGACCAGTAACGGACAACGCCCAGTCTGTATACGAGTTGTCGCTCATTGAACAGGTGCCCAACGTCAAAGCCGAGCTTAAGAAGGACTTCAACATGGATGTCAACTTCGAACGGGCGAAAGATTTGCTCGAGGAAAATGACGGGGCCGGCAACACGTTCAAAGCAACGGCCAAACCTGTGCTCATCGGCACTGCTGTGGTCGGCGCAACCACCATGATCTTCTCCATCATCATGGCGCTGACCGGCGGGCTCCGGCATGGCATCGAAAACCTGTCGTTGCTGCACGCACCCTTCGTGTTGGGTCTGATCACCGGAGGAGCCATGATCTACTGGTTCACCGGTGCCTCGACCCAGGCCGTCACGACTGGCGCCTACCGCGCCGTCGAGTTCATCAAGGCCAATATTAAACTCGAAGGCGTCGAGAAGGCGTCCGTCACCGACAGCAAGAAGGTGGTGGAGATCTGCACCAAGTATGCGCAAAAGGGCATGTTCAACATCTTTCTCGCCGTCTTCTTTGGAACCCTGGCCTTCGCCTTTGTCGAGCCTTTCTTCTTCATTGGCTACTTGATCTCCATCGCCATCTTCGGACTGTACCAGGCGATTTTCATGGCCAATGCGGGCGGGGCGTGGGATAACGCCAAGAAGGTCGTCGAAGTGGAGTTGAAACAGAAGGGCACGGACCTGCACGCCGCAACCGTGATCGGCGATACGGTCGGCGATCCCTTCAAAGACACGTCTTCGGTGGCGATGAACCCGGTGATCAAGTTCACCACGCTCTTCGGTCTGCTGGCAGTGGAACTGGCGGTGAGCCTGACGGCAGAAAAGGGTTCGGGCGTGAGTCACATCCTCGCGCTTGCCTTCTTTGCCGTATCCGTTTTCTTCGTGTACCGCTCGTTCTACGGGATGCGAATCGGCGCTGCCGAGTAAGCACTGTATTTGAAAACAAGACGCCACCCCAATCCGGTGGCGTTTTGTTTCAGCGTGTACTACGGCTGTTTGAAGGTTCTCAGGTACAAAACGATTTGCCAGCGCTGCAGTTCGGGCAAGCGGCTGAAGGAAGGCATTCCACGATCCGGATTGCCATTCGTGATCTTCCAATGAAGAACGCCGTCTGGCTGCGCTTGGACGACCGGCAACGTTAGATTCGCCGCTTTCTTTCGCCCTGTCCCGTCTGCACCGTGACACTCCACGCAGTGGCGCTGAAACAGCTTCCGGCCGCCCGCTACGGCATCCTCGCGGCCAGCCAGCGGATTCCCGCGAACCGCGGCAGATTCCGGAGCGCGCCACTTCGAATCCTGCCGGTAGTCGATGTTCTGTGCCAATCCAATGGCGGCAAGCGCTGCGATCAGGAATGCGGCTCGCGCCGTCATCTTCCACCCAACCAGTGCGAAACTCTTGCGCCCAGTCCCCTCAGTTCAAAGCTGTATCCGAAACGCACCAGTAACGGACTGCTGCCATGGGTCAGGCCGATGGCCGGCGAAAGATGCAGGGCGGTCGAGTCGCCGATCTGCCAACTAACCACGGGACCCAGGTAGTGCGCGGTGTCTCGAAAACCGAAGCTCTCGGTGGAGCCCAAGCCACCATAGAGTTCGGCTCCCACCGTAAAGTTCTCGCCGCAGAACCGGCAATCCGCCCCGGAAGCCAGGCGCGCCAGTGGCCGGTACGCACCAATCGCGTAACCGAATTCGAACCCTTCGTTCTGCGATAGATTCTTTTCGACGATAAAGTTCTCGGCGACGTTCCAATCATGCACCGTCGAAGACAGAATCAACTTCGTTTCCAGTTCATGAGCGTGCTCGTTCCGCAACTGGTCGTTGGGCGCCTCGAAGCTTGAGGCATTCCCCACCACTTCTTTCAGGATGCGGCTTCCTTCGTTGATCCCTTCGTACTCGAAGTACAGAACGGAATTGATCCTGTGCTCACGCGCGAACGGTCGAAACCGGTTCTCTAAACGCCAACCCGTGAAGATGGCGCTGTCGCCCGTTCGCGCTTGCCCTTCCAGATAAAGTTCTGTGGTCCAGCGGCCCGTAATGCCGTACTCCACTTCGACGTACGGGGCAACAAACCAGGGCTGGCTCGACCGGGGCACGCCGGCTGTGCTAGAAACAGCCACCTCCAGATTGCCCGCCTCTTCCATGTGATGGGTGTAGGTGACAAAGTAAGGGGCTTCCTGGGCGCCAGAACCGATGGCACCGCCAAGAACGACGATCCAGAAAAAGGACGCGCCACGCACCAAGGTAACCTCTTATTGCAAGTCAGTTGCATCTAATTGTGGTCCATATCGGGCGCGAGGTCAACCGCCCGAGACCTTTTGTTTTGCAACATGTTTGCAACAGATGCAACAACCGGCTCCTCTGGTTCACCAAGGACGTGGCCGGTTATTCCTTATCGCTGGTGCACTTGGCGCAATATCCGCCCATCTCCAACCGCGTCACGACGATGTGAAAGCGGCACTCCCGCTGGATCTGCCCTTTCAGGCGCTCAAAGAGGTTGCTCTCAAATTCCATGATTCGGCCGCAGCGCAGGCATGCCATATGAAGATGGTCACGCGCGGGACGCCGCTCGTAGAAGTGTTTCTCCCCCTGCAGATGCATCAAGTCCAGCTCATCAATCAGACCGTGGCGCTTCAGAAGATTCAACGTGCGGTACACCGTAACGCGATCAATGCCGGGATCGATCTTCTGGGCCTTACGCAAAATCTGGCTCGCATCCAGGTGGACATTGGCCGTCTCGACCACGCGCAGGATCGTCCGGCGCTGGCGCGTCATACGCAGGCCATGTGACATCAACTCTGCCTGCAGTCTTCCCGGAGTCTCCGTCTGAGGAAAAGGCATACCGGATACGTTAGAGTAATTGATACAGAGTTGCAACTAACAGCGTTCTTTGGGAATCTAGTTCGGGCCGCGCATCTTATCTCTCACACTCTTCGCAAGTTTTTCAATCTCATCCGCTTTGCGAACCACATCCAGCGAAAGCATGTTCTCGTTCGTTTTATCCACGTATTCTTTGAGTTCGGTCGCCAGCTTCAGGAGTTTATCGGTATCGGCCTTCAGCTTTGCCTGGCGCTCTTTGTTCAGCTGTTTTTCGCGATCCTTCTCCCAGCGTTCGCGAGCTTCGTCCTCGGGCGTTTTGCGCCGCTCCTCATGCTCTTGGGGAAATTGCGGGCACAAAAGCACCGGGATCACGCCATGCATCTGGGCCGATCCCACTGGGCATACCATGAACAAGAACAGAGATAAGGACCACAATCGGAAGGAATGCACAGCTTGCCTCGTTGCGGGCCAAACGTAGCCCACAAATATAGTAACTCCGCCTCCCTTCGAGGCGTGCGGCATGAGATACGTGCGTTGCTATAATCGGCTGCCGGAGGAACCTGGTTGACGGCTGCATTGCAAGGAGCATGGCAAAATCTAACGGAGTTCTGGCGTGACTCGCGCCAGGACCTTCGCCAGTTTCTCCACCATGATCTGCCGAAGATCTTGCTGGTCGTTCTCGGCACTTTCCTGCTCATTCGCCTCCTCCGCCTGGTCACGGCCCGAATGGGTGCCTTAAAGACCCTCACGGATCACACCGACCTTCGTGCCCAGCAACTCAAAACCCTGGCCAGCGTCATCAACAGCGTCGGCATGTTCGCCATACTGTTCGTGGCTCTGCTCCAGATTGTCTCGCAGCTCGGCTTCAATCTCGGCCCTTTGTTGGCAAGTGCGGGCATTGTCGGACTCGCGATCGGCTTCGGCGCTCAGACCCTAGTGAAGGATGTGCTCAACGGGTTCTTCATCCTGCTTGAAAACCACTATGACTTGGGCGATACCGTTCGCATGGCCGGCGTCACAGGGACAGTCGAACAAATGACGCTACGCCGGACTGTGCTGCGCGACGACAACGGCACCGTTCACACTATCCCGAACAGCGAGATCAAACTGGTTTCCAATATGACGCGCGACTGGTCGCAAGCTATGTTGCGAATCCCAGCCGCTTATACGGAGAACAGCGATCGCGTCATGGGAATCCTCCGTGCAGTTTGCGAGACGCTGGGTTCCGACTCGCAATATGCATCCAGTTTCTTGACGCCACCGTGTTTGCTAGGGATTGATCGCGTCGCGAATGGTGAGGTCGTCTATCTCATCATTGCACGTACACCGCCCGGCGCTCAGTACGGCATCTCGCGCGAGTTACGCCTGCGGATCAGGCACGCATTCGAGCAGAATCAGGTCAAAACCGTCGGGCCGGTCCGCGTTCTGCCCGCCGATGACACGTTAGGTTAGAGGTTCTTGTCTTCCAGTCCCGCTGGCGCCAATTTCGCCAGCTGAACCGCGAGGAACGAAGGCTTTCGTTCCTGCAACTCCGCTTTCTCCTTGGCTGCGACCGCAGTCCGCACCACGTGCGCCCCAATGAATCGAATCGGCTCCGGTGGAAAGTTTCGCACCGATCTCCCCACCAGAGGATGCCGCGCCCATTCGTCATCGCGCTCCAGAACCAGGCCGGCAAGAATTTTCCCGCCGATCACGCTCGGACCAACACCATTACCGCTCCACCCGATGCCGTAGACAATGTGTTTCCGTCCCCCGAGATGGCCGAGACGTGGCAGACTGTCGGGCGTTCGATCAATCGGGCCCGACCAGTCGTGAGTCACCGGCACATCTTTCAGCATCGGATAGTAACGGCGAAAATCCGCCTCGACTTCGCGTGGCCGCTTGTGATGTCGATCGAAATTCGCCCCAATGTGGCCGCCATACGCAATCGTCCATCCCCCTTTTCCGAATGCCACGCGGCCGTCTCTTGAGATTCGGTAGTAGTCGACCATCGTCTGCGAATCCGTGACTGCGAGATCACCGTGCCACCCAATCTCTCGCAGCCGGTCCGGAACCGGCGCGGTCATCACAATGTCACTGGAGATCACAGCGATGGCACGGCTCAACTCAGGTATTGCGGCGGCCCAGGCGTTCGTCGCTAGTAGCAGTTTTTCGGCAGTAAGCTCTCCCGTCGCGGTATGAATCCGTACCGGGTGGGCTCTTGTGAACGACGACACTTGCGTGTGCTCATAGATGCGCACACCAACCTCGAGAGCAACGCGACGAAGTCCGCGCGCAAGCGCCGCCGGTTGTACGACTGCCGCGCTCGCTTCGAAAACTCCGGCACGATGAGCCGCGGAACCGGCCCGGCGCATGACTTCTGCGGGTTCAAGGCGACGGAAAGCCTCGACGCCCATCCGTTCGCAGATGCGGACCACGCTTTCCCACGCGCCCATCTGAGCGGATGCCGTGGCGGTCCAGAGCCAACCGCCCTGCCGAAAATCGGCATCGATGTCGTGCTTACGACAGAAGTCACCAATCTCTGCGATCGCCAGTTCAGAAGAGCGACCAATGCGAATCGCCTCCTCTGCCCCCACGAGTTTCGACAGCGAGGCCAGCTTTTGCCACCACGACAGAACAAATCCGCCGTTTCGACCCGATGCCCCACCACCGCAAATATCCTGCTCAAATAGGACCACGTCACAACTGGGATCGTGTTCTTTGATGCGCAGTGCGGTCCAGAGACCAACGTATCCGCCACCGATAATGGCGACATCAGCCCGTTGGTCGCCGCTTAAAGGCGGCTGATCAGGCGCGTCACCCTGGACTTCCTGCAACCAGAATGAGCGGTGTTTGGCAGGGAATAGTGCTTTCATCGAATGCGCCGGACATCGGCATCTTATCAAACCAGACTCACTGCACCCCGGGCGTGTCCTCACACAAAAGAAAAGCGAGGGCTTGCGCCCTCGCTCCTCGCCTCCGATTTGCCCCTACTAGAGGGAACTCATATTCGCGAGGAACTCCCCGTTGTTCTTGGTCTTGCTCAGCTTGTCGATCAGCAATTCCATCGCTTCCACGGGCGACAGCGGGTTCAAAACCCGACGCAGTACCCATATGCGCTGCAGATCTTCCTTAGGAATGAGCAGTTCTTCTTTTCGCGTGCCCGAGCGCATGATGTCGATGGCCGGGAATACGCGTTTGTCGACCAGTTTGCGCTCCAGGATGATTTCCATGTTGCCCGTGCCTTTGAATTCTTCAAAGATCACATCATCCATGCGGGAGCCGGTATCAATCAGCGCCGTCGCAATAATCGTAAGCGACCCGCCCTCTTCAATGTTGCGAGCCGAACCGAAGAAGCGCTTCGGCCGCTGCAGCGCGTTCGAATCCACGCCGCCTGAGAGCACCTTGCCCGAGGGTGGAACGATCGTGTTGTAAGCACGCGCCAGGCGGGTAATCGAATCGAGCAGGATCACCACGTCGCGCTTGTGCTCGACCAGGCGCTTTGCCTTCTCAATCACCATTTCGGCGACTTGCACGTGCCGCGCCGCCGGTTCATCGAAGGTCGAGGAAATAACCTCGCCCTTGACCGACCGCTGCATGTCCGTAACTTCTTCCGGACGCTCGTCAATGAGGAGCACGATCAAAACAACTTCCGGATGGTTAGTCGTGATCGAGTTGGCAACGTTCTGCAAGAGCATCGTCTTGCCGGCACGAGGTGGCGAAACAATCAATCCGCGCTGCCCCTTGCCAATCGGCGTCGACATGTCCATAACACGCGCGCTGAAATTCTCGCGCGTCGTCTCCAGCTTGATCCGCTCCTGCGGATACAGCGGCGTCAGGTTGTCGAAGAGAATCTTGTTGCGCGCTTCGTCGGGCGATTCAAAGTTGACCGCCTCAATCTTCACCAGCGCGAAGTATTTCTCGCCCTCGTGCGGAGGACGCACCTGGCCGCTGACGGTATCGCCCGTCTTTAAGTCAAACTTGCGGATCTGCGAGGGCGACACGTAAATGTCATCCGGACCGGGTAGATAGTTGTAGTCGGGGGAGCGCAGGAAGCCGTAACCGTCCGGCAGGATTTCCAGCACGCCTTCGGCAAAAATGTGGCCTTCTTTTTCACTCTGAGCCTGGAGGATCTTGAAAATGAGATCCTGCTTGCGCAGGCCGCTCGTACCGGGCAGATCCAAGGTCCGGGCGATCTTGGTCAGCTCCGTAATGTTCTTTTCTTTCAGTTCAGCAATAGTCATCAATCACCTGATTGGGAGATGTTCGGGAGGGTATACAGGAAAGAACGGGATACTCTTCGCGGGGGTTCTGGAGGGTGGGGCCGGAACCTACGCGGCCCGCCGTCTTACCCCAGCTGTTTCTTCAGCCTTCTTCTCAATTGCTCGCCGTTCCGAGGTCGCAATCCGCTCGAGAACCTCGTTCATCGTTTCCTGGATGCGGGTATTCGGCCGGTGAAACTTTCGCGTGGCCTTAGAGGCAAGCTGACAGAGTGTATATCGGTTCTGCAATGTGTGTAAAGCTCCAAAAACTCGCTTGGAACGCATGGGTCTTCCCTTTCTTAAATTTCTGGACTCGCGCTGTTTCCGGACCTCGCCCGGGCTTGGTTAGGTTCACGCACCTCTCTCGAGGTTCCCAAGTCGAAAAGCAGGGTAGGTTTTCGCGGGTAAGCCAGGACTACTACAATGGATGCGGCGGCAGCCCGTGAAGTTGCTCAATTTTAAGGGTTTGCCTTATGGGACACAGACGGGCTCTGCGCGTAACACCCTAACGTCCTGACTGCGGATAATATAGTCACCACAACCTCCTGGCGTCAAGCAAAATATTAATAAACCCTTATATATCAACGCCATACAAGTTGAAATTTGGGGCGTCGCCGAGGTCAAACCCAGTAAGTTCTATCCAGCGCCCTATATTGGATCGCCTCGGCTATGTGCTTCGACTCAATCGGAACAGATCCCTCCAGGTCGGCAATAGTCCGCGCCACCTTAAGGATGCGATCATGCGCCCGGGCACTCAGACCCTGCTGGGTCATGGCGCGTTCCAGTAGTTTTTCGCACTCGGCGGAGAGATCACAATGGGTTCGAATCTGCCGGGGCGCCATCTGCGCATTGCAGTAGATCCTGTCCTTGGCAAACCGCTCCAGTTGGATGTGGCGCGCCCGCATAACCCGCTCTCGAATCTGCGCCGAGGACTCCGGCTCCGAACCGCTGCGCATCTCCTTGTAATTTACCGCCGGAACGTCAATGTGAATGTCGATTCGATCCAGCAGCGGTCCCGAAATCTTGGAAATGTAGCGCTGAATCATCGGTGGCGTGCAGTGACATTCCCGCGTTCGGTCATTGTGAAATCCGCAGGGACATGGGTTCATCGCCGAGACCAGCATGAATCGCGCCGGAAAGGTGAGCGACATGGAGGCGCGCGCAATGCATACGGTTCCGTCTTCCAACGGTTGTCGCATCACTTCCAACACGTTGCGGGGGAATTCCGGCAGTTCATCAAGAAAAAGCACGCCGTTGTGCGATAGGGACACTTCGCCCGGACGCGGAATCACCCCACCACCAATTAAGCCGGCATCGGAAATCGTGTGGTGGGGTGCGCGAAACGGCCTTGTAGTAACCAATCCCGTCCTCGCATCGAGCACGCCGGCCACACTGTGAATCTTGGTCGTCTCCAGCGCCTCCTCGAAACTCAACGGCGGGAGGATTGTCGGCATGCGTTTGGCGAGCATGGTCTTGCCTGAGCCCGGCGGACCGATCATCAGCAGGTTGTGTCCGCCGGCGCATGCCACCTCAAGGGCACGTTTCGCCGTGCGCTGCCCGCGGACATCTTTGAAGTCCACCGCGAAATGCTGCCCTTCATCGAAGAGCTTGGCTTTGTCGACCTGCAACGGTGCGCGATCACTGTTCTTGTTAAGAAAGTTGATCACGTCCGTGAGGGAGCGGACCGGGTAGACATCGACCTCACCGACCACGGCCGCCTCCCGTGCATTCAGCTCGGGAACTATCAGCTTCCGGATCTTGCGGCCGCGCGCTTCCAGCGCAATCGGCAGCGTGCCGCGCACGCCGCGAATCCCGCCGTCGAGGGAGAGTTCTCCCACAAAAAGGCAGTCGGCGAGTTCCTTGGGTTTGAGGCCGCCATAAGCGCCCAGGATTCCCAGCGCCATCGGCAAATCGAACCCGGAACCTTCCTTCTTGATGTCTGCCGGCGCCAGGTTGATGGTGATATTCGTAGGCGGGATATCGTATCCGCAGTTTTTCAGCGCCGCCCGCACCCGGTCGCGGCTTTCGCGCACGGCCGCGTCGGGTAAGCCCACCGTGTGAAAATGCTCTTCATTGCTCTTGATGGGAGACACGTCCACTTCGACCTCGATGATGTTGGCATCGACGCCGTAAACGGCAGCGCTTAACGTTTTGTAGAGCATCAAGACACGACCTGGTGGGGTCGGTCGGAGGCCGGGAGACTTCACTAAAGTACAGCAGCGAGGACGGATTAGCGGTGACGAGGGTCACGGGTTCCGGTGACCTGCACCGCCCTGCCGCTCACCGAAAGGTCCGCTGCGGCAAGCACCACGGTTCGTTCTACTTCTGGAACTTAGGACCATCCTCGACGCCGATTTTCTCGTCGCTCGCCGAAAAAACATCCGAAAACTTCATTTCGTCTCCGCTTTCACGCTCGAAGTGACTTTCGTACTTGGTTGATCGGTCTGCTTCCGCATCATTTTTCTCTTGACATCATTTTTCATTGACTCTATACAATCAATTAGTTGCAACAATCGACCGTTGCACATTCCATGACGTAATGGAAGGGAGAGTAGTTCAATGGCAACCAAGAAAAAAGCGAAGAAGAAAAAGAAACACTAACTCTTCGCACAAAAAGCAAAACCGGGGGACGCGCAAGCGTCCCCTGAGTTTTTGTGGCGGCACCTTACCTTCTTGCTCAATTCGATGGTTCCCCGCCGTCCTTCTTGATCAGGTAGAGATTCTTTTCCCGCGCTGGACAGATGTTGCGATAGCCGCACCAATTGCAGTGGAAACGCGGGTTGGCCAGGAACTCTCCCTGGGCAATCTTGGAAGCCACTTCCTGAATCGTCGCTTTCGTTTCCGCCAGTGCGAACTCATCTCGCTTGGTTTCCACCGGAATGTTTCCGTCAAGATTGTGGAAGACCAGCCGGTCCACCTTGTACCCCCACTTCTCCCGCGCCGCCATCGCATAGATGGAGAGTTGCAGGCTCTCGTCTGCATCTTCCTGCGTCTGCGGCTTGCCCGTCTTGTAGTCCACGATTACGACGCGATCGGTACCCGTCCTGTCTACTCGGTCGATTCTCCCCACCAGCGTAGCCACGCCAAGATCCACCCGGAACGACTCTTCCGTGTGCAAAACTTCCGGCGCCGGGTTCGCCTTCGCCGCCGTAACGAACTCAGCGATCTGGTTCACTCCCTGTTGCTCGTAAAGCTCCCTTTGGTAGGGATCTTCGATCACGGTCTTCCCGAATTCATCCTGAAACAAGCGAATGACATCTCCTGCCGCCACCGGTCGGCCTGCCCGCCGTGCATCGTAGTAGTGACGAAGAGCTGTGTGCATCGCCGCACCGTACAGCACCGCCGCCGGCATTTCCCCGGGAATCTTCCAGTCGCGTTCGAGCTTGAACCGCAGCGGACAAGTCCGGTAGCTGTCCACCGACGTCGCACTCAGCACCAGTGGGCCAGTCTTGGTTGGAGGCAGCTCCAGCCAACGCGACACGGCCGAGGGAGATTCCTTCGCCACATCAGCTGCCGCCGCAAAGAGATCTTCTTGCACGGCCTGCGCGCTCCGTTCCCTCAGATAGCGCTTCAACCCATGGTGATGCAGCAGGGGGCGCAGGAACCCCGGAGGCGTCGGGTCCTTGCTTCCCCGCCCTCGTGGCGCATACATCGTCAGAGTATCCCGGGCACGGGTCATTGCGACATAAAACAAACGCCGCTCCTCCTGCTTCTGAATCTCTTTGCTCTCGCCCGCCGCGACCGAATCCGGATGACGCAGCTCCGCCGGAAACTCCACCAGCGGCTCACGGTAGTTCGCCGGGAACGAACCCGTCTGCGCCCGCAGGATGCAGACATGATCGAACTCCAGCCCCTTTGCGGTGTGCGCCGACATGAGCAGCACCGCATCGCGCTCGCCCGAACTCTCCACCGGGACCGCTCCGTTGGCCTCGCGGAAATACTCCATGTATTCCACGAACTCCCCGAGCAGACCCGTCTCCGTCACCGGTTTCTCCTGCCAGTTGCCGATGAATGAAAGGACCGCCTTCAGCGCAGGCGACTCCGAATTCAGACTGAACCGCCGAACGATCAGCCTCGCCGCCGCTAGACTCCTCAGCTTGCCCTTGGCAATCTCGCCACGCACTTCATACAGACGATCGAGAACCTTAGTCCCATTCGGAACCTTCTTCAGCACTTCGACCAACGGAGTGTTCCGCTCCTCCGCCCGGATCGCCGCCCGCACAGCCGCCGCATCCAGCGCAAACTCCGGAAATGCCGCAATGCGAAACAAGTTGGCGCTATCCGACGGAGCGACGACCGCCCCGATGCAACACAACAAGTCGCGAACTTCGGGCGTGTCCAGAACGTCCATGCCTTCAACGGAGAAGGGGATATCTCGCTCCATCAGTTCACGGACAATCAGATCTCGATGGGAGTGCTGGCGATACAGCACGGCAAACGACCGCCACGGACAGCGCAGCTTCTTCTTTTGCGCCCCGATGCTACTGGCTACGTCTGCCGCTTCAAGTTCCGGCACTCCGAGAGCGACTTCGACTGGAGCGGCCGAGACAGGTCTGCCCTCGGCCGCCGCTTCCTGCTCCCGCCACGAGACCAGAGGCTCGCGCCGATTCTGCAAAGCAGCAACCGATCTCGCCGCGAAGATCGGAGGGTTCTCATTGATGACTTCGTGCGCGCACTGCAGGATCGGTGTGAGCGATCGCCGGTTCTGCCGCAGCCTGACAATCTTCACTTCGGGGAAAAAGCGCACAAACATGTCAAACGCTCCACTCGAAGCCCCACGGAAGCGGAAGATTGCCTGATCAGGATCCCCTACCGCAAACAGATTGCGCTCTTCCCCAGCCAGCAGGTTGAGTACCCGGATCTGGGCAAAGTTGGAATCCTGAAATTCATCCACCAGAATGAAGCGCGCTTTTTCGCGTTCCTGCTTCAGCACCTCCGGCTCCCGCTCCAGAAGATCGAGCGCCTTCGTAATCATGTGTCCAAACGTTCCCAGGTTTCCCGCCTGCAGCCAATCCTCGACCATCTGGTACACACGCGCGATCTCGCGGCAGCGCCCGAGAATTTCTTCATCCGGAAGATCTCCGGCATCCTTTGAGCTCGAAACGCGCGGCAGGAGCAATTCTCCCCGCTCTAGCCGGTCCACGTAGGCCTTGTACTGGGCCGGCGTAACCAGTTCGTCCTGGCAGCGCCGCTGGAAATCCAGAAGGTCTTCAAGAAACTGCCCAACATTGGCTGCGCGCACAAAATATTTCAGTTGCAGGTCGCGAATGCGACGCCGCAGGTAGACCCAAAGGTCCTTCTCGTCGAGAACGCCGAATCCCCGGTCGTGCCGCTTGAGCAGGTCAAAGCAATAGTCGTGGAACGTCCTCGCTTTGAGATCCGGGGCTTTCGTGCGATGCAGCTCCTGCGCCGCCCGCTCCTGCATTTCGGCGGCAGCGTTTCTTGTGTAGGTGAGAGCGAGGATCTGACCAGGCTCGGCGTAACCGTCCTCAATCAGTTGGGCAATCCGCCGCGTCAGGACCGTCGTCTTGCCCGTCCCCGCTCCCGCGACCACGAGCATGGGACCTTTTACGTGCGAGATTGATTCGGCTTGTTGCTCGTCAGGAACTAACTTGCGCTCAGATACTGCCATTGCCCTTGAGCATAACAAAGCAGGCTGTGACTATTGCAGTTCCGCCATCACAACGGAGAGGCCGGCGATGGCAGCGGTCTCTGCGCGCAGGATCGTCGGCCCGAGGCTCGCCGAGATCCAGCCCGCTCGGTGAAAACTCTGTATCTCGCCAGCCGTCCATCCACCTTCAGGTCCCACCGCGAGCGCCAGCGCACTCCCGGTAGAATGCGACAGCAAAGCCTGGGTCAGCAGCAGTCGCGTCTTGGATTCAGCGAGCAGAATTCGTGTCGCCGCCAATAAGACCAGGCCTTCGTCCACTTTGCATGGGGCCGCAATCTTCGGCGGACCAGCGCGCCGCGATTGCTCAGTTGCCTGCACGGCAATCCGGCGCCAGCGCTCGACTCGCTTTTCTGCGGCAGCCGCAAGGTGCTTCTCGGTGCGAGCAGCAATGACCGGCATGATGCGAGCAACTCCCAGTTCCGTTGCCTTCTCAATCGCCCACTCGAAGCGATCGAACTTGAAGATCGCTACAACGAGTGTCACTTCCGGAAGCGAGAATGCAGACACAGGATTGCCCAACTCAAACTCGACGCGATCCTCTTTCACCGAGACCACGTGCCCGACAAAAACTACTTGCCCGGTAGCCAGGTCGAATTCCTGCCCCACGCGCGCTCGCAGCACTCGCGCCAGATGCGCCGCGTGCTCGCCCGTCAGCCAGGCGCGGGTGCCTTCGACTCCGTCCACCAGCCAGCGGCGTCGTGTCATAACCGAATAATTGTACGGGAGTGCTTCGGACTAGCCGAAGATGTCCTTCATCTTGCCGAGCAGCGACCGGCGCTGCGGCCGGTTCTCGATGCGCAGGGTTCCTTCGAGTTCCTGCAGCAACTCGCGCTGCCGCTTGTTCAGTTTCGTCGGCGTTTGCACCCGCACTTCGACAAAAAGATCGCCCTTGCCGTGCCCGTTCAGCACCGGCACGCCCTTGCCGCGGATGCGGAACGCCGTCCCCGACTGCACGCCCTCGCTGATCTTGAGCGTGTGTTCTCCGTCCAGCGTTGGCACCTTGATCTCCGCCCCCAGTGCCGCCTGCACAAAAGAGATGGGAACAATGCAGTGCAGATCATTCCCCTCGCGCTCAAAGAACGCGTGCTCCTTTACGTGCAGCACAACGTACAAATCACCCGGCTGCCCGCCGTAAGCGCCCGCCTCGCCCATGCCCGCAAAGCGGATACGCGTCCCGTCCTCAACACCTGCGGGAACTTTTGCCTCCACCGCACGCTGCCTTAGTATCCTGCCCTGTCCCTTGCACTTCTGGCAGGGATCCGTAATCACCTGCCCCGCTCCCTGACACGTAGAACAGGTGCGCGCGATACTGAAAAACCCCTGCTGATAACGCACCTGCCCTTGTCCCGAGCAGGTTCGACAGGTAACCGGCCCTTTGCCCGGCGCCGCTCCACTGCCGCGGCAGTCTTCGCACACTTCATGGCGTCGAACCTGCACCATCGACTCCGTCCCGAAAACCGCTTCTTCGAACTCCAGTTCCAGGTCCTCGCGCAGGTCGGCTCCTCGCTGCGAACGCGAACGGCGGCGTCCTCCACTCCCTCCAAAAATATCGCCGAAACCAAAAAAGTCACCGAAGATATCGGAGAAGTCCTGGAAGACCGTCCCATCAAATCCCTGCGCCGCCGTGCCCACTCCCGCGTGACCAAACTGGTCGTAGCGCGAGCGCTTTTCCTGGTCGGCAAGCACCGCGTAAGCCTCGCTCGCTTCCTTGAATTTCTCCTCCGCCTCAGGATTATTGGGATTGCGGTCAGGATGGTACTGCATGGCGAGCTTGCGGTACGAACTCTTGATTTCCTGCTCGCCCGCGCTGCGGCCGACACCGAGAACTTCGTAATAATCGCGTTTGCCGTTGTTGCTCAGAGGGACTCTTTCTCGTAAGGGACTCAACCCAGGTTAGGACTTCGAATTCCGTGCCACGCGCACCATCGCCGGACGCAGCAGCCGCTCTTTCATCTTGTATCCGCGCTGCAGTTCTTCCAACACATGGTGGTCGGCAGCTTCGTCAGTTTCAACCATTTCGATCGCCTCATGCACACGCGGATCAAAAGGCAGGCCCAGCGCAGGGATCGGCTGCAGACCTAACTTGGCGAGCGCATCATGAAACTGCTTCTGAATCAATTCCACTCCGCCACGCAAGTCATTTCCCTTCGCGCCCTGCGCCAATGCCCTGTCAAAACTGTCAAGAATCGGCAACAGCGACTTCACCGCATCCGCCAAGGCAAAGTCGCGGAAATCCTGCTGCTCCCGCGCCGCCCGCTTGCGTGCATTCTCGAACTCGGCCTGCAGCCGCGCCAGCCGGTCAATCAGTTCCTCGCGCTCGCGCTTCAGCCTCTCGAGTTCTGCCTCCGCCGCAGGCTTCTCCCGCGCCGCCACCACCTCCGGTGGCGCAGCCTCTTCCGTTACATCGTCTGCCGCCGGCAGTTCGTGTTCGAGATCAAGATGCGATTTCGTCGGTTCCGACTTGCCGTTTGTCTTTCCCATAATTCCTTATTCGTTCTCGTTCAAAATCTTGTCGAAAAGCCGCGCGATGTAAGACACCGCGGTCATAGTGTGCTGGTAGTCCATGCGGGTCGGACCCAACACAGCCAGTGATCCGATCACTTCCCCACCGCTCCGCGCGGGAGCTCCAATCAACACCAGGTTCCGCATGGAAGGCTGCGCCTCATCCAGCCCGATCACCACCCGCACGGCCTCAGTCTTCACATCAAGGTAGGCCTTGAGCAGTTCCACAACTTTTTCTTTTTCTTCCAAAGTCCGCAAAAGCTCGCTCAGCCGCTGCCGGTCCTCTTCCGATGTCACCAGATTCGATGCGCCTTCCACAAAAACCGACTCGCCCGCGTCCGTCGTCAACCCGCCCTTCTGGTAGAGCTGTTCGAGCGACTGCATCAGCCGGTCGTACTCGCTCCGCTCCTGCTCGATGCGCCGCTCAATCTCGGCGCGCAGCGCATCCATGGTCCAGCCACGAAAATTCTCGTTGATGTAGCGCGCCACCAAATCCAGTTCCGCCTGCGGCAGATCCAGGCGAATCACGCGATCCCGCACCAGCCCCGACCGCGAAACCACCACCGCCAGCACTTTCTGGTCCGCCAGTTGCTGGAAATACACATGCTCGAGCGCATTGCGCGGCCCCGCCGAAGTCACCGCCACGCCCACGCTATGCGAAATCAACGACAGCACGTGCGACGTGCGCTCCATGAACTCCTGCACGTCCGTCACGCCGTGAAAAGTCTGCTGAATCACACTCTCATCTTCCGTCGACAAACGTGCGTCGCCAGAAATCTGCTCGACGTAGTACCGGTAGGCATCGCTGGTCGGCACACGCCCTGCCGATGTGTGCGGCTGTTCCAGAAATCCCGCGTCCGAAAGATCCGCCATCACATTGCGAATCGTCGCCGCGCTCAGACCCTCGCGGTTGGACCGCGATAGCGTGCGCGAACCCACCGGCTCACCCGTGGCAATGAACGTCTCCACGATGGCGGTCAGGATCTCGCGTTCCCGAGCTTCTTTGGGCCCCAGCGGCGGCATGGAATAAGTCCTGTAATCTCAGGGGGTTAGATAACTCCCACGTGAACCCCCACTTGCGATTCTAGGAACGCGTGGCCGGGGTGTCAAGGCGAGCCCGGGGTAGTACACTTCGGGAAAAATTGTCGCCCCCTTCCGCCCCTCTCCCGTTTCCAGTTGACGGACGTTCTCCGCTACAGAAGTAAAATCGAAAGGTGCCTTCCATCGGCAAGAAGCTGCATCATTTTGTGCCTCGGTTCTACCTAAAGTCCTGGGCAAGAAGGAATCTCATCTACTGTCTTCACGACGGCAAGATTGTTCATCCTAATCTGCGGAATATTGCAAGCGAGAATCACTTTTATAGGCTCCAAGAGCTCAGCCCAGAAGACGTCGAATTCATTCGCGCTGTAGCGATCAACGACTCGCCTGCGGGATTAAGAGCCTCGCACGAACAGCTTGTGCAAGCCTTCACTCTCCCTTATTTGGCCAAGAGAAAACTGGAACGCACAGGTTCTGCTACGTCGGAGCCGCCGATGAGGGAAATTGACCGAATGATTGCGGAGCTTAATGAAAATTACCATACGTCGATCGAGGACGCTTTCAAGCCTCATCTGGACGCGATGCTCTGCGGCGATCTGTCATTTCTAGAATATCCCGCGAACGCTTCAACGTTCTATTGGGGGCTCGCGGTTCAATATCTACGAACCAATCACATAAAAGGCGCCAAGATTGCTATGTCTCCTCAGCGTTTCGTCTACTACCTTAAAGTTGCCAATGTTCTTGTTCACATCTTCGCGACAAATCTCGGCTTCAATATGTACGTTGGTCGCGGGCAACATACGATCATGCTCCTCGACAACCCGACCGAAGTTCCATTCATCACGGCTGACCAGCCGGTGATCAACATCGCTGCGAACCCCAAAGAAATGGACCCTCCGCAGAGATTCGAGCTTTACTATCCCCTCTCACCGAAGAAGGCATTGCTTCTTCTAGAGCCATCTAGCGAGTTTCTGCCCGCCAGTTCAACGGTTTCGGCCGATCTTGCACACTTTTGCAACCTGCGCATGGCCGCCCATTCGTATCAGCAGGTTTTTTCCAATTCTCCCGAGGAGTTAAAGACCATCATGCATGAGCTGCCAGCTTTCCTCAGCTGCCTGTAACAATGCACCCAGAACTGCTGCCCATTGAGGCGGAGCGCGGGCCGAGACGCCACAGTTCTTCAGTGATACCTGTAGGCGGGTGGCCAGGGCCTCCGCGAAGAGCATACTGCGGGTTGTTTGGGGTTGCACAACGAAAACGCGGGTGCCCCGTGTCTCGCGGGTTTCGAGACGCGGGGAAGCAGACCGTCCGCAGCGCCAGATCTTCGTTTGTTGTTCCTCGCTAAGCCACATTCTCACCCTGAGTTTACAGACACGCCTCATCCAGCTATGCTCTTCTGTCTTTTTCGACAAAGGCACGCATGAGCAAACAACCGCACGTCGTCGTCATCGGAGCAGGCGCCTTCGGCGGCTGGACCGCGCTGCACCTTCTGCGTCGCGGCCTGCGCGTCAGCCTGCTCGATGCCTGGGGTCCCGGCAACTCCCGTTCCAGTTCCGGAGGTGAAACCCGCATCATCCGCGGAACCTACGGCCCCGACCAACCCTACACGCAAATGACCGCTCGCGCCTTCCAACTCTGGCGCGAGAACGAAGCGCACTGGAAGAAGACTCTGTTCTACCGCTCTGGCGTCCTCTGGCTGGTGACCGGAGACGGCGCATTCGAGACGGCCTCTCTCAAACTCCTTACCGAAGCGGGGATCCCGTTCCAGGAATTGCCTCAGGCTGAGATCCAACGCCGCTGGCCGCAGATGACCACCAACGACGTCAAGTGGGCAATCTTCGAAAACGAGAGCGGTTTCCTCTTCGCTCGACACGCTTGCCAGGCAGTAGCAGAGGCCTTCGTTGCCGAAGGCGGCGCGTTCCGCATCGCGGCCGCCCGCACACCGGAGGTCCTTTCCGGTAAATTGCACTCCCTGACCCTTGCCGACGGCACCAAACTCGCAGCCGATGTCTTCGTCTTCGCCTGCGGCCCCTGGCTGCCCCAACTTTTCCCCGACGTCATCGGCACCTGCATTCTCCCCACCAAGCAGGACGTCCTCTTTTTCGGAACCCCCGCCGGTGACCAGCGCTTTAACGAAGATCACTTCCCGGTCTGGAT
>Ga0075028_100000170_pt1 | contig 23682 bp, 20 predicted proteins | sample LitLauG_LLR_2014_FD_71390 | JGI IMG/M metagenome (GOLD analysis project Ga0075028, IMG submission 71390) | Freshwater sediment microbial communities from Pennsylvania, USA - Little Laurel Run_MetaG_LLR_2014 | ecosystem: Environmental > Aquatic > Freshwater > Creek > Sediment | place: USA... | reverse complement strand
TGCTCATCCACGGCGATGCGGCGTTCGCGGGCCAGGGCGTGGTGGCCGAGTGTTTCGGGCTCTCAGGCCTGCGCGGGCACCGGACCGGCGGCTCGATCCACTTCATCGTCAACAACCAGATCGGCTTTACCACCGCGCCGCGCTTTGCCCGCTCTTCGCCCTATCCTTCCGATGTCGCGCGCATGATCCAGGCTCCGATTTTCCATGTGAACGGCGACGATCCCGAGGCGGTCGTGCATGTGGCCAAGATCGCGGTCGAATTCCGCCAGCGCTATCACAAGCCCGTCGTCATCGACATGTTCTGCTACCGCCGCCACGGCCACAACGAAGGCGACGAACCGTCCTTCACCCAGCCGCTCATGTATGACGCCATCCGCTCGCATCCGAGCGCGGTGTCGATCTACTCCAAGACGCTGGAGGACCAGGGGGTCCTGACCACCGCCGAGTTCGACAAGATGGGTTCGGACTTCCGCGCCCATCTCGACGGCGAACTGGCCATCGCCGACAGTTACAAGCCGAACAAGGCCGACTGGCTGGACGGCAAGTGGTCCAAGATCGCCGTCGCCGAGGAAGGCGACCGGCGCGGCAACACCGCGGTCGCGATCGACACGCTAAAGGACATCGGCCGCCGCGTGACAGGTGTTCAGGCCGGCTTCACCCTGCACAAGACCTTGGAGCGCGTGCTCGCCCGCCGGCTCGACATGATCGAGACCGGCCAGGGCGTCGATTGGGCGATGGGCGAGAGTCTCGCCTGGGGAACGCTGGTCAAGGAGGGCTACACGGTCCGCCTGTCGGGCCAGGACGTCGAGCGCGGCACCTTCTCGCAGCGCCATTGCGTGCTGATCGACCAGAAGACCGAGAAACGCTGGACACCGCTCAAGCACGTTTCGGCCGATCAAGGGAAATTCGAGGTCATCAACTCGATGCTGTCGGAGGTCGCGGTGCTCGGCTTCGAGTACGGCTACAGCCTCGCCGACCCCAAGGCGCTGGTCCTGTGGGAGGCCCAGTTCGGCGACTTCGCCAATGGCGCGCAGGTGGTCATCGACCAGTTCATCTCGTCGGGCGAGCGCAAATGGCTGCGGATGTCCGGGCTCGTGCTGCTGCTGCCGCACGGTTACGAGGGCCAGGGGCCCGATCACTCCTCGGCCCGGCTCGAGCGCTTCCTGCAATCGTCGGCCGAGGACAACTGGCAAATCGCCAACTGCACGACGCCGGCCAACTATTTCCACATCCTGCGCCGCCAGCTCCACCGCGACTTCCGCAAACCGCTGGTGCTGATGACCCCCAAGTCGCTGTTGCGGCACAAGCGGGTGGTTTCGCGGCTCGACGAGATGGGGCCGGGTTCGACCTTTCACCGGGTGTTGTGGGACGACGCCCAGATCCTCAAGGGCGAGAAAATCCAGCTCAAGCCCGACGACAAGATCCGCCGCGTTGTGGTGTGCTCGGGCAAGGTCTATTTCGACCTCTACGAGGCGCGCGAGGCCGCCGGGATCGATGACGTCTATCTCATGCGGATCGAGCAGCTTTATCCGTTCCCGGCCAAGGCGCTGATCCAGGAGATCGGCCGCTTCACCTCGGCCGAGGTGGTCTGGTGCCAGGAAGAGCCCAAGAACATGGGGGCCTGGACCTTCATCGAGCCCAATCTCGAATGGGTGCTGGAGCACACGGGCAACAAGGTGCCAAGGCCCGGCTATGTCGGCCGTTCGGCCTCGGCCGCCACCGCCTCGGGACAACTCAGCAAACACAACGCCGACCAGGCAGCCCTGGTCGCCGCCGCGCTGGCGCAATAGGACGCCGCGTCATGAATCGGGTTGAACGGACGACTACCGCGTCATCCTCGATCAGCGACGGCTTCTTCGGCCGGAGCAACATCGGGGATCCAGCACAAGAAGCGCCGAAGGCACACAATTATTGTATCCTTCGGACGGGTTTTGCGCTGGATCCCCGCGCTTCGACGCGCCAAAGGCGCGCGTTCGCGCGAGGATGACGACGGGAGTTACTCGCTAACGGAATAAACCGGAGACGAGCTTTACAATGAGCATCGACATCAAAGTGCCCGTGCTGGGCGAATCGATCGTGGAGGCCACGGTCGCCAAATGGCTGAAGCAGCCGGGCGACGCGGTCAAGGCCGACGAGCCGCTGGTGGAGCTGGAGACCGAGAAGGTCGCGGTCGAGGTGCCTGCTCCTGTGGCTGGCGTGATGGGTGCGTTCCGCGTGAAGGAAGGCGAGACGGTCGGCGTTGGCCAGATACTTGGCTCGGTGCAGGAGGGCGAGGGAGGCTCGGTGGCCGCGTCCGCGCAGCCTGCCGCCACGCCAAAGCCGGCCGAGGTCAAGCCGCCGACCGCCGCCGCGCCAGCTCAGGCGCCCTTGCGCAACGGTCCAGTAATGCCGCCCGCGCCGTCAGCCCGAAAGCTGATGACGGAGCGCGGTCTCGGCTCCGAGCAGGTCGCGGGCTCCGGCGTGCGCGGCCAGATTCTCAAGGCCGACGTGCTCGCCACCGCCATGACCCCGTCGCCCTCGCCCCTGCCAGCGGCGCGCGCGCCATTGCCACCCGACGACGCCGCCCGCGAGGAGCGCCAGCATATGAGCCGGCTGCGGCTCACCATCGCGCGCCGCCTGAAGGATGCCCAGAACACCGCTGCCATGCTCACCACCTTCAACGACGTGGACATGAGCGCGGTCATGGACCTGCGCGCGCAGTACAAGGAGCTGTTCGAGAAGAAGCACGGCATCAAGCTCGGCTTCATGGGGTTCTTCGTGAAGGCCTGCGTGCAGGCGCTGAAGGAGGTTCCGGCGGTCAACGGCGAGATCGACGGCGAGGACATCGTTTACAAGAATTACTACCATATCGGCATCGCCGTCTCGACGGACCGTGGGCTTATTGTCCCTGTGCTGCGCAATGCCGACCAGCTCCAGCTCGCCCAGATCGAGGCCAACATCGCCGATGCTGCAAAACGTGGCCGCGAAGGCAAGCTGACGATTTCGGAGATGCAGGGCGGCACGTTTTCCATCACCAATGGTGGGGTGTTCGGCTCAATGCTGTCGACGCCGATCCTCAACGCACCGCAGTCCGGCATCCTCGGGATGCACCGGATCGAAAAGCGCCCGGTGGTGCGCGACGACCAGATCGTAATCCGGCCGATGATGTATCTGGCGCTGAGCTACGATCACCGGATCGTCGATGGCCGCGACGCCGTGACGTTTCTTGTGCGGGTGAAGGAAGGCCTGGAGGATCCGAAGCGGTTGATATTGGAGCTGTAGGGCCGTGCCGACGGTGGCGATCATCGATGGTGTCAGGATCTTCTTTTTCTGGAACGACCACCCACCGCCGCACTTCCACGTTGAATTTGCTGGTCACAAGGGCCAATTCTCCATTGAAACCGCTGAACTCATCGAGGGAAGTTTGCCACCCGCCAAGCGGGCAGCTATTTCCCGTTGGGCGGCGAGCCCGAAGCAGGAGCTGATGGAATGTTGGGACAAAGCAAGGCAAAGCCTTCCCCTTGGGAAGGTCGAGTAGAACTTGGGCAGACGATTGTGAAGGTCGAAGTTCCGACCTTCCCGGTTGTCGAATTGTCGTTCGCCGATGGCTTCCGAGCGACGATGAACCTGCAACGCCTCTTGGACATAGGGAAAGTGTTCGAACCACTTCGGGATGAAGCCTTTTTCAGATCAGCTCACCCAGGGCCACTTGGTGGCTCGCTTGAATGGCTGATGCCTGATGGTTACGAAATCGACCTCTGCGCTGATGCTCTTCGTATGGAAGCCGAAGGCATCTGGGACCCAATCAAGAACGAGTGGAAAGTCTAGCGGGGCATGACCTACGACCTCATCGTCATCGGCACCGGCCCTGGCGGCTATGTCTGCGCCATCCGCGCCGCTCAGCTCGGGCTGAAGGTCGCCGTCGTCGAGAAGCGGGCGACCCATGGCGGCACCTGCCTCAATGTCGGGTGCATCCCCTCCAAGGCGCTGCTGCACGCCTCCGAGCTGTTCGAGGAGGCGGGGCACGGCTTCGCAGCCATGGGCATCGGTGTCACGCCAACGCTCGACTTGGCCAAGATGCAGGCGTTCAAGGACGAGGGCGTCAAGGGCAATGTGCAGGGCGTCGAGTTCCTGCTGAAAAAAAACAAGATCGACGCCCATCGCGGCACCGGCCGCATCGTTGCCGCTGGCAAAGTCGAGGTGACGCCAGAGGGCGGTGCGCCATCGGTGCTGGAGACCAAGGCCATCGTCATCGCCACCGGCTCCGATGTAACTCGCCTGCGCGGTCTCGACATCGACGAAACCAAGATCGTTTCCTCGACCGGGGCGCTCACATTATCAAAGGTGCCGGACCATCTGCTGGTGGTCGGCGCCGGGGTGATCGGTCTTGAGCTTGGTTCCGTATGGCGCCGGCTGGGCTCCAAGGTGACAGTGGTTGAATTCCTCGACCGCATCCTGCCGGGCACGGACGACGAGGTGGCAAAGCAGTTCCAGCGCCTCCTGACCAAGCAGGGAATGGCCTTCAAGCTCGGCTCCAAGGTCACCGGCGCCGTGCCCAAGGGCGATGGCTTGGCCGTCACCGTCGAACCGGCCTCTGGCGGCGAGCCGCAGACCATCGACGCTGATGTTGTGCTGGTCGCCATTGGCCGCCGTCCTTTCACCGATGGTCTCGGCATCGCTGAGGCCGGCATCGAGACCGACAAGCAGAGCCGCGTCATCGTCGATGAGCACTACCAGACCAACATCGCCGGCATCTTCGCCATCGGCGACGTCATCGCCGGGCCGATGCTTGCGCACAAGGCCGAGGACGAGGGCATGGCGCTGGCCGAAATCCTCGCCGGCCAGGCCGGGCATTTGAACTATGGTGTCATCCCTTCCGTCATCTACACCTATCCCGAGGTCGCCTCGGTTGGCGCCAGCGAGGAGGAGCTTAAGGCTGCCGGCCGAGACTACGTGGTGGGAAAATTCCCGTTTACAGCCAATGGCCGCGCCAAGGTCAATCGGACCACCGACGGTTTCGTCAAGATATTAACCGACCGCGCGACCGACCGGGTTCTGGGTGTCCACATCATCGGCCCCGATGCCGGCACACTGATCGCAGAAGCTGCGGTGCTGATGGAATTCGGTGGCTCGGCCGAGGATCTTGCAAGGACCTGCCATGCACATCCAACTCTGTCAGAAGCTGTGAAAGAAGCGGCACTGGCCGCGGGCGGGCGAGCAATCCACTTTTGATTGCAATGTATTTCGCATTCTCGCTTGAATTGCGCCGATCAATTTAAGCCACCCTTAAGTCCCAGCCAGCAATGTCACCACCAATCGGTGCGGGACCACCAGGTCCGGCGCCGTGCTGCTCGCCGGCTGAGCCGACGTCAAGGTCTTGGAGTTGTTGTAAGTATGGCTCGGCATCCCGTCGTAACGATGGCTCTTGGCGCGGTGATCTGGACCGCCCTTGCAGCCGCCAGCGCCGGTGCCGTGGTCATGCTGTCCACGCCAGCCGTGCCTAAGGTGGAGCTGGGAGTCGATATCGTCCGCTCGCCAATGCCCGATGGCCCACAGTGGCGTCTCAAGCCCGTGCCAGCGCAGGCCTCACGGTTGTTTTTTGCCAAGGGCAAGGCCCGGCGCGTCGACCTGGACGCCGCCAATCCGGCGGATTCCGAGGTAACCGACTCGCCACGGATCGAGTTGGCATCGATTTCACAGGACTCCGCCACGGCCGTCATGGCCGGAGGGGCAGCCAGCCTGTCGGCCTTGCACAGCCTCAACGATCCTGCCAAGCGCGCCGAGGAAAAGACTTGCCTGGCCGAAGTCGTCTATTTCGAGGCCCGCGGTCAGCCGGTGGAGGCCCAGATCGCGGTCGGCCAGACAGTTATCAATCGCGCGCTTTCAGGGGCCTATCCGCGCACGCTCTGCGGCGTCGCTCACCAGCATGGCGCGCGAAACGGGGAATGCCAGTACAGTTTCGCTTGCGAAGGGTTTTCAAGCATTTCCAAGGACCGTTCCGACTGGAAACTGGCAGAACAGTTGTCAGAGCGGCTGTTGAACGGCAGTGTTTGGCTGTCTGAAGTTGGAGACGCAACTCATTCTCATCCGCTGGCCGAACATCCGGCATGGGTGAAATATCTCCAGCGCGTCAAGCGCATCGGTGCCCTGGTGTTCTACCGTGGAGATTTCGCCGCCAGCGCCAAGGCAAAAACGGTCATCGCTGATTGACGCCAACGCCCCCAGCCGCCAAGGTGCGGCGCTTGGCCGGTGATTGGGCTGCCGCTCTCATTCGTTCTCCCTGAGGTTCACCGCGCCATCTCGGCCCGCCGTTGGGGCTGGGACCAACAGTTGGCGATTGCGGAACAGGAAATGAGCGAGCATTCGAACAGTCTTGGCCAGCTGATTGGCGAGCCGGTTCCAACCTGGACCGAGCGGCGTAAGCCGCCGCGCGCGCCGATGACGGGCCGCTATTGTGTGCTCGAACCGCTTGAGCCGCGCAGACATGGCCGCGACCTGTTCGAGGCTGCCTCGACCGACGCCGAGGGGCGAATCTGGACCTATCTGCCTTATGGGCCGTTTGCCAGCCACGAAGCCTATGTGGGCTGGATGCTGATGACCTGCATGGGCGACGATCCGCAGTTTCACGCAATCATCGATTCAGCCTCCGGCAAGGCGCTCGGTGTCGCCAGCTTCCTGCGGATTGACCCGCGCGGCGGCGCGATCGAAGTCGGGCACATCTGCCTCTCGCCACCCCTCCAGCGCAGCCGGGTCGCCACCGAGGCGATGTTCCTGATGATGAAGCGGGTGTTCGACGAGATCGCCTATCGCCGCTATGAGTGGAAGTGCGATGCGCTGAACGCACCCTCGCGCGGGGCGGCCAAGCGGTTGGGCTTTACCTACGAAGGCATTTTTCGCCAGGCGACCGTGTACAAGGCCCGCAATCGCGACACAGCTTGGTTCGCGATTATCGACAAGGAGTGGCCGGCGCTGAAGTCGGCCTTTGAAACCTGGCTCGATTCCGATAATTTCGACGCTCAGGGCCGGCAAAAGCAGAGATTGTCCCAGCTGACCGCGTCCGCACTCGAGGTCACGCGAACGCCAGCGGAATGAGGGCCGTTTCGCTTTGAGGTCGCCATGCCCGAATTGCCCGAGGTCGAGACGGTGGTTCGCGGCTTGGCGCCCGTAATGACCGGCGCGCGAATACTGCAGCTGGAGCAGCGGCGGGGTGACTTGCGGTTTCCCTTGCCTCCTCGATTTCCCGAGCGAATGGCCGGACGGCGCATACTCAGTCTGGGACGGCGCGCTAAATACATCCTTATGCATCTTGATGGCGACGAGGTCCTGGTGGCCCATCTCGGCATGACCGGGCGGTTCACCATTGGCAGGGCAGCGAACGCGGCGTTGACACATGCGGCGGGCGGCGACCCGCGCCACGACCATCTGGTGTTCCATCTGTCGGGGGGCGCCGTCGTGACCTTCAACGATGCTCGGCGTTTCGGCTATCTGGACTTGTTGCCAGCCGGCACGTGGGCCGCGCATAAGTTCTTCGCCAAGTTGGGCGTGGAGCCCCTTTCGGGCGACTTCACTCCCGCCTATCTGGCGGCCAAGGCGGCCGGGCGAAAAGTCGATCTCAAGGCGCTCCTGCTGGATCAGCACGTGATCGCCGGCGTCGGCAACATCTATGCCAGCGAGGCCTTGTTCCGTGCTGGTCTCAAACCGGTGCGCATGGCCTCCACCCTTGCGAACAGGCTCGGGCGCCCGACTGCGCGCGCCGCAGCGCTGGTTGTGGCGGTGCGCACGGTCTTGGAGGATGCGGTCGCGGCCGGAGGCTCGTCATTGCGCAACTATGTGCAGGCCAACGGTGAATTGGGCTACTTTCAGAAGGCCCATGCCGTCTATGATCGGGCTGGTGAGCGGTGCCGGCGCGAAGGTTGTGGCGGGATCGTGAGGCGCAGCGTGCAGGCGGGACGGGCGACATTCCACTGTCCGCGTTGCCAGCGCTGAAAACTGAAGCAGGAGGCCTGATGGCTTACGAAAACATCATCGTCGAGACCCGGGGAAAGGTTGGCCTGATTACGCTCAACCGCCCGGCCGCATTGAATGCGCTGAATGAGGCGCTGATCTCCGAACTTGGCCGAGCGCTGGATGCCTTCGAGGCGGACGCCGCCGTTGGCGCGATCATCATTACCGGCTCGGAGAAGGCCTTTGCCGCTGGGGCCGATATCAAGCAGATGCAGGCAAAGACCTATATTGAGGTTTTCAAGGACGACTTCATCGCGACCTGGGACCGCGTCTCGCGCGTCCGTAAACCGGTGATTGCCGCGGTCGCTGGCTTTGCGCTTGGTGGAGGCTGCGAGTTGGCGATGATGTGTGATTTCATCATCGCTGCCGATACCGCCGAATTCGCTCAGCCCGAAATCACGCTCGGTGTCATGCCAGGGGCAGGTGGCACCCAGCGGTTGACTCGCGCCGTTGGCAAGGCAAAGGCGATGGACCTGGTTCTGACCGGTCGGCGCATGAAAGCAGACGAAGCCGAACGATCAGGACTTGTTGCCAGGGTTGTGCCGGCTGCGAGCCTGTTGGAGGAGGCGCTCAAGGCCGCCGACAAGATCGCCTCATTTTCGCAGCCGATCGTCGCAATGGCCAAGGAGAGCGTCAATCGCAGCCATGAAACGACGCTGACCGAGGGTCTCCGGTTCGAGCGCCGGCTGTTCCACGCCATGTTCTCCACAGAAGACCAGAAGGAGGGCATGGCCGCCTTCATTGAGAAGCGGAAGCCCCAGTTCAAGGACCGGTAAGGCCATTTCGGGCCGAAATGCCGGAGTTCAGCATGAGCACCTCAGAGACCTCGGACCGTATCACCGGCATCGATCCAATGGAATTGCGCCGGACCTGTGCAGCCTTTGGCACGGGTGTGACGGTGATCACCGTCCGGCACGCTGACGCGGACCACGGCATGACGGCCAACGCCTTCATGTCGGTGTCGCTCGCCCCGCCTTTGATCGTGGTTTCGGTAAACCGGCGAGCGAGGATATTGCCACGCATAGAGGCGGCGGGACGCTATGGCGTGAGCGTGCTGTCTCAGGAGATGGAGGCGATTGCGATGCATTTTGCCGGCAAGCCTCGCGAGGACCTGACTAACGTGTTCGAGGAGTTCGATGGCCTGCCTGTCATCGAGGGCGCGGTGGCCCATTTCGCCGCCCGTCTGCAGCAAGCCGTTGGCGCTGGCGATCATATGCTGCTTATCGGCGCGGTTGAAAAAATCGCGCGGCGGCAAGGCCGGCCGCTGATTTTCCACGACGGCAGCTTCCGCGCCTTGACTGATCTGGCCGCCACCAGTGCGGTCGTCCACAGCTGGGCCGTCGGTACGCCGGGCGAGCCAGCCGGGTATTTCGACGAAACCCCTGAGTTTTGGTGAGCGGTCAGGCTGTTTCGGGGTCCAGGGGCTCGGTGCCCTTGGGCTCGCCCTTGGCGTCCAATGTGATCTTCTCCACACGTGATTCGGCTTGGCGGAGCAACCGGTCACAATGGTCCTTCAGCGCCTCGCCGCGCTCCCAGATGTTGATGCTTTCCTCCAGCTCGACATCGCCGCGCTCCAGCCGGCTGACGATCTGCTCCAATTCCTTCAGCGATTTCTCGAAACTGAGATCCTTGATGTCGGGGTATTTGCCGGGCGTCCTGGCCACACTCTTCTCCTTGATCTCATTGCGAGCCGTCAGGCCGCCGCTTCCATCAGTACGCCAGCATGAGTGGCCACCGATCGCGACAGTCCGCCAAGATCATAGCCGCCTTCCAGCACCGAGACGACCCGGCCCTGGCTGCGCGAGACGGCCATGTCCACAAGCTTGTGGGTAACCCAGGCAAAATCGTCCTCGACCAACGCCAAGCCGCCGAGCGGATCGTCGCGATGGCCATCGAAGCCGGCGGAAATGATCAGTAGGTCAAAGCCGAAATTGCGAAGGGCGGGAAATATTCGGCTATCGAACGCATCCCGAAAAGGCCCCTTGCCGTCGCCCGCGCGCAACGGCGCATTGCAGATGTTGTTGAAGGTTCCGGCCTCATTGAGCGCGCCGGTGCCGGGATAGAGCGGCATCTGATGGGTGGACGCGTAGAACAGCTCCTTCTGGTCCCAGAATACCGCTTGCGTGCCATTGCCGTGATGCACGTCGAAATCGATCACGGCCACGCGCTCGGCGCCGTGCCTGGCACGCGCGTGTCTGGCGGCAATCGCGGCGTTGGAGAACAGGCAGAACCCCTCCGCGATACTGGCGCTGGCATGGTGGCCGGGAGGGCGGGTGGCACAAAGGGCGTTGGTGGCCTTGCCCGTCATGACCTGATCGACGGCCTCGATCGCCGCGCCGGCCGACCTAAGCGCGGCCTCGAAACTTCCCGGCGACATCACCGTGTCGCTGTCGATGTGAATGCGGCCTTCTGCGGGCTCGGCGGCGCGGATGGCCTCGATGTGGGCAGACGGATGCACTAGCTCGATGGTCTTGAGATCGGCAAGTGGAGCCTCCGCGCGATTGAGTTTGGCGAACGCCGGATCAGCCAGTGCCCTCTCGATGGCGCGCAGCCGGTCGGGGCGCTCTGGATGTCCAGGGCCGGTGTCGTGCTTGAGGCAGGCGGGGTGCGAGAGAAAGAGGGTGGGCATGGTCAGACCATCCGCTTCAAGGGTTGCGGGGGCTTGCTGTCCATGGGCACGAAGAAATCGGGCGTCAGGTCCACACCCGGATCGGTGCGGTACTGATCAAGGTCGGTCAAGCCGCGCGAGACCAAGAATGTATCATCAATGAGAAACTGGCCCGTCAGATCGCGCGACGGCGAGATAAACACCTGATAGGCAGCGTCCGCCATGATCTCGGGCTTGCGGCTGGAGCGCATCATCGCCGCGCCGCCGACAATGTTGGCGATGGCCGAGGTGGCGATGGTCGTGCGCGGCCACAAGGCGTTGACGGCGATGCCGTCTTTTTTCAGCTCCTCCGCCAATCCCAGCACGCACAGGCTCATGCCGTATTTCGCCATCGAATAGGCGAGATGCGGACCGAACCAGCGCGGCCTCAGGTCAAGCGGCGGCGACAGCATCAGGATGTGCGGGTTGGCGGATTTACGCAAATGGGGGATGCAGAGCTTTGAGGTGAGGAAGGTCCCACGCGCGTTGACGTCCATCATCAGATCGAAGCGCTTCATCTCGGTGGCTTCGGTCCCGGTCAGCGAAATCGCGCTGGCATTGTTGATGCAGATATCGATACCGCCGAATTTTTGCGCCGTCGCACCGATGGCGGCGGCGACCTGGGCTTCGTCGCGGATGTCGCACTGGATCGGCAGCGCGCTGCCGCCCGCCGCTTCGATTGCTGCCGCTGCGGAGTGAATGGTGCCAGGTAGCTTGGGATTGGGAGCGTCGGTCTTGGCGGCGATGGCGACATTGGCGCCGTCACGGGCAGCCCGCAGGGCGATGGCCAGGCCAATACCGCGGCTGCCGCCGGTGATGAACAAGGTTTTGCCCTTGAGGGTCGTCACGTGGTCAATTCCTCGACTGTTGCGCTAGGTGCGCACCTGCTTGCGCCGGAATGGCCAAGTCAGCAAGCGCCACAGTCCGAGAAATTGCTCAACGGTGGACCAGAGCAAAACGCCGGCAAGTGCCAAGGGCCCGATCAGCGGCGTAAAGATGAGCCAATAGCCTGACTCATAGAGCAACCGCCAAGGCCAAGCCGGGGTCTTCTTGCGCGTGCGGGTGAGGAATCGCCACCACCACCGCGCCTGCGAATAGCCCAGCAGTCCGGTGACCCAGCTGATGGCAAAGCCGATCTGGACGCCAGCCGGTATGCCAGGAATCAGCCGGTAGTCGAGGTCCCATTGGGTTTCACGGTTGTTGAGGCTGGCGGCGGCCGAATTGGGCACGATTTGACCGGCGATTTCCTTGGTCAGCTCGGCACCGAAATTCAGCGCCCGCTCTCCGACGCCGGGTGACGCCACTTCGCCGCTGGCGGCCGGCGCATCGGCGCGGGCAGGTGAGGCAGTGAGGCGCAAATGCCCGCTGTCGCCCCAATCAGCGGCGATCTGCATACGGCCCTGATCGCTACCGAGCGCAGCGATGAAATCGCCAAGCGAGGCCTCCGCCATCGCCGTATCCAGATGCGTGATGCCGCGCTGCTGCCACAACCAGGTCGTGCCTCCTGGTTGCTTGGCGGTTGCTGCATCGAGCAGCAGCAGATTGACGTCCTGCCGTTGCGCTGCTTGCATCAGATCGGCGATCGGAACTGTGCCGGAACGTCGCGAAATGCCTGTGAATCTCAGCGCCTCGCCATCGATCTTGCCCGTCACGATCAAGGTCTGCCCGCGCATCGCCGATAGTGCCGAGCCGAACATTGCCGCGTCGACCGCCTCGGCCTGCGGCAGCCCCTCGGAACCGCGTTTGCCGACCGCGGGCAGGAACCCGGGCCCACCTGTGTCCAAAGAGGCAATGCGGATGCCAGACTTGCCGAGCGGTCGCTTGAGCTGCCAGATCGTGTCGCTGAACAAACTTTGGTCGGCCATCGCAACGATCACATTGTTATCCAGCTCCACAAACATCCGCGCGTCCTTGCCCCTGCCAGTGCGCAGGAGCGGATAGGGCGTATCCTCCACAAGCACATGCAACCTGCTGCCGTTGGGGAACGCCTCAAGCGAGGTAGCGCCAGTGAACGCGGCGTCCTCGCTCAAATAGACCGACAACCCGCCACCGCTTGATGCCAGATCCGGCGCTAGTCCAGTCAATGCGCCGCGCACACCTTCCGGGCCGGTCGCCGTGATGACGTCACCGGCCGCGTTGCGGAAGCGCCAGGCGCCGCCATCAAGTGCCTCGGCCGCAACGGCACCTTTCTGGGCGGCGGCCGGTAATTTGGCGATGAGGCGCGCCGCGCCTTCGAGGCCGACGGACACCTCGCCCGCCAGTTTGCCAACCTTGCCCGATTCTGCCGCGATCTCGCCAAGGCTGGTCAGCCAGTCGGCGTGGGCGTCGTTGCAAGCCAGCACACCAAGCAGGAGCGCAACAATCGAGCAAATTCGGAACATCCCAGTCCTCGATCTTACCACTGTCACAACGCCGAACGGGGACACAGTGTTCATCTTCGCCAAGACGGCCGGTTGCTCAATCGCATCGCGGCGCATCGGCGAAGATGAACACTGTGTCCCCTCCGTCATCCCCAATGCCAGAAATCCTCGCCCTCCCTGGCAAAGGCGCGGGCGAGGATCATCTTGTGGACCTCGTCGGCGCCATCGAGGATGCGGGCCTGACGTGCGTAGCGATAGATCCACTCCAAAATTGTGTCCTTGGAATAGCCGCGCGCGCCGTTGAGCTGGATGGCCGTGTCGACCGCCCGGTGCAGGAGGTTGGCGACGTAGACCTTGGCGATCGAGGTCTCCTTCATGCCTTTTTGACCTTGATCCAAGGTCCAAGCCGCGTGCATGACCAGCAGCCGACCGATCTGGATGTCCTTGGCGACGTCGCCCAGCATCATCTGCACGCTCTCGCGGGCGGCCAGCTTCTGGCCAAAGGCCTCGCGGCGACCGACATATTCGGCGGCGATGGCCATCGAGCGGCGGGACAGGCCCAGCCAGCGCATACAATGCGTCAGCCGCGCCGGGACCAGCCGGGTCTGCACCACCTTCATGCCATCACCGACGCCAATCAGGCGGTCCTCATCGGGGATTTCGAGATCGGTCAGCGCCAATTCACAATGCCCGCCATGTTCTTCCGGCCCCATGATCGGCACTTTGCGCAATATTTCGAAACCAGGCGTGTCCTTGTGAAAGAGGAAGGCGGTAAGCTGACGTTTCGGCTCATCAGATGTTCGAGCCAGCAGAATGAAATGCGAGGCCCATCCTGCGCCGGTGATGAACCATTTGCGGCCGTTCACCACCCAGCGGTCTCCGCGCTTGACGGCTGTTGTGCGGATCATCGTCGGATCGGATCCGCCGCCCGGGTGCGGCTCGGTCATCACAATGGCTCCGCGCGCCCTGCCATCGATGATGGGTTGCAGCCATTTGGCCTTCTGCGCCTCGGTGCCGAGCTGATCGAGCACCCGCATGTTGCCGTCGTCGGGGGCCGCGCAATTGAAGCAGACAGGACCGAAAATTGAGTAGTTGGCCTCTTCGTACATCGCCGCCTGCGCCGTCATGGGCAGGCCCATACCGCCAAGCGCCTTGGGTACCTGCGGCGACCACAAGCCGGCCAGGCGCGCCTTGACGCGCAGTTGCTCCAGCAGATCACCGCGGATGTTCTCGTGCTCGTCATAGTTGGCGCGATCGGCCTCGAGATGAATGATGTGCTCGGCCACGAACGCCTTGGTCCGCTTGCGGATATCTTCGGCCTCTGGCGACAGCGTGAAATCAATCATGATGTTCAGCCCGCCACCAGCAGTGTACCGCCGTCGACAACAAGGGTGCTGCCGGTGATGTAGGAGCCGGCGTCCGAGGCCAGCAGCAGCAACGCCCCATCCAGTTCCTCCAGCCGCCCCGCCCGCTGCATCGGGAATCGCGCCAGCATTTTTCTTCCAGATTCGGACGAGAGGAAATGCTCATTGAGCTCGGTGGGAAAATAGCCGGGTGCAAGCGCGTTGACCCGGATCCGATGGGTCGCCAGTTCGAGCGCCATCGCACGCGTCAACTGGATCACCGCCGCCTTCGTCACCGAATAGGCACCGAGGTTTTTGGCAACGAGTATGCCGGCGATCGAGGCGGTATTGACGATGGCTCCGCCCTTGCCGCCCGCCGCCATATGCCTGGCAACCGCCCGTCCCACCCGTGTCACGCCATCGAGATTGACACCGAGGTGGTGGCGCCAATGGTCTTCGGACGCTTCCAGGAACGGGCTCGGCTCGCCGACACCGGCATTGTTGATGAGAATATCGATTGGGCCAACCGCCTTCACCGCATCCGCAAATGCGGCCTCGACAGATGCTGGATCGGTCACGTCCATCTCGATTGCCAGGGCCTTGCCACCCGCCCCGGTGATTTTCGCGGCCAGGGCCGTCAACCTATCCGCGCGCCTGGCCGCGAGCACGACGGTTGCGCCTTGCGTCGCGAGGGTGGCAGCGAAGTGCGCGCCGAGCCCGCTCGAAGCGCCGGTGACAAGCGCGGTCTTGCTGTCCAAGCGGAACTTGTCGGCGATGCCCATCGCGGCCTCCTCGTGAAACTCCAGTGACCTCAATTGACCAGACCCGGTGACAGGCGGCAAGCAGCGCTTCCCGCCGAGTTTGTCCTCCGTCTACTTCGCAAAATACCAGCATCCACAGGCCATCGCCCTCGCTGCCTTGACCATGCTGGCGAATCGGTATGGTCATGAATAGACATAAATAGACTTAAACAGAGTGAGCTCGAATTACCACAAGGCGGGGGACTGATGGCGGGGCAATCGAAGAGAGCATGGGTGGGCGAGTCCCAAGCACCGGTCCGCATTCCAAGTGGCACCGTTCTGGCGGTGGCATTATGCGGACTGTGCGTGGGCCTGGCCAGCTGTGCCGCTGTTCCCACTCCGCTCGGCCAGGACGCACGACTGGCACGTATACAAAGCGATGCTCACGCGATGTTCGCCGGCCAGGAGCCGTCGACCGGCCCGGTCGATCTCTACGAGGCCATTGCGCGCGGCCTCAAATACAACCTCGACAAGCAGCTGAAGCTCATGGAATTGGGATTCGCCGATGCACGCCTGCAACAGGATGTCGGCGGCATGTTGCCAAAGGTGGTCGCCGACGCGGGCTATAACGCCCGCGACAATTTCAACGGCTCGTCCAGTCGCTCGCTGCTCACCGGTGCCCAATCGCTGGAAGTGTCCACCTCCGAGGACAAGCAGATCCGCACCTCGGACCTGAGCGTGGTCTGGAACGTGCTCGACTTCGGCCTGACCTACCTGCACTCCAAGGAAGATGCCGATCAGGTGCTGATCGCCGAAGAGCATCGGTTCAAGGTCGTCCAGAACATGATCCAGGATATTCGCGACGCCTATTGGCGCGCGGTCTCCGCCGAGCACATGCTCCCTCGTGTCAGCGAACTGGTGGCCGAGATCGACGCCGCCATCGAGCGCTCAGGCGCGGCGCGCAAGTCGGGCATGGCCGATCCGGCCGATCAGTTGCACGTCGAGCGTGATTTACTGAACAATCTCAAAGAATTGACAGAGGTTCGCCGCAAGCTGCTGTTGGCCAAGGCGGAACTGGCGGCTTTGATCAATGTGCGGCCCGGCGCGCAATTCAGCGTCGCGGTACCGGAACTGTGGCACCTGCCGCATCCGCATCTGTCGGCAAGCATTCGCGAACTGCAGCACACCGCGTTGCTCAACCGGCCGGAGCTGCGCGAGGAGGATTACAAGAAGCGTATCTCGCTGACCGAGGTCGATGCGGCCTATGTGCGGTTGCTGCCGGGTATCGAGTTGAAGGCTGAGAAGAATTTCGACGGCAATTCGTTCCTCCAGAACAGTGTCTGGTCGGTCGCGGCGGGCTTTGTCACCAAGAACCTAGTTGAGTTGGCGATGGCGGAGCGTTCCATCGGCCTGGCCGAGGCCGATCTCAAGATCGCCGATGCCCGCCGCGTCGCGTTGAGCATGGCAGTGATCGCGCAGGTGCAGATCGCGGTGCAGCGTTACGCGCTTGCCGAGGACAATTTCAAGGTCGCGGGGCGGCTCTTTAGCGTTGACATCGAGCTGAGCTCGGTCGCCTCGGGCGGCGCGAAGGCATCATCGGGTTCGCGTCTCGAGTCTCTGACCGCGATCAGCCACAAGACCGTGTCCGAACTGCAATATCTGATCGCCTATTCCGATCTGCAGAATGCCTACGGCCGCATACTCAACTCGATCGGCGCCAACCGGCTGCCGCTCGAAATCGAGCATCAGAGCGTCGCCGAGCTCAAGCTTTCCGTCCGCAAACTGATCGACAATTGGAGGATTGATCTGCCAACGGCACGTTTCGCGGCAAAGTGAAGGGTCACGATGCAATGGCAGCGCATTGGTTCCGGTCCGGATTCAGGCTTGGCGCGGCTTCTCTCCTGGCAGCCGTGCTGGGCCTGATGGCGCCGGCTGGGGCCGAGGATGTCGTCGCAACCGACACCTCGTCCCCGGCCGCCGCCGATCATATTCGCGGTTTGGTGGTACCACTGCATCACGCGCGGCTGTCAAGCCGGCTGCAGGCCACCATCGACCGTATCGGCCCCGAGAACGGCGAGGCGTTCAAAGCGGGCGATGTGCTGGTGCAGTTCGACTGCACGTCATTCGAGGCCGAGCGCGAACGGGTCCGCGCCGAAACCGAGGCTGCCGAGGCGACGCTGGCCGTCAAGCGAGAATTGGCCGACAGCGGCAATGCCAGCCGGCTGCAGGCGGTGCTTGCCGAGGCCGAACTGAAGCGGACCCGCGCGGCGGTTGCCGTCGCCGATACCCAAGTCGCCAACTGCCGGATTCTGGCACCCTATGACGGACGGGTGATCGAGCGCGTCGCCAACGCACATGAGACGGTCAGCTTCCGCGATCCGCTGCTCGACATCGTTGCGGACCGGGCGCTGGAGTTGCGGGTGTACGTGCCATCGCGCACGCTGCGCTCGATGAGCGCGGGCGCGGCGCTGGAACTGACGGTCGATGAAACCGGTGAGCGGCTGAGAGCGCGGGTGATCGCGGTGGGGGCGCGGATCGACAATGTCTCGCAGCTCATCGAAATCAGGGCGGAGTTCACCGGTGACGCGACCAGATTGGTGCCCGGAATGAGCGGCAATGTGCGGTTTCTGGAGGGGCTCGCGGCGGCCGGAAGTGGCACTCCATGACGGCCGCCGAGACCACAAGTCCCGACGCCTCACGGCAAGTCCTTGGCCTGTCTCGGCTGCTTCAGCTTGAAGGCGAATTGCGCGCCGCCGACTCGGGCCGCTCCCTCGACTTTATCGCCGTGAACGACGCTCACCGCTTGGTGAGTTACGATCACGCCCTGATCTGGCGTGCACGCAAGGGTGCGGTCACGGCGATCTCAGGCGGCCTGATCGTCGATCGCCATGCACCGCAGATTGCGTGGTTTGGGCGTCTCGCGCGCCATCTGCTGAGCAGAGAGGGAAGGACAAAGCCGCTCGACGTAAGGCCCGATGACCTGCCGGTGGGGCTGCGGCAAGGCTATGCCAGATGGATAGCCGGAGCCGCGCTGTGGATACCGCTGATTGGGCCGCGTGGCAGCAACGAGGGCGGATTGATCGTGCTGCGCGCGGAAGGGTTCGCGCTCGCCGAACGGCGAATCCTGGCCCGGGTCGGGGGGGCGGTCGGGCACGCAATCGCCGCCGTCGAGGGGCCGAAGCGCCGGTTCAGGCTGGGCGCCAAGCCGCTGGCGAGTTTGGCGGCACTTGCTGCCGCCTGCGCAATCGGTGCGGTGCCCGTGCCCCTGACCGTGCTGGCTGAGGCAAAGGTCGCGCCGATCAATCCCACGATTGTCGCCGCGCCGCTTGACGGCGTGATCAAGTCAATCCTGGTCGAGCCGAACGATCTTGTTGAAGCCGGTCGCAGCCTGGTCGAATTCGATCCAACGGAACTGAATGCGCAACGCGAGGTCGCGGCGAAGCACGTCGCGGTGCTGACGGCCGATTGGCAGCGGCTGGAACAAAAGGCATTCGCCGACGATAGGGCTCGAGCGGATGTCTCAGTGGCGCGCTCGAGGTTGGCGGAGGGGGAGTCCGACCTCGCCTACGCGGTCGACCGGCTGAAGCGCGCCGACGTCAAGGCCAGCAATGGCGGAGTCGTGATGATCGAGGACCGCAACCAGTGGCTTGGGCGGCCAGTGAAGGTCGGCGAGCGCATTCTATCGTTGGCCGATCCCAATTCGGTGCGGCTGGAAATCGATGTGCCGGTCGAGGATGCGCTGGAGGCGACGGCCGGCGCGCAGGTCGATTTCTTCCTCGCCATCGCGCCGGCCAAGCCAGTGCGTGCCAAACTGACCCGCCTGAGCTACGAGGCGAGGTTGCTGCCCAATCAGACCTCGGCCTTCGTCGGTGAGGCCGCCTTCGCGGCGGGCGGAGCGCCGCCAAGATTGGGTCTTACGGGCACCGCCAAGATTTACGGCGAGCAGGTGCCGCTGGTTTATGCGCTGCTGCGCCGGCCATTGGCTCATTTGCGGCGTGTGCTGGGTTTTTAGTCAAATTCAGCCATCGCTCCGACGCGCCTTTGGGCAGGAAACTCAAGGCGAATGGCGGGCGCGGCCCTCAACTGGAAAGCTCAGGTCAATGGCACTTGCTCGTAAGACCACCACGCCCATGCGGGTTCTCGCGTCGCCCGAACCAACACATTTGCCAGCGGCCGACGCTCCTGTTGTGGCCCGGTTGCGCGACGACATCATCCTGACCGCCGGTCCTCGCCGGCCGGACGGAACACCCGGATGGGTGCTCGAAGACCCGGCGGCGAATGTTTTCTACACCATCGGCTGGCGCGAATTTGAGATCCTCTCGCGCTGGCACCTCGGGGCGCCCGAAGCCATCGCCAACGCGGTGCGCGCGCAAACGGCTCTCGCCGTCCGCGCCGAGCATATCGGCCAAGTTTTGTATTTTCTTACCGCCAACGGCTTGCTGCGTCTGCAAGCCTCCAAGCTGATCGAAATGAGCGCCAAGTCCAGGCGGGTCGGACTGATGGGGTTGACAACGCGCACCACCGGCAACCTCCTGTTCCGCAAGATCCCGTTGCTGTGTCCCGACCCGTTTCTTGCCCGCACGGCTTGGCTGGCGCGGCCGCTTTACAGCATCGGCTTTCTCTGGTTCGTAGGCGCCCTATTGCTGTTGGCGCTTTACCTTGTCGGCCGTCAATGGGGGCAATTCACCGCAGCCTTCGATCATCTCTACAGCCTCGAGGGCGCCATCGGCATTGCTCTTGCACTGACCATCGCCAAGACCGTTCACGAACTCAGTCACGCTTATGCGGCGCACCTGAACGGGGTCGAAGTGCCCACGATGGGCGTGTCGCTTATTCTATTCTGGCCAGTGCTTTATACCGAGACGTCCGGCGCCTGGCGGCTACCTGAGCGCCGACGCCGACTGCTCATCGCGGCGGCGGGGGTGGCATCAGAGCTTCTGCTGGCGGTGCTGGCGCTGCTGGTCTGGCCGTTCCTGGACGCCGGCTGGACTCGCGATACGATGCAGTTCGCCGCCACCAGCCTTGTGCTGCTGTCACTTGCCATCAACGCCAATCCGCTGATGCGGTTCGACGGCTATTTCGTGCTTTGCGACATGACTGGAATGGACAATCTCCAGCCGCGTTCGCTGGCGCTGCTCGGCTGGGCGTTCCGCCGGTTGATGGCGGGTACACAGGAGCCTTCGCCCGAACCCGCGCTCACCCCGCGGGTCCATGCGGCCGTAATGACATTTGGTGCCGCGCTCGGGCTCTACCGAGTGTCGCTCTATGCTGGCATCGCCTATGGCCTCGCCGCCAGTGTCCTTCCGGCGTTCGGCCTGATCTTGGCGGTTCTGGTGGTGGTGTGCTTCCTGGCCCAACCGGTGATCCGTGAAGGCGCGTGCTGGTTTGGTATCGCGGGCAAGCGCTTGGGGCCGGCGTGGGGCGCCGGCCGCGTGGTCACGGTTCTGGTGCTGCTTGGGTTGCCGTTGATTGTGCCCTGGCGGACCTCCCTGGTGCTGCCGGTCGTGCTGCGGCTGGGCGAGGCACATGCGGTGTTCGCGCCTGAGCCGGGGATGATCGCGCGGCTGCTGGTGGCCGACGGCCAACCGGTCGCGGCGGGCCAACCCTTGATCGAAATGGCGTCGCCCGATCTTGAGCACCGCCTCGCGGCGGATCGCCTCAAGTCCCGGCGGCTGTCCGTACTGCTCGACCAGCATCTGACGCAATCGGATTTCCGCGAGGACGAGCATATCGAGGAAGAGGAAATCCTCAAGCTGAACATGGAAGTCTCAGGGCTGCGAGCGCGGCTCGGGCGGCTTGTGCTGCGTGCCGCGGTCGCAGGGGTCGTGCGCGATGTTGCATTGGGCTTGAAACCCGGCGCCTGGGTTCGCGAGGACCAACCGCTTTTGCGCGTGGTGGCCGGCGATGTGCTCAGCGCCAAGGCTTACGTCGAGGAGCATGATCTCTATCTTGTGAGGACTGGCGCGGCTGGTTCCTTGTGGTTGGATGGCGAACCAATGGGCTGCATTCCCGTCCGAGTGCGCAGTCTCTATGATCAGGCGATCGCGCGTGTGGACGCCCCGATCATCGCTGGGCCAGGCGGCGGGCCGATCCAGGTCAAGCAGGCCAGCGATCGCAGCTGGGTGCCCGAGTCCGCGATTTATAAGGCTGAGCTGGAACTCGATTCCGTGCCGTCATTGGCCGGTGGTCGGAGCATCGAGACCCGGGGTTTTGCGAGCATCGAGACAGCACCGCGCAATCTGATCGGGCGTATTTGGGACCGGATCGTCGGGGTCTGGCGGCGCGAGATTGGCTAGGGGCCCTGGGGTCAGGCCAAGTTGCAAATCGGACGAGACGGACAACAAAGTGACATTCGAGCGACGAATCGAGCAATTTTGCCTGCCGTTCCTCGTGGGCATGAGCGGGCCGTGCTTTTCGGCGTGGATGACCAGCGCCGCCTCTGCAACCTTGCTTGCGTCGCCCGGCCAACGGCGCAAACTGTCCGGCGAGAGAATCGCGCAAGCCGTGCGTGCATGGGGGAAACCGCAAAGACATGAAATCCACCACCGGGCGCCGCTTGAGCACCTCGCCCGATGCCGAGTTGTTCCTCGGGGTGCACGCTTCCGCGCGCGGGCTGGTCTGGCGCGACCGGCTTGATGCCGCCGGCCTGAACCTGGCCACGGCCATCAGCCAGCGGCACGGGCTGCCAGACCTGCTTGGGCGCGTTCTGGCGGCGCGGGGTGGCACACTGGACAATGTTCCGACGCTGCTCAACCCGAGCCTCAAGGTACTGATGCCCGACCCCTCCAGTTTGCGCGACATGGACAAGGCGGCCGCCCGTCTCGCCCGCGCCATCGAGGGACGGGAGAGGGTCGCGGTGTTCGGCGACTATGACGTTGACGGTGCGTCGGCTTCCGCCTTGATTGCCCGCTTTCTGGCGGCCCACGGCATGGACTGCCGCATCTACATCCCCGACCGCCTCACCGAGGGCTACGGCCCAAACGCCGCCGCCATCGCTGGACTGGCCAAGGACGGCGCGAAGCTGATCTTGGCCGTCGATTGCGGCACCACCAGCCACGCGCCTCTTGCCGCCGCCAATGGCACCGGTTGCGACATTGCCGTCATCGACCACCACCAGGCGGATGCGCTGCTCCCCGACGTTCACGCCGTGGTCAACCCCAACCGGCAGGACGACGTGTCCGGGCTCGGTCATTTGTGCGCGGCTGGCGTTGTGTTCCTTCTTCTCGTCGCCACCACGCGAACGTTGCGAGCGAGAGGTTTCTATCAAAAGGCAACGGGTGAGCCGAAGCTCCTGGAATGGCTGGACATCGTGGCACTGGCAACCGTCTGCGACGTCGTTCCGCTTGAAGGCCTCAATCGGGCCTATGTCGCCAAGGGTCTGCAGGTCATGCGTCAGCGCCGCAATGTTGGCCTGAAGGCGCTGGCCGACGCCGCGGGCATGAAAGAGGCACCGAACCCCTATCATCTCGGCTTTGTGCTTGGTCCGCGGATCAACGCCGGCGGACGGGTGGGCGATGCCAGCCTCGGCGCGCGGTTGCTGGCATGTGATGATCCCATTGAGGCTAGCGCGATTGCTGTCAAGCTCGACAGGCACAACCGGGAGCGCAAGGCCATCGAGGCGGCAATGCTCGATGCCGCCCTCGCCGAAGCTGAGCGAAAGTTGACGGACACGCCCGACTTGCCAATCCTGATCTCGGGTTCAGCAGATTGGCACAAGGGTCTGGTCGGCCTCGTCTCCAGCCGCCTGACCGACCGCTTCCGGAGGCCCTCGCTGGTCATCGCCTGGCAGACCGAGCGCGAAGGAACAGGGTCGCTCCGCTCCATCGCCGGCGTCGACATTGGCGGTGCCGTCCGCGCTGCGGTGGAGGCTGGATTGCTGGTCAAGGGAGGCGGCCACGCCATGGCGGCGGGGTTGACGGTGACGAGGGACAAGCTCGCCGATTTGACAGCGTTTCTCACTCTCCGGCTCAAGGACACTGTCGCCCTGGAACGCAACGCAAGCGGCCTCGATGTCGATGGCGCGCTGACGCCGGCCAGCGTGACCATGGACCTTGTCGCCCAGATCGAACAGGCTGGCCCCTTCGGTCAGGGGAACCCGGTGCCGCGTTTCGCCTTTCCCGCACACCGGGTCCGTTCGGCCCGGGTGATGGGCGAATCCCACCTGCGTGTTACCATCGAGGCCGGCGACGGCGCCAAGCTCGAAGGTGTTGCATTCCGGGCCGTTGGCAGCCCCATTGGCGATCTCATCCAGGCCAGCATTGGTGGTATGCCGCTGCATTTTGCCGGCCACCTGCGCCGCGACACTTGGGGCGGTCGCGAAAAGATCGAATTCACCATCGAGGACGTGGCCGACCCGTGCCGGCAATAACCGCAACCTCAGCGGTTGCCGCCGCCCCCGAAGCCCTTTATAGCAGCCGTGACGCTCCCTTCGTCTATCGGTTAGGACGCGAGATTTTCAATCTTGAAAGACGGGTTCGACTCCCGTAGGGAGCGCCAATTTTCCGTTTATATTGCCGGGAAATCGCACATTTTTCTGAGATATTCGGCCCCGCCCTCGACGCAAAAGTCGTTTTGAGGTGCAACAAATGGGGTAACAAACTATGGCTAGA